>Ga0272442_10004133_pt1 | contig 19972 bp, 22 predicted proteins | sample SSMForm2O_FD_200262 | JGI IMG/M metagenome (GOLD analysis project Ga0272442, IMG submission 200262) | Marine sediment archaeal communities from Little Sippewissett salt marsh, Falmouth, MA, United States - SSM-Form-2O | ecosystem: Environmental > Aquatic > Marine > Wetlands > Sediment ... | reverse complement strand
TGAATTTGGTCAAAAAGCTAAACAAGCAGTTGAAGAAGCTCGTAAAAAAATAGCTGATTTAATAAATGCTGAAACGGAAAAAACAATTATTTTTACAGGGGGTGCAACTGAATCTAGCAATCTAGGGATTCGTGGAACAGCCTTTAGAAATATTAACGATGGAAAAGAAGTCCTTGCAAGCACGATTGAACATATATCTGTTATTAATCCAATGAAGGATCTTGTAAAAAATGGATGGAATTTTAGTCAGATACCTGTTGACAGATATGGAGTTGTTGATCTTAATAGTCTTAAAAAAATGATTACAGAAAAAACTGTTGTTACATCTGTTATGTACGCAAATAATGAAATTGGAACAGTGGAACCCATAAAAGAAATAAGTGAAATTGTTCATAAAAATGGAAAATACCTTCATGTTGATGCAACCGCAGCTGCAGGGCGTATCCCTATAGATGTTCAAAATGATGGTGTTGATCTTTTAACACTTTCATCTAATGATATGTATGGTCCTCGTGGAGCTGGTGCTCTATATGTCAAACCAGGTGTGAAAATCCAGTCTGTGATGCCTGGTGGTGGTCAGGAGCGAGGTCTTAGATCTGGAACTGAAAATATTTTTGCAATAGCATGCATGGGTGAAGCAGCAAGAATTGCAAAACAAGATATGAAAAATGAAAGTAGAAGACTGGAAAAAATAAGAGATAGTCTTATCTCTAGGATAACAAAGATTGATGAATCTTATTTAACAGGTCATCCTACTAAGAGACTACCGCATCATGCTAGCTTTAGATTCAATTTTATTGAAGGAGAAAGCATACTGTTAAATATGGATATGTATGGAATCCAGATAGCAACGGGTTCTGCATGTTCATCTAAAACACTTGAAGCATCCCATGTTCTCCTTGCAATTGGGCTGAAACATGAAGAAGCACATGGTTCTATGGTTATGACTCTTGGCCGCTCAAACAATCTTGAACAAGTTCAAAAAATTGTAAAATCGGTGGAAGAAACTGTCCAGCGTCTGAGACAGCTTTCACCATTATCAAAACAGAGGTGAAAAAAATGCCAGTATATAGTAAAAAAGTAATGGATCATTTTCAAAATCCAAGAAATGTAGGATTAATTGAAAACCCAGATGGATTTGGAAAAGTTGGAAACCCCGTGTGCGGAGATCTAATGGAGATGTATATCAAAGTAGAAAACGATATTATAACAGATATAAAATTTAAAACTTTTGGATGTGGCTCAGCGATTGCAACCAGTTCGATGGTAACTGAACTTGCAATCGGTAAAACCATTGATGAAGCACTTGCAATAACACGTAAAGATGTTGCAGAGGAACTTGATGGTCTTCCACCACAAAAAATGCATTGCAGTAATCTTGCAGCTGATGCGCTTCATGCTGCAATCGAGGATTATAAAAAGAAGAAGAAATAATAAAAAAAATTTGAGGTAGAGAAATATGGCAAAATTTAGAGGAATATATAAATGTGAAATATGTGGAAATATAGTTGAAGTATTACATGAAGGCATGGGTGCAATTGTCTGTTGTGGAGAAGAAATGAAATATTTTGAAGAAAAAACAGAGGATGCATCTACTGAAAAACATGTTCCATATATTGAAAAAACAAGCAATGGAGTTCTTGTTAAAGTGGGACAAAATCAGGATCATCCAATGATGGATGAACATCTCATCGAATGGATCGAAATCATTGCTGATGGAGCTAGTTATAAAAAGTTTTTGAAACCAGGTGATAAACCACAAGCAAAGTTTGAGATAAAAGCAGATAAAATTGAGGCCAGGGAATATTGCAATGTTCATGGTTTGTGGAAATCTTAGATTATAATTATTCAAGATTTAAAAACTGGGGCTAACAATAAGAATATGTGAAGAAAGATAAAGGTAGATAAAAAAAATTTATTACCAATGTGAAGAAACGCTAAAAGGCAAAGATTGTACGAAGGCAGGTTTTCTTGGATTTGAAGGATTAAAATACATTCCAGATATGGAAAATGGAAACGCAAAGGATTTCACAGAACTTATCAGTAATGCAAAAAATGCTCTGCTCCAGAAGAAAAACCCAAGGATGAAGAAATCACAGTTGATTTCGCCTATTACGAAGTTATTGGTATTTCAGATAAAATCGTTGAAGCAGTTTAAGCGAATCTGCGAACATTAAATGCAGTTGCATAGGTTTGACAATATGGTAAAAAGGAAGATAATAAAAATTGATGAAGAAAAATGCAATGGTTGTGGGGAATGTATTCCTAATTGTCCCGAAGGTGCTTTGCAAGTAATTGATGGAAAAGCAAGACTTATCAGTGATATTTTCTGTGATGGTCTCGGTGCTTGCATTGGACATTGTCCACAAGGAGCAATAACAACTGAGGAAAGAGATGCTGGAAAGTATGATGAAAAAAAGGTAATGAGAGAGAATATTATAAAGGCTGGTAAAAACACAATCATTGCGCATCTTAAACATTTGAAAGATCATGGTGAAACAGGATACCTAAAAGAGGCTTTAGGGGTTTTAAAAGAAAAAGAAATAGAAATAGTTTTTGACGAAGAAACTGACATTCATTCGTTTCATCCTCAAGGATGTCCTGGCACAAAAATGATGGATTTTTCAGATGAAAAGAAAAAAGTGATCGAAGAAAGTGGAAGTAGAACATCTCAACTTAGACAATGGCCGGTTCAGTTTCATTTAGTGCCACCTAACGCACCTTATTTCCAAGGTAAAGATGTGTTGATTGTAGCAGATTGTGTTGGATATTCAATTGCTGATTTTCATAAAGATTATCTGAAAGATAAGAGTCTTGTGATTGCTTGTCCTAAACTAGATTCAAATCTGGATGTTTACCTTCAAAAATTAATTTCTATGATAGACGATGCAAAAATCAACACTCTTACTGTTATGACAATGGAAGTACCTTGCTGCAGTGGACTTCTTGGTATTGTTCAGAAAGCTTCTAAAAATGCTTCAAGAAAAATACCTGTTAAATCAATAGTTATAAGCATTAAAGGAGAGGTTTTGAAAGAGGAATTGGTATAATTTATGAATAAAAAAAGAAAAATAATTTTTATTTTATTGTTAGCAGGTTTTTTAGTAATGTCCTCAGTATTTGTTTCCGGGGGAACAATAAAAATTTCTAATTCATTTGAAAAAGACAGAATTGAATCAGATTCATTATTTTCAAAATCCGGAAGCCATCCTGCTCTTGTCGAGTTTTTTACAAATAGTAATCAACCAGATAGCGTAATAACCTCAACTCAATTATATAATCTGTATTCTCAATCATATCCTTATTCTTCAACAAGTTGTGATTTTTATTATGTGACAATGCTTACTGATATCAATAATGATGCAAAGTTAAGAGGTGAAGAACTTGGAATTACTAGTTATCCTGCAGTTTATTTTGATGGTGGCTATAGTAATTTGATTGGTGTTCAAGATTCAAAAAATCAGTATTATAATTATATTCTTGATGTTGGTTCTAGAGATGTTGCAAATATTCAAATGGTGTTGGACGCAACTTGGAGTCAATGTCCATGTCATAAAGAAATAACGATGGATATTAGCATTTACAATAATGATAATACAATTTTCAATGGACAGTTGGTGATATCTGTCGTTATGGTTGATTCTAAATGGGATGATAACTCTGGAAAGCCATATAATTATGTGTTTTTGGAGTATATTACTAATGAGGAAATAACCATTGGAGCTGGAGCATCAGGTAAATTTGAAAATAATTATATGTGCGGATCTCCTGAAGGTGTTACTTTTGATAATGGTAATATTCACAATTTTTTAGTTATTGCTACAGTTTTTTCAAAGGAAACAGGTTTTATTGATGCAATATTTGTTGATGGTGTGATAGAAGGCGAACAACCTAAAAAACCAACTAGTCCTACTGGTCAGGTGAATGTAAAAGTTGGAGAAAACTATGAATATATAACCTCAAGTATTGATGTTGATGGGGGAAAAATCAAATATCTTTGGGATTGGAATGGAGATTATAAATTATTCGAACACACAGATTTTTATAACTCTGGTGAAGAAGTAAAAATAGCACATACCTGGAGTAAACCAGGTGGTTATAATATTCGAGTAAAAGCAAAAGATGAAAATGGACTGGTTAGTTTTTGGTCTGATCCGTTAGCTGTTAGCATACCAAAGAATCAAGATGCGAATAAGTTTTTTAATTTTATACTATTGAAATGGTTTATAGAAAAATTCCCACTCTTAGAACAACGAATTAACATTATCTGGAGGTAAAATGAATAGGGAAGAAAATGATATATTATCACTGATGGTAAAAGATCACTGCAAAATTGAGAAGCTACTTGATGATCTTGAAAGACATATTGAAAAAGACCATCCCCGTATCAAAGAATCATTTTATAAATTTGAATGGGAGCTTGAGAAACATTTATTTGTTGAAGAGAAGGTAATATTCACATCATACAACCCAGAAAACGTATCTGAAGGGTACAAAATGTTGCCCGAGCTTACAAAACAACATAACTTCATAATAAATAAACTGAACAACTGGAGAAAAGATATTCAAAATAAAAGAAGAATAGGCGGTTTTAACGAATTTAAAAGATTTTTGATGAAACACAGAGAGTTCGAAGAGAAAGAAGTCTATCCAAGACTAGATCAATCATTAGATAAAACACAAAAAAAGCAGATTATTGAAAGAATAGATGAAATTTTCTAAAATCGTTAAGAATTTAATGAATAACATACAATAAGAAGTATAAAGAAATTGTTGTAGTAGAACCGATAAGAACAGCTCTAAAACTTAATCAGAGTGATTTTGTGTATTCTGTTCCTATGTTAGTGCGAGAAATCAAATAAAATATTTGGAGTAGTAAAGATGATTGTTGTAGGAGATAAAGCACCGGATTTTTTTCTTTCCGATCAAAATGAAAAAAAACATACTCTCGGAGAATTTCTGGGAAAATGGGTTGTCCTTTATTTTTACCCTAAGGATAACACGAAGGGATGTACACTTGAGTCAATTAATTTCTCCAATAATATGTATAAGTTTTTACGGTTTAACACAGAAATTATTGGTGTGAGTCCTGATTCAACATCAAGTCATAAAAGATTTGAACAAAAACAAAATTTGGGAGTAATTCTCTTAAGCAATCCTGATCACGATGTTTTGGAGAAATATGGCGTATGGCAGCTTAAGAGACTGTATGGTAGAGAATATTTTGGTGTTATTAGAAGTACATTCATAATTGATCCTAAGGGTAATGTCGCTCATGTATGGTTTAAGGTTAGGGTATCTGGTCATGTAGAAGAGGTGCTAGGAAAAATACAAGATCTTCAAGATTAGTATTGCATAAATAGCAGGGAGGGGTAATTTCCTCTAAAAAATTGAGATGGTTAGAATGGATAAAAATAGTGGCGATCGATTTCATCAATCGACAAAATACCACCGTAATCAACTGATTGGAAATGGATTAGATTGGGATAACAGACCTGAATTGTATAAAGAATATCCTCATAGTAGGAAGATAAATCTTGGTCATCCAGCTGCAAAATTAAGCAAATCATTAGATACAATTTTACAGAAACGGCGAAGTATACGTATATTCTCAAATGAACCAATAAGTAAGGAGAATCTGTCCTATTTACTATGGTCATCAACAGGTATTCAAAGAAAAGAAAACGGATATGAATTCCGTAATGCGCCATCTGCTGGAGCCTTGTATCCAATAGAAACATATCTTGTAGTTAACAATGTAGAAAATGTGGATAGAGGAGTTTATCATTATTTTATTAAGGAACATTATCTTGAGGAGTTAAAATCAGGGGACTTCAGAAATGAAATCGCACAGGCAGCATTAGGTCAAAGTATGTGTGCAGATGCTGCGGTAGTTTTTATTTGGACTGCAATTTTCGACAGGTCTAAATGGAAATATGATCAGCGTGCGTATCGTTATATCTATCTTGATGCAGGACACATTGCACAAAACCTTGCTCTTACATCTACAGATCTCGATCTAGGGAGCTGTCAAATTGCCGCATTATTTGATGATGAAATAAATGAGATTATTAATGTCGATGGTATTAAAGAAAGTACCATTTACATGAGTGTGATTGGTTGCACCAATAAAGAGGTGTAAATTTTGAAAAAATTCAAACATACTAATCACCTCATATCTGAAAAAAATCCTTATTTATTACAACATGCCCATAATCCCGTGGAATGGTATCCTTGGTGCTTCGATGCATTTGAAAAAGCAAGAAATGAAAACAAGCCAATTTTTCTTTCAATTGGATATTCAACATGCCACTGGTGTCATGTTATGGCTCACGAATCATTTGAGGATCCTGAAGTAGCAAATCTGATGAATGACACCTTTGTTTGTATAAAAGTTGATAGGGAGGAAAGACCTGATCTAGATAACATTTACATGACTATTTGTCAAATAATGACTGGAAGCGGAGGATGGCCTCTAACTATTTTTATGACACCTGAGAAAAAACCGTTTTTTGCTACAACATATATACCAAAAAATAATCGATTCGGACAAATCGGAATGCTTGAACTCATTCCACATGTAAGTAATATATGGTTAACGCGGCGCAATGATCTGCTGTATTCAGCAAAAGAAATTAACGCAAGGTTAACGCAAATTTCACATTATAAATCTGGAGAAAAATTAAACAAAGATACATTGAAAAAAACCTATGATCAACTTTTACTGAGTTTTGATAGGATTCATGGTGGTTTCGGTTCTGCTCCAAAATTCCCCACTTCTCACAACCTTCTTTTCCTATTAAGATACTGGAAACGTACTGATAATAAGCAAGCCTTGGAGATGGTAGAAAAAAGTCTTACAGAAATGAGAAAGAGTGGCATTTACGATCAGGTTGGATTCGGCTTTCATCGTTACTCCACTGATGCTAAGTGGATGGTTCCACACTTTGAAAAGATGCTTTATGACCAAGCCTTGCTTGCAATGGTATATTGTGAGGCATATCAGGCAACACAGCACAAGAATTATGGGAAAACAGCACAAGAAATATTTGAATACGTTTTAAGAGATATGGTCTCGACGGAAGGTGGGTTCTACTCTGCAGAGGATGCTGATAGTGAAGATGAGGAGGGAAAATTCTACCTCTGGAGATATGAAGAAATTAAAAAATTACTTACAATAGAAGAAACAGAGATACTTGTAAGATTATTCAACATCAAAAAAAATGGGAATTTTACTGAGGGAACAACGGGGAAAAAAACTGATATGAACATCTTACATCAAACATCTACAATTGAAGAACTTGTCATTTGTCTGGACATGTCGGAAAAAGATATCAAAAATAGTTTGAAAGTAGCACTGAATAAATTATTTTCATATCGTATTAAAAGAGTACATCCATATAAGGACGATAAAATTTTGACTGATTGGAATGGGCTAATGATTGCTGCATTTGCAAAAGGGGCAAGAATATTTGACGAACCCAGATACGTTGAAGCCGCTTGCCGCTCGGTAGATTTCATTTTAGAGAGTATGCGTAGATCGGATGGTGGACTTTTTCATCGCTATCGGGATGGTCAAGCTGCTGTGCTAGCAAATGTGGATGATTATGTATTTCTTATTTTTGGATTGATAGAACTGTATGAAACCACCTTTAATACAAAATATCTTAAAACTGCTTTAGAATTGAATGGATATTTACTAGATCATTTTTGGGATGATGAAAATGGTGCATTTTATTTCACTCCAGATAATGGTGAAAAATTGTTAATTAGAAAGAAAGAAATCTATGATGGGGCCATTCCAAGTGGAAACTCTGTTGCAATGTTGAATCTACTTCGCTTAGGTCGCATAAATGCGAATCCCAAATTTGAAGAAAAGGCTGTTATGATTGGGAGTGTATTTTCAAAGAACATCCAACAGTCACCATCGGCATATAGCCAATTAATGATTGCATTGGACTTTGAAGTTGGACTTTCTTATGAGATCGTAATTGCAGGAAATTCTCAGGCGGTCGAAACAGAAGAGATGATAAAGACAATTAATAGATTATTCATACCTAATAAGGTTATTATTCTTCGCCCTACCGAACAGGCAACACCTGATATTGTTCGTATGGCTAAGTACACCAAACATCAAAAAAATCTTAATGGAAAAGTAACTGTCTATATTTGCCGTAATTATACTTGTCAATCTCCATTAACTGATATTAACAAAATAATTGAGATATTGAACCAAAGAAATACTGCAAAAATTGAAAAAACTAAACGGAATTGATTATAATGGTAAAACATAAATCTGGCCTAATTTTTTCCTATATGCAAACTGGTAATTAACATAAGTTTTCATTTTCAGTTAAACGTAAAAAGAACTAAATCTCCATAGGGGAATTTATGTTGATTTGTCGAATATCTTGGATGCATTATGGCCATATGGTTTGACATTTTTGTGGCTTTAACCTTCAAACCACATAAGATACAAGTTAGCCGCACATTACTTTGGTTTAACATTGGTATATTTAGTAGTTCATCCACAGTCAGTCCCTTAGCCAATGCTAGATCTTTAGTCGTCCTGACTGTACTCAATCTAACAGTCAATGAATATCAGTTTTTTTCAGGTATGAAAACAGATAAAAATATCATTTTGTAATTGACCTGTCAATCATTGAAGAACCATACTAACCCAGCGGAGCCTATACTTTATATACAATAAAAAGATGTTTTTGCTGATTGGATAAAAAGTATAAATGAGGGTTAAATGGACCTTTTCATAACAACATTTGAATCGGTAGCAGTGCTTCTTGGAATAGGGCTAATAGGTTTTTTGATAATTCGAAAAAGAATTGTTCCGGGAGACATACTTGGTCTTCTCTCCCCTCTTGCACTTGAAATTGCTTTACCTAGTCTAATTTTTGTAAACATCATCCAAAATTTCTCACCGAGTGATTCCCCAGATTGGTGGCACCTTCCACTTTGGTGGGGTTTTTTTACTCTATTATCAGCAGTATTAACATTTATTTTCATGTTCGTTTCTCAGAAAAAAACCCGCCGAGAATTTGCAATCAGTCTATTTTATCAAAATGGAATATTCTTCCCTCTTGCAATACTTTTGGGGATGTTTGAAGATGATTCATCGTCTATAGTATTTCTATTTTTGTTTACAATTTTTTATGCTGCCTTTTTCTTTAGTACCTATCATTTTTTCTTTGAACATAAAGAGAAAAATAGACTAAATTGGAAGAAAATAATTCACCCGGTTCTTATTGTAACAATATTGGCTGTAATAATTAGGTTAGGGGGTGTTCAAGATGTGATTCCTGATTTTGTAATTTCAATTTTTGCTATACTAGGTGGTATGACATTACCATTAATAATGATAATTCTTGGCGGTAACATTTATATTGATTTCAAGAAAAAAGGACAACTTCAAATTTTCGAAATAGCAAAATTTGTAATAATCAAAAATTTTCTTTTCCCTCTGATATTTCTTAGTATTCTATTTTTAATGCAACCTTCATATTACATTGCTTTAATTATACTATTACAAAGTGCTGTACCACCAGTTACTGCAGTACCACTAGTTACAGAGCGGTCCGGTGGAGATAGGCCTGTTGTGAACCAGTTTATAGTGGGCAGTTTTATTTCATCTCTTGTGTCTATTCCGGTAATGGTTTATTTGTTTGAAATATTTTTTACTGTTCCATAATTATTAATTATGTTTTCGTTCAGCGTATCAAATTTCTTATGTTTACATAGTTTTATAATATGTTAAACTGGGTGATCTTCATGCTATGGTATTTTTTCAAGCAAATATTTTTTTTTTATAAACATCCTTCCATTCTTTTTCATCTATCAATAAAAACACCTATTAAAAATAATAAGTAATACTATAAAAAACTACTAGTTTGAACAATTGTCTACAGAAACTATTTATAAAATAATTGAATAAGAAATTCTACAATAAACGAGTGAGGTATTGCATAATATGGAAGAAAAAACATATAAATGTAAAGAATGTGGAAAAACAATTAAGACATCAGAAGAATCACCTGAGTGTTGTGGGAAACATATGAATCAGCTACCGCTTGATGTCTGTTTTCAACCAGCACACGCTGAACATGCAAGACCCATGGAAGACGAAGATGCCTGTGATGATTTTCGTGCAGGCTAGGATTTAAAATTAATGAAAAATTTGTTAATGATAAAACACCTGGGGAGAAGATATAATGAAACAAAATAAATGTTTTGAAGCTGGAGAAGATGCACCTGATTTTATTTTAAAAGATCAGAATGGTAAAGAGTTTAGGTTATCTGATTTTAAAGGAAAAAGAATTCTGCTTTCATTTCATCCACTGGCATGGACTTCAGTATGTGCAGATCAGATGAGGTCATTGGAGAAAAACTGGAAAATTTTTGAAGAGTTAAGCACAGTTGCGATTGGGATAAATGTTGATCCTGCTCCATCAAAGAAAGCATGGGCGGAATCTCTTGGCATAATGAATGTTAGACTTCTTTCTGATTTCTGGCCTCACGGAGAAGTGGCAAAACTATATGGTCTTTTTAGAGAGAATGAAGGTTTTTCCGAACGGGCAAATATAATCCTAAATAATGATCAAAAAATTGAGTTTGTCAGCATCTATAAGATTAATGAGATGCCTGATATAGATGAGATCCTGAGTGTATTAAAAACTATGGATTAGAAATCATAGCTAATTTTTTTTTTGGGTAATATTGTAAATAAAGAATCTCATCCTGACTCTGAATGGAATACAAATCCCTCGGAATGTAAATATTGATATCTTGAAATGTCATGTCTATGCGATTATAGGTTCAAATGGTGCAAGTAAATCAAATCTTGCATCTACCATTATTGATTATCGGAGGGTTATAGGTTTATAAAGGGAAAGATTGTGTTCAAGGAGTTCCGAGGCTAATGATTTAAGTACATAAGAACGGACAAGAAAAGTTATAACATTTGGATGGCAATAACCTGCTAGGTATTGCAATCAATATATTATTAGAGGGTTGTTTATGGATCTTTTTCAAAGCAAAATCTGTATTATTTCACAAAGCAAATCTTTCAAAACAATATTATATTAACAACCAATTAGGGATTTGAATTTTTTTTAGCAGAAACGGTGTAATTATGAAGAATCAAGGTACAGGCATCAAGTTAGTAGATAATTGGTCAAAAGAAGATATAGTTGTACTATACAAGTCGGCAGGTTGGTGGAAGGAATCCTTTGACCCTTCTGCAATAAAACAATTGATAGTAGGTAGTTTTGCTTTTGCTGTTGCTGTTAACTCTTCCACAGGTAAGGCCATAGGAATGGGGCGCATAATATCTGATGGAGCGTCTGATGCATATATACAGGATATAGTTGTTTTACCAGAATTTCGCGGAAAAGGTATTGGTAAGCAACTTGTAAAAACTCTTTTAGATTGTTGTTTATCCAAAGGGATAACATGGATAGGACTTATTTCAGAACCTGGGCAGGATGGTTTTTATTCATCTCTAGGTTTTAAAACTATGAATAACCATATACCAATGATCTATCAAATCGAGGAGAAAAATGCTCTCAATTGATGATTTTAATCCTGTCACACTAGGAGATAAACACCTATTTGACACCCATTATGAAAGATATCCGCCTGTGCATAGCGATAATGTTTTTACAACGATCATAAGCTGGATGGAGTACGCCAAATATCATTATACGTTTTTACAAGACAACTTAATCATATTGACTAAGCTTGGGAATGTATTGAGATTCCGACCCCCTATCGGTAAATATAATAGAGATATTTTTCAACAAGTACTTAAACTTGCAGAAAGAGAAAAGAGTGATTATCCACTAGGAGTTATCGATACTCAAACAAAAGATTGGCTTTCAAAAGAGTACCCGAAATTAGAATTTACTCCCCATAAGGATTATTTCGATTATGTTTATCTTGCATCTGACCTTGCAGAATTACCTGGTGCATCATATAGAAAGATACGTAATCGTCTTAACAAGTTTAAACGAAACTATACATACACGACTGAGAAAATTGCAGAATTAAACATGGATGAAGTAAGAACTTTCCTTAAACGCTGGTGTCTATGGAAGGACTGTGGATCTGATCCACTGCTCGAAAATGAAAGAAAAGCTATAATGTTCTCTATGGCTAATTTCTTTGAACTAAAACTGTCGGGCATTGCAATACGAATTGATGGAAAAATTGAAGCTGTTTCCGTATATGAACAGATGAATTCTGATACAGTTGTGGTACATTATGAAAAAGGAGCACCTGATTACGATGGAGTGTATAAAGCTATTAATGTAGAGACAGCAAAATTAATTCAAAAAGAATTTAAATTTGTTAATAGGGAGCCTGATATGGGCTTACCTGGATTAAGAAAAGCCAAAATGTCATATCGTCCTCACCATATGGTTGAAGTATATCATGTAGCTAGAGATAAAATATTGTTGTAAACACTGGATTTAAATTTATTTAAAGATATGTATTTCTATTAGAAAATTATAAATAGTTAACAATTGTTAATAGATGGAGGTAAATAAAAAATGAAGAAAAACAGATTAAAACCAAGATTTTTTGGATTAATTGCGGGTTTGATTGTATTGATTGCATTTGGAAACATATGTATTGGCGGAGAAACGGCAGAGACTGAACTTGGAATAGATGAGGTTGCAGGACACACAGGGGCAGTGATTGTTGCTGTTACAAATGTTGGTGATACTGTTGCAGAAGATATCATTATCACTATTTCAGTGGAGGGCGGCATCCTTGGTAAAATCGATTTATATCATGAATGTAGTGGATGTAGTCAATGTGGTTCCACGCTTGATCCTGGTGCCATAAAAACAGAAAGCACAATAGGGGAAGGATTTATTATTGGGTTTGGACAAATTGAAATAATTGTTACTGCATCGGCATTAAATGCAGATGAAGTTACAAAAACTTTAAATGGTTTTGTGATAGGTCCATTTATCATTATAATTTGATAAATGAGATTTTCCCCATCTATCCTGTTTTCTTATTTGTTTTAAAATTATTTCAAGCATCAATGATAATAACAAATGTTCAACAAGAATCATACGTTCACTATTATTTCTCTATTTATGTGATGTTTGTGTATCTTTTTTACAAAAGTGTTATTTAGTGAGGTGGTTATTATATAAATTAACATTCGGGACTATTATCAATCTAATCTTGTAATTACATCTACTAAAACCTGCATAAATCGCTATTTTCCTTAAGCCATCTCTCTTTTTCCATGTAGTCAGGTATCGCTGTTTCAATCAGTGTCCAGAATCTATCAGAATGATTCTGTTCAATAAGGTGTGCAAGTTCATGAATACAGACATATTCTAAAACTTCATCTGGGGCGAACAGCAGCCTTGTTGAAATATTTATATTTCTGGCATTGGAACAGCTTCCCCAGTTAGATTTGTTATGTTTAAAAAATATCTTATTGATTTTCCGGTTGAAATGCTTTTTATTTAGTTCATAAATTTTTTCCTGCAATTTTGGCAATCTTTTATAAGCAATGCTTCTACTTATAAGCGAAGAGATATGATTATTCTGCTCCTCCTTTGAAAGATTGTCAGATATGGAAAGTTTAATTGTATTGCCTATAGATCTAGCTGAACTGCCCTTCTTGTCCTTGAATTCAATTCCAAGGATGAACTTCTCGTTACCAATTTTTAGTATGTCTCCATTTTTGTATTCTTTCTGCGGTTTTAGCCTGAATTTCTCAGGATTTTTCATTATTTTGTTTTTAGACCAAGTTTTCATTTTTTCTAGTTGTTCATTCTTTTTCTCACAACTCAGAAAAGAAGGTATTCGTATGTTTATTGCAGTTTTTCTAATAGATACACGAGAATTACTCCTGTTTTCATAATGAATTTTCACTAAGTATTTGATACCATTTATTTCTAAGAATTCAGTTTTCATATTTCTTAATCTTTCCTATGATCGCTATATAAAAAACTATGGAAAAGAGGATGTCGATTCTTTTTCATTTACAATTTCATCTTCTAAATAAATCCTAGTTTTGAACCATGTTGTCGCATCTTGTGGAATATCTACCCATAGGGTTATTTTTTCTTTTGCTCCTGGTTTTAAAGAAGGGATAATTTCGGTTTCGACATTAAATTCCAGGTTATTTTGCGCATAAAAACCTGTGGTAACTAGAATGTTTTTGGCTATACTACTACCAAGATTTTCTACAATTAATGATGTCTTTACAAAATCACCTAGTTCTGTCTCTTTAAATATAGTTATACTATTATTCTTCCATTTGTGAAAAAGTAATGGTCGAGACGAAATAGGATAGACTGTTAGATTGGATTTTGACTTATACTCACTAGGTATAAAACCAAGTTTGTGACTTGCCGTTGTCTCCAAAAAATAGTAATTATCGGTATAATGTTCATAACTCGAGATGTTTTCATCTAGGTTTACTCCAACAGCCATATGATCAGTTAATCTAAACAGCGCAACGTCATATCCCATTCTGTCTAGTATACCTGCAGTTAGAATAGCCATGTCTTCGCAATCTCCTCCACCATCTCCATTGAATATTGTCTCAACTGGATAACGCGGATACTCAAAAGATTCATTTGTTTCGCTATCTTTTTTATATTCAAGGTTTTGAACAAAAGATGCAGCAAAATTTATCTTATCAATATCCTCTTCGATGCCGGAATCATACATTAAACGATCAATTAACAAATCGATGTAATCGTCATCATATAAATCAAATACATAAACGCTGTAATCCTCAAGACGAGCCCGATCAATACTACTATAGTATGAATCTAAGAATTCAGGATATGGTACACTCAGTTGGCGGTTGCGTCCACCATATTTCCATTTGAATTCCTTTGTTGGTACATCATTCTCTATAACAACGGAAAAAGAACCATTGTATATTGAGCTCTCAATGGAATCTTTTAGCGATAAGGTAAAAGCCGCTCCTTCAGAAATATTTTTATTATAAACAAAGCAATTAACATCTTTGCTCTCACCCGGTAGGACTACACTAGGCAACAGAAGACCAAAATAACTCTTAGAATCAGCATTCATCTCTGCATTGTACGGATATGCAGGTGTATCACCTTTGTTGTATGCCTTCATGGTTAACAGCGAGTAATCGTCTTTCCATGCTTCCTGTTTCCACAATTTGTGTGTACAAGAGGAAATAGACAATTCTGGACCATTAAAAGAAAAAGTTTTTTCAAATATCTCATTATTGTTTTTATCATATGTCATTAACCTATATTTACCGGCCGTGACAGTCCCTCTGTATGGAGCCAAGTGAAGAAGGGTACTATTACTCCCATAAAAAAGTAAATCTGAGTCAAGTAGTCTACCGGTAGGTTCAAAAATTTTAATCGTTATAGTTCCGGTACTAGAAAAAACAAGAGATAAACCGGGAAATCCTTCATCATTGCATACATCCCAGGAGGTCAATGAAAAACTTGTTCCAAATAATAAGTCCTCTAAAATGCATCCTGATAGGGAGCTAAGACTAACTATTGTTAAAATCGTATAACATATGATTTTTTTACTCAGATGCATACAAACTCTACTAAACCGTCAAAGTTTCAAGTTTTCTCTCTATCACACTTGCAAGCCTTTTCATACCTTCCACGATTTGGTCATTGGAGGAATATGAAAAATTGAGTCTCATTGACCGGCCACCACCATCATCAACATGAAAAGCCTTACCATGAACATATGCCACCTTATTTTTTATTGCATCCAAGAACATAATTTCAGTATCTATTCCTTCAGGCAGAGTAACCCAAGCAAACATTCCACCCTTGGGTTTATTGCAAGTATAACCTTCAGGGAAATATTTTTTCATAGCGTCCATCATGATATCTCGTTTTGGTTTATACATTTCGTTTATCTTCATTATATGTAGATCCAAGGATCCACGTCTCATGAATTCACTGGCAATAAACTGAGTAAATGTATTCGTACAAAGATCTAATGCCTGTTTACAAATCTCAATTTTTCTAGTTAATTCCTCAGATGCAATGGTCCACGCAAGACGAAATCCTGGAGAAAGAATCTTTGAAAAAGTAGACATAAAAATAACATGACCTTCATCGTCAAAAGCTTTGATGGGTTTTATATGATCTGCATCGTAATTAAGCTTTCCATATGGGTCATCCTCAATAATGATTAAATCGTGTTCACTTGCTATGTCGATGAGTTGTTTTCTGCGCGATTCTGACATGATAACTCCCGCAGGATTTTGAAAGGTTGGTACTACATAGATGAACTTTGGGAGGATATCATCCATCAGCAAATTTTTTATCGTCTCTTCCAAGAAGTCCATTCTCATACCATCTTTATCTAGTGGAATACCTGTCAAGCTACCTTCATAACTTCTAAAAGCATTTATTCCGCCTAAATAGGTCGGTGATCCAACGAGTGCAGTGTCACCAGGGTTAAGAAATAATTTTCCAACTGAGTCTAAAGCCTGCTGTGATCCACTGGTGATTATCACATTGTCGGCAGTAATGTCTTTTATTCCATCTTTATATGCTCTCTCTGCAATAGATTCTCTAAGTTCCAGCAAACCCTGAGTGGTTCCATATTGTAGTGCAGTTTTACCATGTTTCTCCATTACTGTTTGAATAACTCCCTCCAAATCTTTTATAGGAAATGAATTTGGATTTGGAAGACCACCAGCAAATGAAATAATTTCAGGATCTTGGGCAACTTTAAGCAATTCACGTATTACCGACTTCCTCATTTTTCCTGCTCTGTCTGAGTATAATCTCTCGATATTCTTCATAAAACCCACTAATCCCGAAATCTGACCAAGTTTTATATGTATTTCGTAAAAAAATTGAAATAGTTGTAGATAGATGAGGGAACGTTATTCCTCTTTTTTCCCCCAAAACAATGGTTTCAGATGTTCTTCAAAAGCAGGCATAGTCTCCATTGTTTCCATATCAATGTTGAATCTATGCATGATATGTAAAGCCAGTTCCTCGTCTGAGGATAATGTTCCTCTACTGTCATCGAACATTTTGCTAACTTCCTCTTCTGGTTCTACGAGTTCATCTCCCATTTTATCAATAAATAAACCCATTTAGGTATTTATAAGTCTTTCCTTTTACTAAAATGGTTTGATATACTTGTCAGTACACACATATGCGTTTTTTTAAAAATACATTCAAACCTTATATGATGTTGTATAATGTGTACTATCATACCCAACTTAGAGAATGCTAGAAAGATTTATTAGTGGATCTAAAGCTCTACTTGATACATACCTAAGGTGAGATAAAACATGGAGGCAATCATTCTTGCAGGAGGATTTGGTACTAGACTTAGGCCTTTCACATACACAAGGGCAAAGTCATTGCTACCCATACTAAACAAACCCATGATTTCGTATCTAATAGATGCTTTACCCAAAGAAGTGGACAAGGTTATCCTCGCCGTAAATTATCGAAAAAGTCAGATAGAAAAATATTTCAGGGAAAACGATTTTGAAAAAGAAATTATTGTCAATGATGAACCGAAGCCTCTTGGTACAGGTGGGGCAGTGAAATTCGCTGAGAAACATATTACCGGACGGTTTCTTGTGTTAAACAGCGATATCATATGTTCGCTACATCTTGATGATATGGTCAAGTTTCATATGGAGAATAATGCTGTTTCAACCATTTCTTTATGGCCTGTGGAAAATGTGTCTGAATTTGGCGTGGCAGACGTAGAAGATAATGGAAACATTGTTGGTTTTGTGGAGAAACCAAAACCAGAAGATGCACCGTCTGAGTTTATTAATGCAGGAGCATATCTTCTAGAACCGGAAATTTTGAATTATATAAAAACTGACCGTTTGATTTCAATGGAAAAGGAAATATTTCCCCAAATAATCAATGATACCGGGCGTTTTTTTGGTTTTAAATTCGACGGTTACTGGATGGATATAGGGCGTATCAGTAGTTATATCGATGTGCATAAATTTTTAATGGAAAAGAACAAAATGGAAAATTATCTCGGAGTGAACTGTGAAATACATGGAGATCTAAAGAACTGTTGCATAGGAGATGATGTGTATATTGGCAGTAATTCAAAATTAAACTCAACCATTGTTTATGATAGTGCAAGAATTGAAGATAGTGCCATTTTAAACAACTGTGTTATTGGAGAAAGTTGTAAAATTGGTAGTCATTCAAATCTAAAAAATTCAGTTTTTGGTGATAATGAAACTATAGCAGACAGCAGTGTTATGGATAATGGAGTGGTTTGGACTCAACCAATTCCGGAAGGATATCCAAAAAAACAAATAGGAAATGTAATTGGAAAATAAAAATTTCATATGGAAGTGTTATTATTGTAATTTTAACTTATAAATTACGTTGATGATTCTTAACGCAAAATGAAATAATGTATATCCTTTTTTGATGTTAGTATTAATCCATACTTGTATCAAAAAGTGAGGTGGGTAAGATGTCATTAATATAGTTACGGTTATTATAGATGGTTAATTGTTTCATGAGTAAATATGTTATTTCTTTTAGCTATAATTTCGTTATGATCTCGTTAATAGATAGAATCTTAGCAAAACCTCTTCGTAAAACCTTCAATTCTGCTTCATGTAGTTCAATGAAATGTGCTGAGGTTACATCTCTTCCAAATATAACTTTAAAGCTTCTTTCATATGCTTGTCGAGCTGTAGTAGAACAACAATAATTAGTCAATGTTCCACAAATTATGACTGTGTCTTTACCCATATTTTTTAGTATTGTTTCTAAAGGAGTATCATAAAATGCACCATATGATGTTTTATGAATAATGATTTCGTCGTTTTTTGGTTTAATTTCATGCCAGACACAACCTTTGATAAAAAATGATGATTGGTCGATATCCAAATCTGGAAATCTACAGGGCATTATCGGTAGGGTTTTTGGACGATCAAGATTGTTATGAGTCTTAGAATATACAGTATATATAACAGGAATATTTTTTAACCGGGAGTGTTCTATCAATCTTTTAATTTGAGGAACTTGTCTTGTTGCTTCTGGTACCCAATATGGTGTCCAGTGGGGCTTTACAAATTCATTCTGCATATCAATAACAATTAAAGCACATTTATCTGGAATAATGTCAAATTTTACATCCCCATTTTCATACGTTTCCTTTGCTAAGCTAAGAACTTTTTTTTCTGTAAATTCTCCAATTTTCATTTAAAAATCACCAATATACCAATGATAATAATTATTCCCTTATAATCCTGTTTGTACATAGGAACACAAAGAGGTGAAAGGAGAAAAAATACCTTTTAGGCGATTATATCCTAAATTGAATGTTAATTTAATATGCACTACTATAATACTTTTTAGTCATTGTCTTTCCTTATTCTATCCAGTATAAACATGTACGAAATTGGTAGGGGTAACGTGGAGATGTCAGAATGAATATCGACCTAGTTAAAAACTCCCAATATTTTTTCGTTAAAATTGCACAATAATTATTAATTATGGATGCGTTTCTATCACCGTTTTCTAATAATATAATTGATAAAGAACATTTACCTGGAGGATACGAATGTCTAAAAAACAAATTATGAAGAATGAGAATCTTGTTTCTTTGATTGATAATTTTCCTGGCGGTATGATTATAACTGATTTACAGGGTAAAATACTGGCTGTAAATGCTAGTCTTGAAAGAATTTTTAATATGTCACGTGAGAAACTTATTGGAAATTCAGGTTTTTCATATTTGGATAAATCTGTTAGTAAACATCGTGGAAACTTAATGGAGGGCATCGTCAGGGATAAAAAACCTATTGAATTTGTTGATTATGAAAGGGGACATTGGTGGAAAACAATAATCGTTCCAAATATTGACTCCTCCAACAATGTGATTGGATTTTCCGCCTATTTTAATGAAATTACAACTGAAAAGAAAAAAGAAGATCATAAACTTATCAGTC
>Ga0272442_10004131_pt1 | contig 19986 bp, 11 predicted proteins | sample SSMForm2O_FD_200262 | JGI IMG/M metagenome (GOLD analysis project Ga0272442, IMG submission 200262) | Marine sediment archaeal communities from Little Sippewissett salt marsh, Falmouth, MA, United States - SSM-Form-2O | ecosystem: Environmental > Aquatic > Marine > Wetlands > Sediment ... | reverse complement strand
TAAACCTTGCCGATGCCTATTCACGCAAGGGAGAGAACAGGAATGCGCGCGAACTATTGGACAGGGCCAGAATACTGCCTGTCCCGGCGTTCCTGGTTGCACATATGGCATCTATTTATGCGGGCATGGGTAATTTGACCATGGCTCACCAGCTGGCCGAAAAGGCCAGGAAACAGGCACCAAATGATCCAAAGGTGAAGGAATTCCTGGCGGATCTGAAACGTGCCGAATAATATCCTCTGATGCAGATCGAACCGGGGCACAGCCTGTGGAGATTCCTGCTGAGACATTACGCTCTCGTATGCGCTGTGATTGCATGTTCGATAATTCTTGCTCTGACCACGAGCGCCTATGCGTATCTGGTAGGCCCCCTGTTCAGGTATATTTTTTCTTCCGCCACCGAAAGTACGGATCCCTTTCTCATGCTTATACCGGATGCCCTGAGAACACGGGTGATGTCCGTCGCAGGCGAATCCTCCATAATGGCATTGATGATTATTGCACTCGCGCTGGTCAAGGGTGCAGCCTACCTGGGACAGACAGCCGCGGTGAATGCTGTTTCCCAGCGGTTTCTTTATTCAGTTAGAACACGACTTTTCAGCCATCTGCTGAGACTCAGGCCGCAGGATCTGCTCTACTGGAGCAGCGGAGACATCGCGGCGAGGTTTTCCTCAGACCTGGAAAGGGTTGAAAAAGCAATAAGCGGAGGTCTGCTTGATGCGTTTGCGAACATCCTCCTGCTTGTTGCCCTGTTAACAACAGCCATATTGATAGATCCCGTCCTGGGCATGATTGCCCTGTTCAGCCTGCCGTTTACGTCGGCCATGATATTGAAATCCGGCTCCAGGGTGCGCAGAGAGAGAAACAGAACACAGAAATCACTGGGCGATGTCTCGGCTCAGGTGACCGAAACTGTAAACAATCTGGCCGTTATCCGTTCGTTTTCAATTGAAGACATCCTTGAAAAGCGCTTTGTCTCCACAGCTGAACGATTGTACAAAGCGGGGTTTCGCGCACTTTTCTGGCGGGCTCTTTCAAGTCCCGTAAACGAGGTGCTCGGAGCCGGTGCCCTGATTCTGACACTGCTGCTGAGCAGGGCCAGGATTCAGAGCGGCGTAATAACACCCGAAGGTTTCATTTCATTTTTTACCGCTGTTTTTCTTCTTTACAGGCCCATCAAGGGAATGGGCCTGGCGTACGGAAGCTGGCAGGGCGGGCTTGCCGGGATGGAGCGCATAAGCGGGATGCTGTCTATTGATCCGGAACCGCGACCGGATGTGCCGATCGAGCGCCCCGCGATCCGGAATCCGGGCCTTGAATTCGATAACGTGAGCTTTTCTTACCCTGACATGAAAGTGCTCAGAGATTTGAGTTTACGGATAGCAGGAGGTGAAAAGGTGGCACTGGTCGGGGAGTCGGGATCAGGAAAGACTACTATCCTGCAACTTCTTCTGCGATTGATCGATCATCAGGAGGGAAGGGTGCTCGTTGACGGCCTTGATATCATGAGCATGCATCCGGGAGAGGCGAGAAGTTACTTTGCCATTGTCACGCAGGAGCCGATTCTTTTTGAAGGCAGCATCAGGGAAAACATAATGTGCGGGAACATTTGTGCCGGCAGGAGCGAATTCCTGGAAGCGGTACACGCGACAGGCGTGGACAGCTTTGTTTCCGGGCTGCCCGGTGGCTATGAAACCGAGGTTGGAAGAGGAGGCGCTGCTCTTTCCGGCGGACAGAAGCAGAGGATCTGCCTTGCAAGGGCAGTAATAAGCAGGGCGCCCGTTCTGCTTCTGGATGAGCTTACCGCTTCGCTTGATGCGGCAACCGAATCGGAACTTTACCGCGACATCGGGCCCGTGCTGCGTGAACGAACGGCCGTTATGGTAAGTCACAGGCTGAGCACGGTCAGAAAGGCGGACAGGATCCTTGTTCTTGCAGGAGGCCGCATTGCAGAGGAAGGTACATACGAAATACTCATCCGCAGGAAGGGTGTTTTTTATGAGCTGTTCCTGGATCAGATGAATACTGAAGAGAAAAGAGAGACCGGAACCGCTGCAGCCTGAAGAGAAAATGAGAAGGTACATGAAAAACAAAAACACCGCTCAGTGCTGCCCGGCCGTCCTGTGTGTGATTTTCATCAGCGTGTTTGGGTATGCAGACGGAAGGGAAGAACAGAAAGGGCACGATGGCGTCAGCACATATTCGGCACGGGGAAGCTCGGCTTCCGGGAACATACGCCTTCAATGCATCGGTTCTCAGTGTACAGTCAGTCTTTACAACAACGGGGATGAAAAAATTTTCTGGTCACACAGTTTTTCCACTGATTTGCCATTAAGGGCACAGCCCGTGATCAGAACGGTTTCCCTTGTGTCGGAAAGTGACGCGGTACACCTGCGTCTTCCCCTTGAAGGCACCGGGTTCTGGGAAGCTGTAGTGCATCTGAAGCAGCCCGAGCCCGTAATAGTGTGGTCCGGCCGCACCGGGCTGCACGGTACGCAGAGCGAACTGAAAGGCACCGGCCTTGTAGTAAAGGATCTTACCGGGAACGGACTCACCGATATAGTAAGAGGACAGCTCAATAGAGAAATATACGTCTGCTCCATGGAACAGGCGCTTCTGTTCCCCGAGGGTTATGACCCGGCAAGGGGGAAGTTTTTTCCGGTCGATCTTAACAGGCTGCATTCTTCTGAGCTTTCTCCTGAAAATGTCAAAGCCGTAATAAAGAAGCCGTTCGATTTCCGACGTCCGCTCACGGTTTTCGGAAACCTGATGCCGGCATCTTCCCAGCCGGGTGCAGGCTCGTCCTCTCTGGCACTCGATCCGCCGGCAGCCGTTGTCGATTCGGATGCTTCGACCTGGTGGGTCGAGGGCAGGCCGGGATGGGGCCGTGAGGAATTTATTACTTTCAAGCGGGTTCAGCCTGGTTATCCGGTAAAGGCAATCGCGCTGATAGCATCACCCGATATCAGGAAGAGGGAGGCCCGGAAACTCGGGAGATTACGCACCCTGGAGATAGTTACCGCTGAAAGCAGATATGCCGCAGAGTTCGAGGATGATCCCGCAAGGCATCCCGGGGAGGCATACTGGATAGTGTTTCCTTCTGCTGTGAATACCGACTGCATTTCTCTTGTTATCAAGGACGTTTTCGAAGGCACTGCATCCCCGGCTCAGACGGCTATTGCCGAGGTGGCTGTTTATTCTCCGCTGGATTTTTCCGAAAAACCGCTTCAGATACTGTTTGATGATCTGAATAATCCGCAGAAGATTCAACGTGCGTCCGCAGTTCTCAGGTCAGTTGCCGGGCGTATGAAAGATGATCTGCTCGAAGCTCTTCCATCTCTGGAGGGAGCTGCATATCGCGAAGTACTGAAGGCGCTTGCAGGCATTATTCCGGAGCGCGTTATCGTTCATCTTGCAGACTGTCTTGGATCAGAGGACCAGGCACTGAGGTTCGTATGCCGAAGAGCACTGGCAGAAGCCGGCGATGAAGCTGTACCCGTTCTGGCGGACCGGCTGCAGTCAGAAGATTCTGAGCATATCGGGATCGTATCGTCAGTGCTTTCAGAAACAGGAACCGTTCGTGCAGCAGCTGTGCTGCTCGATGCTCTTATGGAATCTCCTGATAATATCGACAGGCTCATGGTTTTAAGAGATTCACTCAGACACTGTTTTTCCCGGATGAATGCCGGGGACATTAAGAGCCTTGTCTCGCAGACGGACAGGAGCGGGCGATGGATTTACGTGATGGAATCCATGCCGGAAAACATTCCTGAACTTAAATCCATGATGGAAAAAGAGATCAGGGACGCGTTCTCATCCGTGGACGATTTCAACAGCAGGTACAGGCTCGTAAGGCTGGCTTCGAAATACACATCGGAACACGGAGTGTGCTGCTCGAGAGAACTGACTGAACTCAGCCGGAGCGATGATAATGTGCTTCGGGCGTCTGCTGTCATGGCCATGGGGGCCGGACCGGAATCCCTCGGCAGTAGTGATCTTGAACGGCTTCTGGGTGACAAAGATCCCGGAGTAAGGGATGCGGCGCTTCTCGTAGCATCGATGAAGAAAGACTGCGGAGGAAATTATTCCATAACCATAATCGATTCCACAGTCGAAACTGATCCCTGGCCTTTTGTCAGGGAAAGGGCTCTGAGGGCGCTTGGAAGATGTCTTGGCCAGCAGTCGGTGGACAGGGCGGTTCTTTCGCTCGATGATCGATCAGCACGAATCCGCGCCACGGCGCTCGATATTATTTCTTCATGGCCGGAAGACAGGTTAATGGAACACGTTATCGGCCCTCTGTCGAACAGCAGGGAAAAGCCATATATCAGAGCCAAGGCAGCGGCGATTCTGGGAAAGAACTGTTTTTTCGGGGCCGTTGATCCGCTTGTCGAACTTCTTTACGAATCATTTCATTCCCGTTCTTCAAGAGATCTCGCAGACGCTGCCGTTGCTGCGGTAAGGGCGCTTGCAATGCTTGGAACGCCGAAGGCTCTCGATGCGGTTGAACTCGCCGTGCGCAGGGGTCCGCATGCTGTTCAGAAAGAGGCCCTTGCCGTATCCGGCAGAAAAGCATACTGCAGCGACAGATAACGGGTAGATTGCCTGTTTTTCCAGGACAAGTAACTGAATGGTTCTTCCGGTCGCTTTTCGGAGCTATTAAAATGCAATAATATCAAAATGTTAGAACCCAAGCGGGACAGGGCTTAATTTATCCCTTTTCCTCGGGACAGATTCGGCCTATGGTAGGGGTCCTTTTGGGTTTTAAGTGTTTGGTTTCGCCCTGTTCCCCTGTAATACAGGTCAAGACGGGCGTTAGATATTCAAGGAGGTGAGGTCGTGAAAATACTAGTTCCAGTCAAGAGAGTTGCTGATCCGGATAATGCAAACAAAGTAAAGATATCCGGTGACGGCTCGCAGGTAACTTCGGAAGGACTTGAGTGGAAGACAAATCCTTTTGACGAGTATGCAGTTGAAGCAGCCCTTAGAATCACCGAAGACGCTCCTTCAGGCAAACGCACAGGAGAAGTAGTGGTAGCCTCGATAGGACCGGATGATGTGACGCAGCAGATAAGGGCGTGCCTGGCCATGGGTGCGGAGCGTGGAATCCTGGTAAAGGGAGAAGACGAAAAGCTCGATGCGTCCGTTGTCGCCCGCACTCTTGCAAAACTTTACGAAAAGGAGAAACCGGATCTTATCCTGACGGGCAAGCAGGCGGTTGACGGCGACTCAAATCAGGTCGTGCAGATGCTGGCTGAGATTCTTGGTCTTCCCATGGTGACTTTTGTTGCAAGTCTTGATGTGGCGGCGGATGGGAAATCCCTTGTTGGTGTACGTGAAGTCGACGGAGGCGCGATCAAGCTCAAGACGCAGTTCCCGGCGGTAGTAAGCGTGGACCTCAGGATCGTACTTCCTGAAGCAGTCAGGAACAATGTTACTCCGGCGGACAAGGCTTATCCGGAAGGACCTCGTTATGCTTCGCTCAAGGGTATCATGAAGGCCAAGAAGAAACCTATCGACAACATGACTCTTGAGGATCTCGGCGTGGATACGACAATGCGTCTGAGCTATCTCAAGTTTGAAGCGCCACCCCAGCGACAGGCCGGCGTTATAGTCGAGGATGCCGCTGAACTGGTCAAGAAGCTGAACGAAGAAGCCAGGGTGCTGTAAAGGAGGTATGAAGATGGCCAATATTTTAGTAATAGCGCAGCTGTACGAGGGCGAGGTAAAGAAGGCCACATACAGCGGTGTTACATTTGCAAAGAAGGTGGCCCAGGCCACGGGCGGCAGTTTCAGCATAATGGCTCTGGGCAGCGGTCTGGATAATGCAGGGGCGGAACTTGCCAAATATGGTGCGGCAAAAGTCATACTGGCTGATGACGAAAACCTGTCAAACTACATAGCCGAAGTATGGGCGCCTACGGTCAAAAAGGTATTCGATGAGGGAGGATTCGACGTGCTGGCCATGACTGCTACGAGCACGGGCAAGGAAATGCTTCCAAGGATCGCCGAGAAGCTGGAAGCAGGCGTTGCAAGCGATATCTGCGGCGTGGATGTTGAAGGCGGAGATATCATCTACAGGCGTCCTGTTTATGCCGGTAATATTATTGCGCATATGAAGATAGAAACGCCGAAGCACGTTGTTACGGTAAGACAGAGCGAGTTCGATCCTGCCAGCCAGGTTGACGGAGGGTCTCCGGTGGAGAAGACGGGAATGGCTGATCCGGATCCTGCTGCCGCAGGTGTCGAGTTTGTCGCATTTGAGCCGACCGTTTCGGCAAGGCCGGAGCTCACGGATGCCAGGGTAATAGTGTCCGGTGGCAGAGGCTGCAAGAGCAAGGAAGGTTTTAACACAGTGGAAGAACTCGCCGATCTGCTGGGCGGAGCTGTAGGTGCTACCAGGGCCGCAGTGGACGCCGGTTTTATCGAGAATGAATACCAGGTCGGACAGACTGGCAAGATCGTGGCGCCGGAACTCTACATAGCGCTCGGTCTCTCAGGTGCTTTGCAGCATCTTGCCGGCATGAAGAGTTCGAATGTTATCGTGGCTGTCAACAAAGATGAGGAAGCACCCATTTTCCAGATATCCGACTACGGCATAGTTGGCGACCTCTTCAAGGTCGTTCCCGAAATGATCGAGGAAATAAAAAAAGTCGCCAAGTAGTCCTAACTATCTGATTTGATTCCATAACAGCCTTAAAGGCATTCTGTCTGCCCCTCTGATAAAGAACAGGCTTTTGAACTTCATAAATGATTGAAAAATATGGTATTCTAATAATCTGGCTGTAAGTTTTTCTTTGTATGCGATTTCTTACAGTTATGGAGTGACAGCCGATGAGACTGATAAAGGCTATATACCTGGCTGCTGTTTTTATTCTTGTCCCCTCGCTGGTGAACCCGGGACAGCTTGAAGGGAAATGGCGCCTTGTCTCCCAGCGACTGAATGTAAAAGTACTTAACTGGGGAGACGACTGCGGGCCTCTTCCCAAATCCCATTCAAGTATGAAGGTCAGACATGTGCATATCTCTGATCAGGGAGGGCATCTGAGGATCAGCGGAGGGGGAGACGCTTTCAGCACAAAGGAGTGCTGGTCCCATAACGTAAGACTCAGAATACGGAACTCAAAGAATGAGACCAACAGGTGGGTCACGGTGTGCGAGACTCCCAAGGATGAATCGCGCTATGAACGCGGCATGTACGAACTCAAGGTCATCGGTCTCGACAGAATAGAATACAGGGCCGAGTCCTATTATGACTGGCGTCTCAAAGGGGATCACTGCGAGGCCAGGCTGGTTGAAAACCGGCTCTATCTAAGGCCTATGACAGCGGATGAGCTTTCAGGTGAACCCGGGGACACGGCACCGGAACCGGAATCTGAGCCTGCTGTGAAAAAAGAAATTCCCGCGCCTGAGCTCGATGATACAGGGACGAAAATCGAGTTCGATGAGTGTCCGGAGCACGAAGAGCCCGTAAAGATAATGATCAGGCCCAGGAGCCATTCTCTGTCCCCGGGAGGGAAGCTCTGTCTCAAGGCATATGGAATTGACAAAAACGATTGTCGGTTTCCGGTTGAACCCAGATGGCAGGCTTTCAACAGGGGAAATGCCGCTCCGGAGAGATTCAGGAGGAATTGTTTTATTGCAGGAGATACCGCGGCTGAAGGTGAAGGGGTTTTCAGGATCACGGCTTCGTACGAGGGTCTGAAGGCCAGGTCCAGCATTAATGTCAGGTTTCCGAATATTGCTGATCTTGTTGCAGCAAGAATAGATCCGCGCAGTGAATTCGAAGGGCGGGACAAAGAAAAAAACGAGGATGAGGAAGCGGCTTCAGCTCAGGCGGCTGCGGTTCAGGATGTGCCTGCTGCAGCAACCGATGCCGCCGTACCAGCGGCATCATCTGATGCTCCATCACATGACTGGAAGTACTGGCTCATGCTTGCCGGTATTGTTGTCGTGATACTGCTTGCGGCTGTGGCACTTGTATTCATTATTCTCATGCAACGACACAGAAAGCAGGCCATGCAGGATCAACTTCTGGATAATGATGCAGAAGTGCCAGTTGATCAGTCTGAGGGTTTCGGGAAGACAGTGGTATGTCCCACGTGCGAGAGGGAGCTTCCCGCCGGCTCGAAATTCTGTCCCCATGACGGGACAATGCTCGGAAGCAAGGTGGGAGACAAGTCGAGAAGGGGGGGCAGGGAGGACAAGATCTGCCCGCGTTGTCACAGGAGGTTCAAGTGGAACAAGGTCGTATGTCCGCATGACGGGGCTGAGCTTCTTTCATATCAGACCTGGCTTGCAAAACACGGACCACAGTCAGGGGGAGGAAAAGGCAAAGGCAAAATATGTCCGCTTTGCGCCACAAAGTATGATAACAGTGCGACTTTCTGCGGCAAGGACGGTTCCACACTGGTGACACTGAATTGAAAACACTTTATTGACTGAACGAATGATATATGCAAGTTCATTTTTACTCTTTCATTAAAATTGTAAAAAGAATATAAAATATACCCGGATTTTATAGAATTATTGTGTGAGTTGTTAAGTTATAAATATAGGAGGGTTGATTTGTAGGTAGTCATTCAATATTATTCATTTTTGCTGTTTGTAATTGAATATGAGGGGCTTTGATAGTTTGCAGCCTCTCGATAAACCCGAACTAGGCGGTGAGGTAGATCATAATGAAGATTTCCTGCGAAAACTGTGGAGCAAAATATTCCATTGCTGATGAAAAGGTAAAGGATAAGGTTTTCAAGATTCGCTGCAAGAAGTGCAGTGAAGTGATTGTGGTCAAGGGAACCCGGACTCCCGATGATGCAGCTTCCCCACCGCAGGCTGCACAGGAACCTGCTCCGGCTGCGGCGGGTGCCGGTGCACAGTCGGAGGAAATCGATACGCGTGTATATGATTATTCAGGATTCAAGGGAGAAAACTGGGATCAGGAATTATGGCATGTGGTTCTGGATGGAAACCAGGTCGGTCCGATGAGTGCCGCTCAGATTGGAGAATATCTTTCCCAGGGTTCGATAGATTACGATACATACATATGGAGAGACGGTTTTGACGACTGGGTCATGCTGCGGGAAGTAGATGAGCTTGCTTCTGTTTTTTCAGGACAGCCCGCAGCTCCGGAGGGAGAACATCAGCGTGAGATTACCGAAGAATCCGAGCAGGGCGAACTTTTTGCAGGCGACTCGGAGGGGTTCGGTGGCTTCGAAGAAAGCCCGGCTTCTTCTCCATTTGGCGATGACCAGGCGTCGGGCGGAGATCTTTTTGGTGGAAGCGATTCAGGCGGTGGCCTGTTTGATTCTCCCGCAGATTCAGGCGGGGGCGATCTGTTCGGCGCTGAAGATGCACCTGCTCCCGGGGCTGACCAGGCTCAGGCGGCCGGAGGCGGAGATCTGTTTTCGGCTGATTCAGGACAGCCGGATGAGGATGCCGTAATGTCGTCCGCTCCGGTTGCCAGCCGTGCACAGGGGCATGACGTGGGTGCCGACCTTTTCGCACAGACTGGTGCGGAAGAGCAGGACCAGGGCCTGTTTACGGGGGAAGCGGCCGAAGAAGATCTGCCGGACCCGCGTTACGGTGCTGCTTCTCCGGCAATGACAGGGGCGCGCAACGAGAATTCGGTCCTGTTTTCTCTGAGTAATCTGCAGGCACTTGCATCCAATCAACCGGCCCAGGAGAGCGGGGGTGTTGGCATGATGAGTATGGGCGATATGGCAGCGTCATCATCGCCTGGACCTGCTGCCGGACATGCATCCGGTGATGCATCCGGCCTCATAGATATTCGTACTATGGCTGAAGCCATATCAATGGACAAACAGGACAAGGGAGGGGTTGAAGAGATACTTTCCATCGGCGGCGGTCAGGCGTTCGGTGGAGGTCTTGGTGCGCCTGTACTTGCTCCGACACAAACCGGGCCGAGCAAGGGATTGATTATCGGTCTTGCAGCAGGCGGCGCCCTGCTGCTTGCGGCCGTTGTCGTTCTTGTTGTGGTGCTGCTTTTCAAGGAAGAACCGGACAAGACAAAAGTAGCCCAGGCACCGAAACCCTCGGCGGAAGCCACGCAGGCACTGAAGGCTGTAAGTGGAGCTGCTGGAGCCGAGGCAAAGGCTGGAGAGGGTGCAAAACCCGGCACTGCAGATCAGAAAGCTGCCGGAGAGGAAGCTTCCACTGAAAAAGAAAATGCCAAGGCCGATGAAAATAAAGATACAAAATCCAGTTCCTCAAGCAGAAGCAGGAAGAGTCGTTCCCGCAGCAAATCCACTTCCAGTTCCAGCACAAGCAAGGACGACGGGGACGATTTGTTCAAGAAACGCTCCACGTCCTCAACAAAGTCCAAGGAATCATCCGGTGCGAAGACGAAGGGCGGAGACGAACTCGACGATCTGCTTTCTGGAGCCGTAAAGAGAAAGACCGCTCCTCCAAAGAAGACAAGACAGACCAGCGCGCCCACTAGCAGCGAGCTTTCCGATACCCTGAGCAGGTCCCAGGTCCAGGCTGGAATGAGGGCGGTCAAGCCGGCGGTTGAGCGTTGCGGAAAGGGCACTCCGGGAACCGCGATGGTTACGGTTTCCATAGCAGGAGCCACCGGGCGTGTTACGAACGCAACCGTTGGAGGTCAGTTTGCAGGAACCCCGGTGGGAAGCTGCGTTGCCAGGGCGGTCAGAAGAGCAAGGTTCCCCAAGTTCAAGAGAAGCAAGCTTACAATTTCATATCCGTTCAGGGTCAGATAGATTCATTTCGTTTCCAGAAAACGTACAAGAGTCAGAACACCGAAACCGGTGCCTCCTTTCGGGAGTTGTCCTTTCTGCTTGTTTGTAAAGGCGGGTCCGGCGATGTCGATATGAGCCCACGCGTCTGTTTTTACGAACTTCTTTAAAAACAGGGCGGCCGTTATCGCTCCCCCCCACCGGTTTCCGATGTTTTTCATGTCGGCGACACTGCTGCGAAGATCGCTTTCAAGGTCGCTCAGAAGTGGAAGGCGCCATATCGATTCTCCGGCGTAACCTGATGCATCGATAATATCCTGTGCAAGTTCTTCGCTTCTGCTGAACAGCCCGGCTGTAAAAGGCCCGAGAGCCACAACGCAGGCTCCGGTCAGGGTGGCCAGGTCTATGATGCAGCCGGGCTTGAGATCCCCGGCATACGAGAGGGCGTCGGCAAGAATTAGGCGACCCTCTGCATCCGTGTTCAGTATTTCAACGGTTTTTCCCGAGCGCGATGTTATTATGTCACCCGGTCTTGTCGCTGTTGCGGAAGGCATGTTGTCCGCAAGAGGTATCAATGCGTGAATTTCCTTCTGTATGGAAAGACGGCTCGCAATGATTATGGTTGCAAGAGCAACGGCAGCGCCGGACATGTCGACCTTCATGTCCTGCATTCCGGCGGATGTCTTCAGCGACAGTCCGCCCGCGTCAAAAGTGATGCCCTTGCCTACTATGACCGTTTTCTTCTCTCCCTTTTTTACTGATTCCGGCTTGTACTTTATGTGCAGGAACATCGGCTCCCTGGCGCTTCCCTGACCTACGGCCATGAGAAGGTTCATGTTTTCCTTTTCAAGATGCTTCTTTTTCATAACGACTGCTTCGAGCCCGTTTCCACGGCACAGGCCTGACGCATAGTCGGCAAAAACCTGCGGGCTGATGGCATTGCCCGGTGAATTAACGAGATCGCGCGCCATGTTTATGCCTTCGCCGACGGTAATGCCGGAAGCGACTGCTGACTGAAGGGTTTCAGAATTTACCTGTGCCGCCCGGTCAAAGGCCAGGACGCAGCGTTTTACTTCGGCCTTTTTTGTTCCCCTGTACTGGTTGAAAAGGTAGGCGCCCGTTGCAAGGCCTTCGGCCGCTGCCCTGGCGATTGTGAGCAGGTGCTCTTCGTCTTCCTGTGGAAGCACGAATGCCATGTTGTTTGCCCTGCGGGTGTTGGCGGTCCTTGCTGCAAAAACGGCCGCCCTGCGTATGGTCGTTGGATCCTTTTCATCGCCTGAGCCCGTTCCCGTGAGTATTATGCGTACGTTTTTAAGGTAGGGAACAAGACTCAGGTACAGGACTTCGTCCTTTTTTGCCTTGAATTTTTCCGATCTGGCGATTTCCCTGAGCCTGCCACGCGTTTCCCTGTCTAAAAGTTCAAAAGCGCTTCCCTTCAGGTTCTTCTGAACCGGAACCGCGACGACGTTTGTTTTCAGGTTTTTTACCGGCAGGTTTCTACACTTGATATTCATTTTCTTACCCTGACCTCCCTTGGTGAGCTGGATTGAACATACAAATACATGTACATCAACCACAACAGAAGTGCATCAAATAAATATCATGATATGTTTATGAGACCGTTAACTGATTGTCCGGGCAAAGAAATTTGTTTTATTCGATGATGCTGCGTGCTAGCTTGTTTTTGATATAAAACAGTCAACAACACGGAAAAATACCATGGGAATAAGAAAAAACCTGAAGAAAAAGATCAAGGAAAAAACTGAAAAGGTTTCAAAGACATCGGCAGCTTTTGTTGCCGAAGTCCTGCGCACCGAGGGCGTGGATAAGGTCTATACTATTCCGGGAGTTCACAGTCTTGAGCTTCTGGACGCGTTTTCTTCGGCAGGACCGGAGCCGCTGCTCGTAACACACGAGGCATCGGCCGTCTTCATGGCTGATGCCGCCGCCCGTTTTACGGGAAAGGTGGGTGTTTTCTTCGTTGTTCCGGGCCCGGGTCTTACCAATGCAATGACAGGTCTTGCCACCTCCATGCTGGACAATATTCCCGTTGTCTGCCTCGTGGCAGGATTGAGAAAGAACATTGAAAAGAGCTTCATGATGCACGAGATTCCACAGGCCGGGATGTGTTCTCCCATAGTAAAGGACTATCTGGTTCCGGAGAATTCAGAAGAGCTGTGCAGTCTGATGGAAAAAGCGTTCAGGACCGCCCGTCAGGGCCCTGCAGGACCGGTTGTTCTTGAACTGCCTCCGGAAGTCATGGAGTCTCCTTATCCGTCAGGGCGCTACAATGCCCGTCAGGCACAGAGCGTGCCCGATGTTCTTACGTCGGCCGAGGCACTCAGGGCCGTAGAGATGCTCCTGCAGAATGACAGGACCATGATCTATGCAGGCAGGGGCGCTTTCGCTGCATCGCGTCAGCTTATGGAAATGGCCGAGCTGCTTGGTGCGCCCGTTGCCACCAGCATTTCGGGCAGGGGAATCATTCCAGAGGATCATGAACTGTCGCTGGGTTACGGATGGGGTCCGGCAGGGACAATGGCAGCACAGACTGTTTTCGAATCGGCTGATCTGGTTTTCGCGATCGGTGTGAGGTTCTCCGAGATGGCAACGGCTGGATTCGGCATGCCTGAGCCCGCAAAAATGATTCACTTGGACGTGGATCAGAATGCGCTGCATGCAAACATGAAGGCGGAGCTTGCCCTCAGGGCCGATTCCGGCAGTGCGCTTGATCAAATACTCAGGCAGCTCAGGAAGAGGCTGAAAAATCCGCGGGATGGATTGAGGCCGCAGATGAGGGACAAAAGGGGAACATCAGGATATGCAGCACCGGTAAGGCGTGGGAGTCAGGTTCCTGATCCCTCTTCAGTTTATCGTGTGCTCAGGAAGCTGATGCCGAGGGACGGGATTCTTGTTGCAGATACGGGAAACCACATGCTTTTCTCGCTGGAGGATTACTCCGTGTTTTCCCCGGACACTTATTTTGCACCTGTTGATTACCAGTCAATGGGTTATGCAGTACCGGCGGCAGTTGCACTTTCCATGATTGACCACGGCCGGAAAGTCGTGGCCGCTGTCGGAGACGGGTGTTTCCTTATGAGCGGTATCGAACTGTTGACGGCAGCAAGGCACGGGGCCGACGTGGTTGTGCTTCTTTTCGCGGACAGAAGCCTCGGCATTATCAGGGAAACGCAGAGCAAAATATATGCATCAGAATGCTGCGTCGACCTTGAGCCACCGGACTATGCTCATCTTGCCCGGAGCCTGAAAGCCAGGCACATGAGCGTTAAAAAAGCCGGCGAGATTGAGCCGGTACTGAAGCAGGCACTTTCGACCCGGGGTCCGGTGCTCGTTGTCGTCGACACGCACTATGATCGTCAGTCTCGCTATGCACAGGCCACAATGAAGGCGGCATCAAGGGGTGTGGACCTGTCTTCCAAACTTAGAATGGGCGCGCGACTTGCAGGCAGATTCATTGGTAGGTAGAATTCGCAAAAAGTGATTAAATAATAAATAGATATTAATCGTCCAAGTTTTTTGATTCATAGTCGGGAACGATATGAGCTTCATCCTTGTAAAAACCACATCAGTAAATAAAATAAAAGAATATCCTGTTATTTAGAAGGAGGGAAAAATGCGTGATAGTTTAAGACAATTTTTATTTTCCGGACCGGCGGTTTCAGTATTTATCTTCCTGCTGCTGGTCGTATTCAGCTGTATAGGAACCAAGGGCGCACTGTTGAGCGCCGAGGGTGAACCCTGCGAATTTCCGGACGAGTGCGAAGAAGGCCTTGTATGTGCGCGTACGGGCACGTGTGAGCAGCCGGGTGCACCGGGTACCGGGGTTCAGAATGATCCGTGTGAGAGCGAGGATGACTGCAGCATCGGGCTATTATGTGCAGGAAACAACACGTGCCAGCCTCCGGGTATAGAAGGTCTTACCGGCGATGAAGGGCACGACTGCTATGGAACAGCGTTCTGCATGCCTGAGCTTGTATGCAATTTTGCAGGCAAATGCGTGGAAAAGGGAGGACCGGGAACAAAAGAAGCCGGCGAGAAATGCGATGCGCACGAAGACTGCCAGTTCCTGCACTTCTGCGGTCCGGACGGGAAATGCATGGAGATACCCAACTTCCAGGGTCTTGAATGCGAAAGTCCGGATGATATCGGTGGTCCTGACAGGATTCTTTTCGAGGTACCACGCGGAAAAGTGATGGAATTCTACAGGCTGCCTTTCCCCAACGACATCCGGCTCAAGAACGGAAAAGTTGATCTTTCAGGTCATCCGAACCCGGGAACCATTATCCCGAATGATCCGATTTCAGAGTACTTCAATCTGATCGAGAATGACCTGGACGGTTTCGGTACAAACCAGACGGTTCTGTTCAGGTTCAGCCAGCGTGTGCAGTTCGACGGAATGAAGATAGGTTCACAGCTGGGTGACGGAAAGACCATGTACCTTCTCAACATCGATCCGGATTCAGAGGATTACGGGACGAATGTTCCAACGTCCTTTGTGGCTAACACGGAGCGCGGCAATTACATATGCTACAACTGGTTCGGTTTCGGACCTACTTCCGGATATCCGCTGGAACCGGGCACAACCTATGCCGCCATAATAACGAAGGGCATTAAGAGCAACAGCGGAAAGGCGCTTGCCCGGGACGATGACTTTGCTGCCGTTATCGGGGATGCAGAACCTTCCGACGACACATTGAAGCAGGCATGGAATGCCTACAAGCCGCTCAGGGACTTCCTCGGCGAGCAGTCATACAGCAGCAGTGATGTTCTTGCTGCAGCAGTTTTCACCACGCAGAATGTTCATGATCCGTTTGCAAATGTAAGGGAGGCTGTCAGGGACCAGGGGGTTCCGACGCTGAATGATCTTATGCTTTGTGATGGTTCATCGCAGTCCCCGGCCGATGACGGACTGTCCGGTGAAGAGCATGAGCGGGGCTGTTTCGATGTTGATTCGGCTTTTGATGAGCTTCAGGCCACAGTCAGCCTGCCCGTATTCCAGAAGGGTACGAAACCTTACAAGACATCGGATGACGGCGGGAATTTCGAATATCACCAGGGAATGGTACCCAAAGTCCAGGGCAGCGAAGATGTGAACGTGGCGATATCAATTCCAAAGGTCGCCGGGATGCCCGAAACCGGCTGGCCAGTGCTGCTGTACGCGCACGGCACGGGTGGAACGTACCGGAGCTTTATCACGAACGGTATTGCCCAGACACTGAGCGACGTTAATGATGTCGGTTTTGCCGTAATAAGCATAGACGGCGTTCTGCACGGCCCGAGAAGGGGAGAATCACAGGAGGATCCTGACACGCTGGTTTACAACTTCCTGAATCCGAAGGCAGCTCGAGATAATTTCCTGCAGGGAGCGGCGGATTATTTCTCACTCGTAAACCTGGTTGAGAACCTGGATCTCGATGAAGCGGATTCGCCTACGGAAGAAGCCGTCAGCTTTGATACCGAAAAAATCTATTTCATGGGGCATTCCCAGGGGTCCACGGGCGGCGTTCTATTTGCCGCTTACGAGCCCATGGTAAAGGCTGTGATTCTTTCCGGAGCAGGTGGAGACCTCAAACAGTCCCTGCTGAACAAGACCAATCCGGTGGACATATCGGCGGCAATCAAGATGGTTCTTGCCGACATAGACGTCAACGGAGCGCACCCGCTTTTGAACCTGTTCCAGATGCTGATGGAAAGAAGCGACCCTGTGAACTTCGGCAGATCCCTTCATCGTGAGCCCGTTGTTCTCGAAGAGGTCCCGATCCCGGGTAAGAGCGTGCTTCAGACCTTCGGCGCGGGTGATACTTACTCGCCGCCCCAGACAATGAAGGCACAGGCACTGTCGATTTCCATGCAGATAGCCAGACCTTCCGTCGAAGCCGTCGGAGGGCTTGCGGTTGTGGACACGCCGGTAACCGAGAACTACAGCGGTGGTGAAGAGAATCCCAGGGTTACCGCGGTTATGATTCAGTACAATCCCGGTGATTACGACGGCCACTATGTTTCGACAAGGAACGCTGACTGCCTGACTCAGTGGACGGAATTTCTGGCCTCTGCCGTTACAGACGGAATCCCCACACTTTCTGCACCATGATGTGTTTTTATCTGAGGGGGATTTCGTAATCGGAATCCTTTTTCTTCTTCTTTCTTTTTTTCTTCTTTTTCGGGGCGTAATCGTCGTCCTTTGACTCGAATCCCATGTCTCTTGCGGCGGAACCGCCAGAAGGTGCTTTTCCCAGGCGGATGCTGTCAACGCGTATGTTGCATCCCTCGGTATCACCCTTTACGGGTTCCACCCAGATCAGCAGTCTGGGGCTGATCCTCACAAACCTGGCTTCATCGTACTCCAGCGAGAAAGTAAGTGCTTCGGTAAGCTGCTCGGCTTCTATGGAAATGGCGACCGCATCTTCCCCGTCTTTTACAACCTTGAACTTTACGTCCGGCAGCTCTTCGCATTCGGCATCCCGGAAAGCGGGGTCGTTCCATATCAGGTATGTTCCGCACTGCTTTTTCTTTGTCTCGGAAGTATGGTCAGGATCCCCTCCCGTGTAAGCTACGAACAGTCCCTCGGGAATTGTCAGGATGAACTTCCTGGGCGGAGGCGCCTGGGGCTCCGGCGGAGGCTGTTTTTCTTCATAAGGGGAAGGCGCCATGTTTGCGCCGGTGCCCTGCTGTGGTGCGGGTTGCGCGGGCTTCGGCTTTTTTACTACGGGCGGCGCTTCCTCCTCGATCCACTCGAGCTTCATGCCTTCGCTTCCCACGAGCTGCATCATCTCCACGCGGGCTTCTTCCGGCAGAGGCCTGAGCGTGTCGCCGCGTATTTCCCTGAGCCCGACAAGAGAGGGGACCATCCTGATGCCCTTTGTAAGCCATCCGCTCTTCCTGCTGAAACATTCTTCCATTGCTGTCATTGCAATGGTGTCGGAATCGACATGAATGGTGAAGAAATCGCTGAACTCGATTTTCCAGGAACGTATGTGTGAATCCATGATGCTGGTGTCCTGCAGAAACGTCAGCATCCAGTCACGTACCAGGCTGTTTATCTGAACCGCAGTGCCGGAAGTTTTGATTCTTGAGACCAGTTCCGAATTTGTATCGGCACCCTGTGAAACATCGGGGCTGACTTCGAAACAGTCCCGGATCACCTCGCCCCTAGCAATTACAAAGGGCAGCTTCGGTGTTCTGATTGCTTCTTCAAGTGCGCCCACGTAATTGGGATCGGACTTTTTCCTGGTCTTTTTCTTTTTTTTCACCGTGGTTTCTTCCTTCTGAGTCTCGGCGCATGACCAGGACATTCCGGCAAGAAGTCCGGCCATGAGTAAGCTGATACAGATCCTGTTCCACATGGAAGTAGCTCCTTTCGTAACTGTTTATTTATTTTTCTTACCTGAACCTATCCAATTTCCGGATAATTTCAAGAACAGTCTCTGGCAAGTATCCTGACATAATCGATATAGACCCCGCCGGCAGGGAAGAATTCGGTTACCCAGTTGCTGAAGTGAACGGCAAAGGAGAAATCCGCTGACCTGAAAGCGGTTATGTCCACTTCCACCGCAATCCACGTCTTTTCGTTTGATGAGGCCGTAAGCCCCCATCCCATTTCTCCGTGCCAGTTGCATCCCGAATAATCCCCCTCGTCGCATTCGTCATCTTCATCACATTCGATCGCGACATTGTAAGGGGGCTGAGGATTCGAAATCACGGTACCGTCCGCCAGCTCAAGCCTTACGCCGTTGATGGAAACGGGTGGTATATCAATCTTACGGGCCAGGTCGTACCAGATCTGGAAACTGAGGATCAGCGTGCATCCGTCGTATGAAGATGAAGTAAGATCGACCGGCGGGGAAAGCAACCTCGAATCTTCACAGTCACCCGCCATTCCTTCTCCCGTCAGCTCAACGCCTGTTCCCCATACTTTATTGTCAGCATCTTCACCACGATCACCACTGGGGGAGAATCCCCAGATACTCAGTAGAGCAGGATTTCCGCATTCCCACGTGGATTCATGACTGGATGGATCCACTGTCCACGCGGTAGAACAGTTGTCGCCTGTAAGCTCGGCTATCAGCTGATCAGCATCAGCGTCTGCATCGGCGTCAGCATCAGTATCTGCGTCAGCATCAGCGTCCGCGTCCGCATCCACATCGGTGTCGGAGTCTGAATCAGAATCAGAATCAGAATCGGAATCAGTATCAGAATCAGTATCGCTGTCGGAATCCGCATCAGAGTCAGAATCGGAATCTGAGTCAGAGTCAGAATCGGAATCTGAGTCAGAGTCAGAATCAGAATCGGAATCCAGATCAGTGTCGGTATCGGTATCGAGATCAGTACCTGCACCGCCGTCTATTCGGCTATTGCCAGTACCGCTGTCTTCTTCATTTTCATCCTGAACGGTTTTTTCCACTGCGGCGCATCCCGTGCTGACCGCGAACGCGTACAACAGGAGCCCTGTTATAAAAGATGTAATAACAAATAATCTAAGCATGCCCTTACCCCTTTTCGCGAATGTGTACATTATAACACGATAAAAGTAAAACAATCTTATTTACTGGATGGTTATCAGACACCCTTGCAGGGGTGCCAGACACATTTTTATTGCAGAATGTTCTTGACCGACCGGTCGGTCGGTGATAATTGTGGGCTCAGATAATATATGACCGACTGGTCAGTCGGAATACCAAAGGAGACCAAATGGCGCCGGTAAAAGTCGACAGGAAAGAGAAAAGACGGCAGATAGCACAGGCCGCAATCGGGATTTTTGGAGAGCAGGGGTTTGAAAGAACCCGCATAGAAGATGTGGCCATCAAAGCCGGAGTGGGCAAGGGCACTATTTATGAGTATTTTCGTGACAAGGAAGCACTTCTTAAAGGGGCCTTCGAGGTTCTTATTGAAGGTATGATGGGAGATGTGTCTCTAACCCCTGATACTGAAATGTCCGCAGTAGAGACCCTTAAGCAGATGTCGGCTCTGATGATTCAGGCCATGCAGGATATCGGCGACGCGTACAAATTCTTCCTGGAGTACATGCTTCACAAGAGCCGCTCGACCGATGAGTATGAGCTCCTCGGACCGATGCTCGAAGACTTCCGCGGCTTTATTTCGTCAGTGATCGAACAGGGAATCGAAAAGGGAGAATTCAGATCGGGCATAGACGCATATTCATATGCATCGGCCATTCTTGCATGGTACGACGGCGCCATCTTCCACTGGATAGTCCTGCCGGGAACAATCGGTCTTGATGAAATGGGCGACA
>Ga0272442_10004130_pt1 | contig 19988 bp, 14 predicted proteins | sample SSMForm2O_FD_200262 | JGI IMG/M metagenome (GOLD analysis project Ga0272442, IMG submission 200262) | Marine sediment archaeal communities from Little Sippewissett salt marsh, Falmouth, MA, United States - SSM-Form-2O | ecosystem: Environmental > Aquatic > Marine > Wetlands > Sediment ... | reverse complement strand
TAACCTCCTAGATTTATAAAATTATCACACTCCACATCGGTATACTTCATGAAGGTGTATTGTATCAATACACCAAACTGTGTATAATAACTATCCAGAGTGGGCATTCAAGTGGATACTAAGTATCCATATCAGGATGGCACAGACCTCATCACGAATTGCCGCGACACCCACAATCTATTGCACTCATCCTGTCAAAGGACATGGTATTTTTTTTGCAAGTAGTGGTTTTATGAATAAAATTATGAAAAACATATCACTCGTGACCATACAGCCGTGGCTTGTTATCGGAGCCGTGATTATTCTAGCTCCGATCTTCATCTTCTGGACATCCGAAAACATACATAAACAAAAGGAGATAACGACCCGCCTCCTGATTGAAAAGGGCGCCGCTCTAATACGATCCTTCGAGGCCGGCACACGAACGGGAATGATGGGTATGCACTGGGGAGGGGTACAGGTACAGACCTTGTTGACAGAGACGGCCCAGCAGGAAGATATCGCGTACCTTCTGATCACGGATCAGCATGGTAAAATCCTGGCCCATGACGATCCGTCCCGGATCGGGCAATTTCATGGACAGAACCTCGATGTCGGAAATATTGCAGGTTCCAAAGAAATAAAGTGGCGGCGTATCACTGATTCGAAAGGCACGCGCGTGTTCGAGGTCTTTCGTCAATTTACACCAACCCGGAGACACCATCCCCGACACTTCGAGATGATGCGGTCTAATGACTGGTTCCGCTCAAAACTGAGATGGAAAGAAAATATGCCCGACTTCCAACTCGCCATTTTCGTCGGACTTGATATTGAAACAGTTGATACTGCCACACAGGAAGATACCCGCCATACGGTGATCATGGCAATCATCCTCTTGCTGATAGGATTTACGGGGATTATCCTGCTGTTTTTGGGTGCACGATATCGAGAGGCCACGACCTCCCTGTCACGAGTGACGGCCTTCTCCGACAGCCTGGTTGACAACATGCCTATCGGGCTCATTGCCGCCGATGCGGACGACACCGTCACGTCGATGAATCATGCGGCAGAATCAATCCTAAGGATCGACGATACGGACATACGCGGCCGGAAGATTCGCCACACTCTTGCACCGGTATTCATTGAGTGTATTGATAAACTGAAGACAGAGGGAGGAATTGTCGAAAAAGAAATCGAATATCCTTTGGACAACGGCATACACATTCCTCTCGAAGTCGCGACAACTGCGTTGCGGGAAGACGACGGCACGTTCTGGGGATACGTAATTCTCTTCCGGGACCTAACCGAAATTCAACGCCTCCGGAAAGAGATCGAAAGGAGTCAGCGTCTGGCCTCACTGGGCAGACTTGCGGCCGGCATAGCCCATGAAATACGAAACCCGCTCAGTTCGATCAAAGGGTTTGCCACGTATTTTCGTGACCGGTATCGCGATGTGCCCGAAGATGCGCACACCGCAGAAATCATGATCCAGGAAGTGGAACGACTGAACAGGGTTATCGGGGAACTTCTTGAATTTGCCCGCCCTATGGATATACAGGTCAGAAAGACCCCGCTGGAGACATTCATACAACACATCGTAAAAATGACAGAAGCCCAGCGGACAGAAAAACACATTCGGTTTGCGATGCATATCGCACCTGAGCTTAAGGAAATAATGATCGATCCGGACAGAATGAGCCAGGTTTTTCTCAACCTCTTCCTGAATGCCATGGATGCCATGGATGAAGGCGGAACCCTAGAGTTGAATATTTCGCGCGACGCTACGGGAAAGCTGCTGTTCAGCATCTCAGACACCGGTAAAGGGATCGATCCGCAGGACCTGGGAAAGATTTTCGATCCTTATTTTACGACAAAGCCGTCGGGAACCGGCCTCGGACTCGCAATCGTGCACCGCATCGTCGAGGCCCACGGTGGGCAGATCAGGGTGAACAGCACGCCCGAAAGGGGTACGACTATCTCTTTCACGCTGCCCGACACGTACAAAGGAATGGCATTCACACACAAGGTGTAAGACATGGCACAGTCAAAAAAAACCGTGTTGGTTGTCGATGATGACAACGCCCACCGAATAATGCTCCGCACCCTTCTGTCCGGCTGGGGGTACACCGTAACAGAAGCAGATGACGGTGATACGGCTATCGACATGGTCCACGACCAGCCATTTGATCTTATCCTTATGGATATCCGCATGGTGCGCACCTCCGGCATCGAGGCGCTTTCGGACATCAGGGACTTCAATCCATCGATACCCATCATCCTGATGACGGCTTATTCATCCGTGGAAACTGCGGTACAGGGACTCAAAAAGGGTGCCTACGATTATCTCACCAAGCCCCTCGATTTTGATGAGTTGCGCCTCGCCATGACGCGAGCCATGGATCATCAGCATCTTCGGGTTGAAAACAGGCTGCTACGTGAAAGCCTCGGCATTCAATTCGACAGATCACAAATAATCGGTCGCAGCACGGTTATGGACAGGCTGCTCGAAACGGTAGCTCAGGTGGCACAATCAGACGCCACGGTGCTGATCACGGGAGAATCGGGAACCGGCAAAGAACTGATTGCCGGGGCAATCCACCTGAACAGCCCCCGGAAAGAGAGCCCGTTCATCAGGATCAATTGCGGAGCCATTACCGAAACACTCCTCGAATCGGAACTGTTCGGGCACGAGAAGGGGGCCTTTACCGGCGCCGAACGACGTAAAGAAGGCAAATTTCGCCAGGCTGACGGAGGAAGCCTGTTCTTGGACGAAGTAAGTGAAATGTCGAATGCCATGCAGGTAAAGCTCCTCAGGGTCCTTCAGGAACGGGAGATCATCAGGGTGGGAGGAGAAGAGGTCATACCCGTAAATGTGAGGGTCATTGCGGCAACGAACAAAAACCTATTCGAGGAGGTCCAGGCGGGAAGATTCCGGGAGGATCTCTTCTACCGCTTGAATGTCGTACTCCTGAATGTCCCCCCTCTGAAGGAGCGCCGAGAAGACATCCCGTTGCTCGCCCAGCAGTTCCTCTCCCTGTTTTCGGATAAAAACATGAAACAATTCAAGGGGTTCACACCGCAGGCAATGGATCGGCTTCTGAAATACGACTGGCCCGGAAACATCCGGGAACTCATGAATGTGATCGAACGGGCGGTTGTACTGTCCCGAACATCCTATATAAACGAGCACGATCTGTCACTGGCAGGCACCGGTGAAGATCCTTCGGAGAACCCGTTGAAAGGAAATATGCTGCTTGCAGAGGTGGAAAAGGCAACCATTCTCAAGACCCTGGAGGCCGCAGGCGGCAATAAGAGCGAAACGGCGAGGAGACTCGGTATTACACGCAGGACGCTTCACGCGAAGCTCAGGAAATATGGCATGATGTAGCGCAGCACCTGACACACACGGCAGAGCGTAGGCCCTTCTGAGTGTGTCGGTGTTTTAAAATTTTATCCTGGCTTCAACAACAAGAACGTGATAGTAACCCATCTTTCGTTTTATCTTGTGGTGCAGACGATATCTGTGGAGGAATTCACTTTTGAAAGGAACTCTTGTTAACAGTGGTGCAATTATTGCCGGCAGTATCGTGGGCATCGCAGCCGGCAACAGACTACCCGACCGTTTTAAAACCATTATCATGCAGGCCATCGGCCTGTCGGTCCTAGTTATCGGATTGAAAATGGCCCTCTCCGGTGAGAAGCCGGTCGCTACCGTCGGCTGTGTAGCGGCAGGAGCCATTACCGGTGAACTGCTCCGAATCGAAAACGGCATTGCATGGATTGGAAAATGGCTGAAGAAATCTTTCAGGTCAAACTCTTCGCATTTTGTTGAAGGATTCGTCTATGCCACCGTGCTGTATCTCACGGGCGTGATGGCTATTGTCGGTCCGATTCAAGACGGCACGGCGGGCGATGCAAGTCTTCTGTACATTAAATCGTACCTCGATGGCTTTGCATCCATAGTGCTGGCATCATCACTCGGTATCGGCGTGGCGTTTTCGGCCCTGCCGATTTTTCTTGTACAGGGAAGTATTACACTTCTCGCATCATCACTTACGTTTCTCCAGGAGCCCCACATTCTGAATGCGATCATTTCTACCGGGGGGGTTCTCATCCTTGGCATCGGCTTTAATCTCCTCGACATAAAGAAGATCCCTGTCGGCAACTTTATTCCTGCAATTGTGTATGCCATCATGTGGGCCTGGCTGCAATAACAACGTCGCCGACTGCACCATGATATATATGATCCCCACACTGCGCTTCGGTTAAGACACACTACACCTTGAAAAATGATCGAAGCGTGAACTTTCCATTTCATTGAACAGTCAAAATGAAAGTGAGCTATGGCACCATACCGTGAAGCAGTGCCTTGACAGCAGCTCTACGCTGTCGATCCTGGCCCAGCGGCCGCTGCTGCTCGCTGTCTTTTCTTTTTTTCTCGATCATGATGACACCTTTCCATGCAAAAGCATCGTGTTCGTGGTTACGCACGACAGTCTGTCATTTTTTCTGATACATCCACTACCGTCAGGAGTATGCCATGTACATTATGTTACGGAGCGCTGAGCAGCACCCCGGCATCATTAAAGAGAACAGGCACGAGTGACACTCTCAGACCTTCGACGATGGAGTTTTATCACCCCGTTTTTTCAGAAACGCCGGGTAACTCATCGGATCGTACCAGAACTCTTCAACCTGGTCTTTATCTTTATTTCTGGCTTTGTCTTCTTTTTTAACTGACATTTTAGACTCTTGACTCCTTATGGTTGTGGCAACATCTCAAACGACCACTCTATGCGTTTTCTGCTCAGGCTTTAAAGGAGGGAAAACACATGGGATCGTTCCAGAACCGATCTCTGTCAATCATGATTTCCATGGTTTCCTTGTTGTGTACGTTCTTTTTCTTTGCAGGTTTTACGTCCTTTACTCTTGTCATGATGATACCTCCTTGTTTGATTTGTTACTTGCGCTTATCCCACCAGGGCAACGGATCTCTCTCATGGAATCGGACCACCTTGCCATGCCCCAGGGCCGATGGTCGTGGCGTTTCATGAAATCCATACCGGCGGGCAATTTCATTTTCCATGTGTGAGATCATTCCCTAACATCCCGTTCTGCCATGCGGCAGATTCCCTTTGAGCGTACGCATCCTACTGCAGCCCTGACAGGTGAACAATCGGTATGTGTCTGAATCCCTCTTCAGACCACACTCATTTATAACCTCGGAAAGTGAATCAACAACACGTGAGAAGCCGGATCTTTTCATCTTAGGAATGACCGCCCCCAGCTGCTAGGTATTTGTCTGATAACACCACCACCCCACACATGGATAGGGCAGATCGCCCGAGGGAGTGGTGTATAAACGACGAAAGGGGTATCGGATTGAACGGCCGGGGCGTAAAGCGACAACCACGCAGTACAGCTAACGGATATGTCTGGCGGCGATTTACATACCGCACATTCGTAAAAAGCCCTGTTTCTTGCGAAACAGGGCGTAGTTGGGCACAAGGCAGTATTCGTGATATGTGGGCGTGGCCTACCCTACCAGTTTATTCTGAACGGCATACAGGGTAATCTCGGCATTGTTTTTCATTTTCATCTTTTCAAGGATATGACTCCGGTAAGTGCTGATGGTCTTTACACTGAGACACAGATCCTCGGCAATTTCCGTTACCGTTTTGCCGGATGCAATCAACAGCATGACCTGATATTCCCGATCAGAAAGGGCTTCATGGGGTGCCTTGGTGGCATCGACATCAAGATAATACGTCAATTTTTCCGCAAGAGATGAACTGATATACCGGCCGCCCTTTGAGACTTTCCGGATTGCGGCAATCAATTCATTCGGCGCACTTGCCTTGGTCAGGTATCCCGAGGCACCGGCCCTGAACGCCCGTACTGCATATTGTTCCTCGGGATAGATGCTGACAATCAACACCGGAAGCTTTGGATTTTCACTCCGCAACTCTTTCAGAATTTCCAGCCCACTCCTGCCGGGCATCGAGATGTCCAGCAAAATGACATCGTACTTATTTTTTCGAACAAGATTCAGCACTTCCTGTCCATTACTCGCTTCATCGGCGACAACCATATCAGACGTTTCCGAAAGAACCTGTTTGAATCCCTCACGAACAATCGGATGATCATCTGCGATCAATATCTTTATCTTCGCCATCATTTGTCTCCTTTCCCCTGGAGCGGGATATCTACTCGTACGGTAGTGCCTTTTCCCTTCTTTCCCGTTATTTTTACCTTGCCGTTCCAATGGTAGGCACGCTCGCCAATCCCGATCAATCCGAACGACTTGGGTTTCGTAAGTTGATCTTCGGTTATTCCCTTCCCGTTGTCCTTCACTGTAAGTTCCACCCTGTTATTTTTCAGTTTCAAGCTTACATGCGCCCGTGTCGCTTCCGAGTGACGCGAGATATTCGTCAATGTTTCCTGGAAAATGCGAAACACTGCCGTTGAAAGATCGGGATCGATTTCCAGGTCTTCCGGATCCACCGTCACCTTGCATGCAATTCCCGTGCGTTTCTCAAATTCGCCTGCCTGCCAGCCGATTGCCACGGCAAGCCCCAAATGATCGAGCATACCTGGCCGTAGATCCATGTATATTCTCTTCAGCGTATTCATCGTCATGTCAATAAGTTTGGTCATTGATTCCGTTTTTTTCAGAAGAAGTTCCTGATCGCGTGGTATCTTTTTATTCAGGAGGGCAATATCCATATGTAACGCCGTGAGCAACTGCCCCAGTTCATCATGCAGTTCGCGGGCGATGCGGGTCCGTTCCTTTTCACGCGCCGATTCAAGGTGAGCAGAGAGATTTCGTAACTGTTCGCGTGATTTCTCCAGCTCAATCTGTGATTGCTTGCTTTCTGTAATATCTTCATATGTCACCACAATATACCGTCTTTTCAGGCTCTCACCGATGCGGGCTGCACTTATCAGACATTCGATATTCTGGCCGTCCTTGCGGCGACAGGGAAATTCCGCCCTGAAGGTACTCTGTTTCCTCATGGTTGAATACAGCCGACGGGCAACTTCCTTATAGTCTTTTTCAGTACGGTACAGCATACGGGTACTTTGCCCGATCAGTTCGTCCGCCCTCCACCCGAACACGGTTTCCGCCCCCTCGTTGGCAAATATAATCTTGCGCTCCCGAAGTCCGACGACAGCGTGGGGTATTGCCTCAAGAAACGACGTTTCCAACGCCTTCAACTCCGCAACCTTGTTCCGTGTCTCAATCAATTCGGTAATATCCATGGAATTGCCGAGGATTGCTCGTCTGCCCTCGAAAGGTATCAGCGTCACCGCCTCCATGATCCAGCGCATATCGCCTTTTTTTGTAATGATGCGAAACTCGTAGGGTGTGGACCCCTTTCCTTTCAGCATCTTTGTGGCATTTTTTCGTACCATTTCACGATCGGCAGGGTGAACCAGACTCGACGCGTTCACCCCCACAAGCTCTTCCTCGCTGCACCCGGCATAATGTGCCGCAAAATTGTTTACGTATCGAAACTTACCGTCCTTGACGATATACACACCTGCCACGGAGCTTCGTGCCATCAGCTTGTAAGCCTCATCCGCCCGCTTGCGGTCGGTAATATCCTCGTAGGTAATTACGATGTTGCGTTCCCGCAGGCTCTCGCCGATGCGTGACGCGTGGACCATGCAGTATATGTCGGTTCCGTCTTTGTGCCTGCAGGGAAATTCCGTGCCGAAGGTCTGCTCGTGCTCGAGTCTCGCATACAATTGAGCGGCCATCTTTTCGTTATCATTGTCCGATCTGTAAAAGACCCGCGTTCTCTTGCCTATCAATTCCTCGACCCGCCAGCCGAATACGGACTGTACACCCTCGTTGGCAAATACGATGCGGCGGTCGCGAAGACCGATAACCGCATGGGGCATGGCGCGCAGGAGCGATGCCTCAAGGGCCTCCAGTTCCGTCAGTTTGAGCCGGGCCCTGGTTTGCTCGGTGATATCCACGGCAATACCGAGCAATGCCCGCTTGCCTTTGTATTCGATGGGCGCAACGGTTTCCGTCATCCACCGCGCAGCCCCGCCTTTTTCCGTTGTTCTGAATTCATACGAAGAAGATCGTCGGCCCTTCAATGTTTCGATAGCTTTCTCGCGGACCCGTTCACGGTCATTCGGATGCACAAAATTCATGGTTTCCATTCCGACAAGGGCTCGCTTGCTGTATCCCCAGTACTCCGCGGCATGATCGTTGACAAACTGAAACTTGCCATCCTGAATCACATAGAGAACCACCTGCAGGCCGCTCTCCAGTATTGCATTGAACTGCTCATAAAAAACGCTGTCAACAGCCGTAGTCTTGAGATCATCAATCTCGCGGCGTAGCGCGGCAATCTCTTGCACAAGTTTTTCTTGTGAATCACACTTCATTCCCTATGCTCCTTCACCGGCACCAATTAATCTTCTGATGGGATTTCTGGTTTGAATTTCGGACAGGCAAAACGGGAGCCCTTGCGTGCCCTGAAAAAAGTGAAAATTGAATTTATGCACAATACCGGTCAACAACCCTACCACATATTATGATGGAAAGAATTTATATCCAGCGCGGCGTTCACGTCTTTTGCGGTCATAGCAGGAAAAAACACGCACGCTTTTCGAAACATTGTTATTTCTATTATTAATGGTACTTTTTGTCAATGCTTTACTGGAATTCACGAAAGCGTAACTTACTGAGCAATTCATGACGAATTTGTCTACGGGACACACAGGGGGCATATCCTGCCCGATCATGTCCGGCATACGCTTCCTAATACAAAAAGTCAGGCGTCCACAATCCGATACCCATAAAAAAAGGCATCCTTTCCAAATGTGAAAAGATGCCCTTTATAAGGTATGTTGCTTTAATTATAGCTTTTGAACATTTTTGGCGGCAGGTCCTCGCTCATTCTCTTCAATCTCAAAAACTACCCTCTCCCCTTCTACAAGAGTTTTGAATCCGGGCATTTCGATTGAAGTATAATGTACAAATAAATCCGCCCCTTCATCACGTTGAATAAACCCATAACCCTTTTTCTCATTAAACCACTTTACAATACCTTCTGACACAACTGCTCCCTCCTTTCAAAGACTTACTGTTTTGCCCCCCCCGAGCCGTTCCTTCCCTCTAGGAACGCACTCGACAAAACCACTGCCTTCCTTCATTAATACATAGTATAATTAAACGTCAAGAAAAAATTATATCATTTTTACGCAATATTATCTATGATCCGGGTTCGGGGCCCTGGCCACACCGACACATCGCACGTTCAACAGTCCGGCACACAATATGTGCGACACATTCATCAACCCGATAATATGGAACTTATTCTGCCATCACCTCAAGATTACGTTCCACATTGGCGTGTTCTTTGGATTTCTCGACAAACGTGTACACTTTCTGATTCACCTTCTGCTGTTTCAAGAACGCCTGGATCCGATCTTTAATATCGTCATACGGGACCGTTGATTCCGCCTGTTTGTCGGTCACTTTAATCAGGTGATATCCATAGCCTGTCTCCACGATATTGCTGACCTCACCTGGTTTTAACTGAAAGGCGGCATCCGAGAACGGCTTTACCATCTGTTCCCGCCGGAAATAATCAAGATCTCCTCCCTGTTTTTTACTGGGACAGTCTGAAACTTCACCGGCAAGCGCTGCAAAGTCCTCTCCTGTATCGATGCGTTTTTTGATTTGCGTCAGTTTTTCGCGGGCCTTCGCACGCTCAGCTTCGTCTGCCTTCGCATCGACTTTTATTAAAATATGACTTGCCCTCACCCTTTCGGGTTTCACAAAAAATTTCGGGTTGCTGTCATAGTATTGTTTTGATTCCTTATCCGTTATCGTAATCTTCTCGACAAATTCCTTGTTGACGAATTTTTGAATTGTCAACTGTCTCTTCAATTGCGCCTTCACAACATCTTCGGACGTCTTCATGTTGGCAAGGGCCTTTAGAAATTCTTCCTTACTCGGAAACTGCTGTATTATCTGCTGCAGCTGAGCATCTATTTCATTGGCTTCAACTTTTATTCCTTTTTTTTTGCTTTCCTGAAATAGAAGCTCTTGATTGATCAGACTCTCCAGCACCTCTTTTCGTACTTGCGACGGGCTGATATCGGCCATAGACTCACTTCTATGCATCAGTCTCTGCTGTGTTCGCATCATTTCTCTATCAAAATCGGCCCGTGTTATTACTATACCATTCACCTTTGCGACTTCAGTGTCAGGCGGTTTCTGTTCGTCGGCCATTACCGGAAGGGTAGTCAACAGCAACATCACAGTGATCAACATTGTGATAAGCCACTTTATTTTTTTTGTAGTCATTCTCTGATCCTTTCTTGCGACGCAGCCGTTGCACTTCCGTGGGATAACGACCGGATTTATTTGCAATAAATATTTAAACACAATGTGTAGAAATATGCACTAATAGTACATGGGACGCAAGGTTTATTTCGCAAATTGAATACCATGTGCTTTTGAAAAAATAATCGTTGACAATAAGAGCCCCTTTTCTATAAGATTTCGCCTGATCAAATGATGTGTCAATCCCGCATGACACAGGTCGATGAATCGTTTGCTTCACATTAAGCGGATGCGGGTTTCGTTGTCGACAAGTTGAAAAGAGTTACCTTTCAGAGGGTACTGTAGAAAAGTTCAATTTCAAGGCACGCAGAATTTGGACTTCTTACGAAACTATCATTGGTAGGAAATAGCATCAAGTTACAGGGAGGGAAGAAGAAGTATGAAAAAATACATGCTGTATGCGGGGTTATTGCTCATGATACTGACCGCCTTTGGCTGCGCGGGTTTGGGAGGAGAAACCCAGGATAATGGCGGGCAATCGGACGCACTTCCCAGATATTCAGGTGAAAAAATTACAATTGCGATTATGGATTTCGAGACCAAGGTACCCGGATACGACTGGAAAATCGGGCGCGGAGCTTCTGATATGCTTACGACGGAACTCGTTAAAACAAAGAAGTTCCGTGTGTTCGAGCGCAACAAACTTGCCAGCATCATGAAAGAACAGGGGCTGCAGCAGAGCGGGGCCATCAACCCCTCGACGGCGGTCCAAATTGGCAAACTTATCGGGGTCAAGTATATCCTCACAGGGGCAGTGACAGAATACGGACAGTCCCAGACCGGCGTACATGCGCGCGGCTATGTCAGTGTCGGTAAAAAGGGCTATGCAACCGGCGTGGATGTGCGGGCCATCAGCGTTCAGACCGGAGAAATTGTATTCGCCGACAGCGGTGAGGCGGAGCTGAAGAGCACCCATGTAATGGTTATGGGATTCGGTGGCGGAGAAAAGTTTGACAATAAAAAGGCCACGGAATCAATGCGGATTGCCATTAAAGACGTCATGAAGAAAATTTATATCGATCTTGACTGATCGATCCCCTTTGATTCTTTCATAATTGTGATGAGCGCCGCATCCGATTTCGGGTGCGGTACTTTTTTATCGATTTACAGGCACGACATGCCGCAAGAACAAATTGGAATTCGTCAGTAATCCTGACCGGGATGCCCAGCGGCAGCTCATCGTGGTGCAATGGTTGTCTGCATCTGTCTCCGATGCCCCGTTTACAAGACTTTTGCCCACATTTCATACAAACACCCGTCTACGTGTTCACGCCATTAGTCATCGTACCGATTCCCACCACTCAAATCGAATAGTGCAGTACAGTTCTTCGCCATATCATCCGATATACCCTTTAAAAGACCAACCATGGTAAGGCCACGGAACACCGTTATTGCGAATGGCCATTTTCCCTGCAAAGCAAAGGCCTTATCTGTAAAATACGAGACCGCCGCTGTCCTCTTCCAATATAAAGAAGAACGGGGTCAGCGCCATAATACCGAGATACACTTTCGGAGTTCACCAAAGATGCAAACATGAATGAGCAATTACACGCCAAAGAAGACCTTTTGAGCCAACTGAGGGAACTTCGCCATACGATTGATGTCCTGACGTCGATGCAGGACGAGCAAGGGCGACAGATTCGATCACTCGAGGAACGTGAAAATTTGTTACGCTCTACACTCGAATCGACAGCGGACGGCATACTGGTAGTGAACAGTAAAAGAGAGGTCATTCATTGGAACAAAAAATACGCCGAGCTGTGGCATGTACCGGGCGAGATTCTGGAAACAGGGAATAGCACAAAGCTCGTTGACTATGTCATGGATCAGATGGAGGACCCGCATGCATTCGTTTCAAAGACAGCGGCCCTTTATGAAACGGAAGGAATTGTCTTTGATACACTCCTTTTTAAGGATGGTCGTATGTATGAACGCTATTCCCTGCCACTGATCGTTAACGGCGAGGCCAATGGACGGATATGGAGTTTCAGAGATGTAACGCATCGCAAAAAGATGGAAGAGGCTCTGCACACTGCATATGACGAACTGGAGAAACGGGTTCAGGAAAGAACGGCGGAACTTGCACACACCAATGAAGAATTGCAGATAGAAATTGCAGAGCGACGGCACGCAGAAAAGGAACGCAGGACGAGTGAGAAAAAATACCGGACCCTCTTCGAGAATACCGGTACGGCAAAGATCATTATCGAAGAGGATACCACCATATCTCTGGTAAACGCAGAGTTTGAAAAACTCTCGGGCTATACGCGAGAAGAGTTGCAAGGTAAAAAAGTATGGATGGATTTTGTCCACACGCAGGACCGGGAAGACATGAAAGGCCAACATGAATTGCGAAGGATAAGCCCGGAGAACGCCCTTAGGAATTACGAGTTTCGTTTCATTGACAAACTCCGACAGGTAAAGGACATTTTTTGCACCATTTCGATGATACCGGGCACACGACAAAGTCTGGCCGCTCTTACGGATATTACCGAACGTAACATTTCGGAAAGACAGGTCGCAGAGCGGCAACGATACCTCGAACGTGTCCTGGCGGCAGCACCCGATGCAATTATCACGCTGGACCCCCGGCATCACGTCGTTGAATGGAACCCGGGCGCCGAAAGACTGTTCGGATTTTCGCCGGCGGAAACAATCGGCAAAGAGCTGGATGACTTGATCACCGACAGAAGAACCCATGCAGAGGCAAACGGCTTTACCATGAGGGTCCTGAGCGGACAGGAAGTAAGGCCTACAGAAACCATTCGTTACGGCAAGGACAAAAAGCCCCTCAGGGTCATTGCATCGGGAACGCCGATCATGATGGGAGATGAACTCATCGGTGTCGTCGCAATCTACAGAGACATCTCGCACATAAGGAAAGCGGAAGAAGCGCTTCGAGAAAGTCAGGAAAGGTACAAAAACCTCGTAGAAAACGTGGATGAACTGATCTGGGAAATAGACACACATGGCATTATCTCCTATGTGAGCACTAAGGTACAGGATATCACAGGGTATGAACCCCGCGAGATTATCGGAACAAGTTTTTTTGACTTCCTTCGCAAAGAAGCTCTTGAACAGAACCGGAATGTCTTTAAAAAGTCGATTGTTGAAAAAAAACTGCTCAGTACGCTCGAACTCGCGGCTATCCACAAAGATGGCCATATCATACTCCTCGAGACAAGTGCCTCGCCCTTTTTTGATAGAGAGGGTAATCTATCCGGCTTTCGGGGTGTCAGCCGTGACATTACAGAACGAAAAATACTGGAAGGACAATTCCAACAGGCCCAGAAAATGGAGGCAATAGGAACACTGGCAGGCGGTATTGCACATGACTTCAACAACCTGCTCATGGGGATTCAGGGACGCGCGTCGCTCATGCTTATGGACCTGGACCCGTCACACCCGCATTATGAGCACCTGCTTCAGCAGGAAGAAATCGTGAAAAGCGGTGCCAACCTGACAAAACAGCTCCTGGGTTTCGCCCGGGGAGGCAAGTATGAAGTGAGAGCGACAGACCTGAACAGCGTCATCACAAAAAGTGCAGACATGTTCGGCCGTACGAAAAAAGAAATTACAATTCATTATAAGCTTCAGGAAGGTGTATGGCCGACAGAGGTTGACCGGGGCCAGATCGAGCAGGTGCTGCTGAATATTTATGTGAATGCATGGCAGGCCATGCCCGACGGTGGCGATCTTTACCTGGAAACCAGAAACATGAATATTAATGATGAAGGGGTACGGCCCTTTAGTGTAAAAGCAGGTAATTATATCAGGGTATCAATCACCGATACCGGTATCGGCATGGATGAACACACACGGCAACACATCTTCGACCCATTTTTCACCACAAAAGAAATGGGCAGAGGAACGGGACTGGGCCTGGCATCGGTCTACGGCATCGTGAAAAATCATGACGGCTTCATAACAGTGGACAGCGAAAAAGGACACGGAGCAACATTTACCCTGTATTTTCCGGCATCAACAACACCAAAAGAAGAAGAATGCACGCCCGTTCAACAGGACACAATGATCAAAGGTACGGGTACGGTGTTGTTTATCGACGACGAATCAATGATACTCGATGTAGGCAGCAGCATCCTGAAGAGTCTTGGTTATGAAGTCATTACGGCGAAGGAAGGAATGGAAGGAATTGCACTTTTTAAGGAGCACTCCGACACGATCGATCTGGTAATTCTCGACATGGTAATGCCCGGGATGACAGGAGGAGAAGTATTTGACCAACTGAAACTGCTGAACTCCGGTGTAAAGGTCCTGCTTGCCAGCGGATACAGCCTGGAAGGTCAGGCATCGGAGATCATGGCGAGAGGGTGCAGAGGATTCATCCAAAAACCATTCGGGATCGAAAGTCTGTCACACAGCATACGGGAGATACTGCAGGAATAATTGCAGGACCGGGGACTGGTCTGGCTTGCTTCGCATACCTGCATCGGGGGAATTCGCCCCATCCAGCCACACATTTTTAAACCCCTGCAATAACCGGTGAAGAATTTCGAATTGTACCTGACTGCGTGCGCTCCATGCAGTTATGAGACACATACCACATGTCACTCATTACAATCATATCATTCTTGTAATAGGAAATATTTTCATCTGTTCATGTTTGATAGTCATGACAACGGCAAATTGTCTTGAATTTGTTCTTCGGCAGCATTCTTGACGATAGTAAACGAATACCTTCAAGCACCGGCATCCAATCTTTTGACGAGCATATCATACTATCTTCCCTTCGTTTCTCCATGGAACAATTAATACAGGCAGGTCATACTTGTATGATTGCTCAAGTTAGATAAAAAAATATCATTAGCCTATTGATTGGTAACGACCGAATTAAGCTACCGCCAGAACTACATGCTGAAAAAACCTGTTGAGCAACCGACCGCCGGTAGCAAGTCTAACCTCAAATATTGACGTCCTGTGGCTTACGGTTCCAATGAGTTGTTAGATGTGGTCGATTCAAAGCAATTTTTCACGACTTCGATCATCCATCATCAACAATGATGTGACGGATACTATAGCTAGCACCGACAAATAGAAGGCAGGCACTGATATAACTGAGGTCGTGTCGATCAGCCAAGTTGCGACCATCGGGGTTGTTCCTCCCACCACGCCTATTCCAATATTGAAGGCGACAGAGTATCCTGTCAAACGATCATCGGTTGGAAACAGTTCAACCAGAAGAGCAGGTGCCGATCCCAGAGGAAAAACAATCAACACGGCAAAGATCAACTGTGCCGTCAACACCTTAGCGTATTCTCCACTAAGAACTAATTCAAACATGGGATAGGCTAATACGGCTAATAAAAAGAAGCCTATAGCCAGGAAATGGGTACGCCGAATGAAACGGTCACTTACCCAACCGGATACGGGAATGAGAACCAAAATCATAGCCGTGGCTATAGTATTAATCTGCATGGCGGTGTCCAAAGGCATACTGGTATTTCGCTGGATATAATCAGGCAGATATACCAATGGGATGTAGAAAGTAACACCGTATCCTGCTGTGAAAGCCAGAGCTTGAAAGGTTTTCTTCTTATCTTTAGTGAATGCCTCTTTAAGTGGAGACCGGGATTTATGTTTCTCATCCCTATGCCTGATATGACCTTCGTGTAACCTCATCACCTGGGACCAAGCGAATATACCCAGCAGCAGACCTACTAAGAATGGAATGCGCCATCCCCAGGTCTCCGCGAAATGCTGCGAAGAGAAAGTAGTAACCGCTGTTGCTGCTCCTGAACCCAATAGCAGTCCGGCAGTGCTGCCGACATTTGCCCAACTGCCAGCCAACCCCCGCCGGTTTTTTGGGGCCATTTCAACCATGTATGTAACTGAACCGCTGAACTCTCCGCCGACGGAGAGTCCCTGAATCAATCGCAGCGCAATGAGGAGGAATGAGGCTGCAATACCGATTTGTGCATATGTGGGCAGGGCCCCGAGAACAAAGGTGGGTAGGGTCATCAACGTGACCGAAAGGACGAGAACCCTACGCCGACCAATGCGATCACCGATATATCCGAATATGGCACCACCCATGGGCCTCATCAAGAACCCGCAGGCAAACACAGCCCATGTTGCCAGCAAGGCACTTGTTGTATTAGTGTCTGGGAAAAATGCCGCTGAGATGTACGGTACGAAATAGCCGAATAGCGCGAAATCATACCACTCCATTACATTGCCGATCAAACCTGCGACAATGCCGGAACTTGAATGACTTTTGTGGATATTGAATTTCATTAGCACAACTTCTCCAAAGCATTTCGGCAATTTACCTCACCTTCTTTTTACGCCGAGACCGATTACTCCTATAATAAACAGACACAATCATAAAGCCGAAAATATACAACGGAACACAGGATAGTCCTCTCCTAAATATGCGAAAGAGGCCTTCATAATAATTATTCTATCAAAAGGGGACCACACATTCCGATAACATTGCCTCATTGACATTACCCTTTCTCTGTCATTGTGTACTATAAAGCAGATCACGGCCACTATTTGGGTGACTCGCAATATTATTATTCTAATATTTTCCTTGCGCAAAAGGAAGTAGTTATGTCTCATTACGCATAAACCGTTATTACATCTTGCTCTAATCCATTTAAGAATGATGAACAGCGTGATGCGTAATCGTTTTCTTGGCAATTGTGAGAAAGTTCCTGTGACGTGCTGTATCCATGTCGAGGTGACGATAAACCCGCAACTTGACCCAGTCTTCGATAAAGATCCATGCAATACAGTACAACCAGACAAATCCGATATACGTCCAGGGAATGGCTGTGACGAATACCCCGAATGCGACGATCAAAACGGCCACAGCCTGTGTGCAAAGGATTGCCGTCAGAAGGATCGGCGCCGGATATGGTTGTGCGAAAAACGGTTTCCGGCGGCTACGGGCAACGAAAAGGGTAAGATGCCCCGCCACGGCAAGTTTCAGGAAGATAATCGATTGCAGGTGAGCCTGATCGATGCCGAACCATGATTTTGCGATTGCCAGGAGGAGAAACGTTTCGACAACTCCTATTCCACCCAGAATGGAAGATATGGTGAGGACGTTGTGCATTTTCCACTTGACGGGTTGGGGATCCAGCCATGTGTTGTCATAGGCAATGGTCATGATCGGGAGGTCGTTGAGCAGCGCGAGCAGGATGATCATAATGGCGGTGATCGGGTAAAAATTATACACCAACATGGCGAGTACCATGAAAAACATGATGCGGATCGTTTCGGTAATACGATAAATCGCATAGCTGGTCATGCGCTCGAAAATCCTCCGCGCTTCCTCAACAGCCTTAATGATGACCGATAATCCCGGCTCGGTGAGAACCAGGGCGGCAGCTGCCCGCGCTGCATCGGTGGCACCGGAGACGGCGATTCCCACATCCGCCTGCTTCAGGGCGGGGGCATCATTGACTCCGTCCCCCGTCATGCCGACCAGGTGTCCACGTTCCTGCAGGGCCTTGACGATCCCGAATTTATGCTCCGGGAAAACCTGGGCAAACCCGTCAGCCTGTTCGATCTGAGCTTCCGCCTGGGAACTCAGGTGTTCGATTTCTTCACCTTCTTTAAACAGCGATTCAGCAGGCTGGATGTTGGTGCCCATTCCGAGTGTCTTTGAAATCTCCCGGCCAATTGCCACATTGTCGCCGGTGACCATTTTTATCGTGATACCATGGGCCTTTGCATTCGCGATGGTTTCGGCAGAATCCTCACGAGGGGGATCAAACAAGGGCAGGATTCCCAGAAACTGCCAGGATTCTTTTCCATCGGATCGCGCCACTCCCAGGGTACGATAGCCTTCAGCAGCCAGATCGTTGATGATCTTCTCCGCCTTAGTCATTTTCTCCGAATCTAACCCGCTCATGTCCATAATGACCTGGGGCGCTCCTTTGGTGACCGTGAAGGTTTGATTCGCGGGATCTTTTATGACCGCTTCTGTCCGCTTGCTCACGGGATCGAAGGGAACAAATGTTACCTGGCTATATTGATCGAGGACGCCGGCATCGTCAAGGCCACCGATTACGGCCAGATCGATGGCATCCCGGTCTTCCGCTTTGGATGATAGGGCTCCGGCCAGAATCAGTTCCTGAGGGCCTCTTGCCTCAAAGATTACGGGTTTCCCCAGTGTGAGTCTGTTTTGGGTTAAGGTGCCGGTTTTGTCTGAGCACAGGATGTCAATTCCTGCCATTTCCTCGATTGATTCGAGCCGTGAGACAATCGCCTTCAATTTTGATAGAGCGAGCGCACCCACTGCCATGGTAACGGAAAGCACCGCAGGCATGGCCACCGGGATGGAAGCAACGGCAAGAATAAGGGCAAACTGTGCCATTTCAAGAAGCGGCGCGTGGCGGACGATTTGTGCAACCACCAGCATGGAGATCAAGGCAAGACTCAGATAGATGAGGTAATCACCGATTTGAAGGACCGCTTTCTGAAAATGTGATGCTGCCCCGGCAGTCTCGACCAGTTGAGCCGTACGCCCGAAATATGTATGGATTCCCGTCGCTACGACTAACGATACCATTTCTCCCTGCTTGGCAGCCGAACCTGAATAGGCGATATCTCCCTGACGCTTGGTCACCGGCAGAGATTCGCCGGTAAGAGCGGATTGGTCGACACTCAGATAATCTCCATCGAAAAGTTTGACATCGGCGGGGATTATATCACCGAGTCGCAGGCGTATCACATCGCCGGGAACGAGATCCCGGGCATCGATTTCCTGCCATGTCTTGTCCCGGTTCACCCGTGCCTTCAGCGCGAGTTGATTCTTGAGCGCTTCAAGGGCATTGGCCGCCTTGTGTTCCTGCCAGAAGCCGACAACGGCATTGAAGACCAGAAGCACGATGATAATGATGAAGTCAGACCAGTGCCTTACAATCAATGAGAGCGTCGCCGCAATCTCGATCATCCAGGGAATGGGCCCCCAGAAGTACCCGAGAAACTTGAGTATGGGATTAACCTTGTGTTCCTCGAGAATATTCGGCCCGAATGCAGTAAGCCGCTTTTGAGCCTCTTCACCTGACAAGCCATCCCGTTCCGTTGCAAGTTCCCTGAAAAGTTCCTGTATGCTTGTGTGCTGTGCTTTTTCGCTGCCGATTTGTTGAAATTCCATATGTCAGTCTCCCTTTTATCCGTGAAATGATGCAGGACAAAGCACTAACGTGATCAACATAATCGCTTCCTCGCCAATTGATTCGATACCGTTTTCTCTGCAGAGTCATTTCCGACTTTCTGTATCCCGTCCAGTTCTTATGGAAATCGTATGATCCCGTAAAGTGCTTATTATTTTTCGACGTTAACCGTCACAAAGTGTGTGATACCTTGCCTTTTGATCAAAAAGAGCATCGTATCTCCTGCTTTATAGGTGACGATCTTTCGATTAAATTGATCGATATCACTAACTTTAACGTTATCGATTTCAAGAATAACGTCTCCCGGCATGAGACCCGCTTCTGCCGCAGGTGTTCCTTCTTTCACTGTCGTAACGACAATGCCCTTTGTATCTGAAAGACCGAAATGTCGGGCAATCTCAGGGGTAATCTCATCGACGGAGAATCCTAAATCCGGAGTTTCTTCACTGATGACGGGAGCTTTCCTTTCCTCCGCCAATTCACCC
>Ga0272442_10004129_pt1 | contig 19990 bp, 17 predicted proteins | sample SSMForm2O_FD_200262 | JGI IMG/M metagenome (GOLD analysis project Ga0272442, IMG submission 200262) | Marine sediment archaeal communities from Little Sippewissett salt marsh, Falmouth, MA, United States - SSM-Form-2O | ecosystem: Environmental > Aquatic > Marine > Wetlands > Sediment ... | reverse complement strand
CGCGTGGCCAGACGGGTGGGACGCAAATTCCGGAATCCGGGTGTCATTGTTTTTGGTCATGCCCACTGGCCTTATGTCATGCGTGATGGAGGGACCCTGTTTGTCAATCCGGGGAAAGCATTCGGCAGGCGGGAAAGCAGCTGCGCGGTGATGCAATTAGGACCGCGATGCATCCGGATAGAGATAATTGAATTGGGCATTCCCGGACGTATTTCGCAGATAACTGGCCGGACTTTTGAGTTTCCCGGAATAAATGAATGGTAGCCAACCCTGCGCCCTGAATATCATCTTGATTTTCGGGTGCGGAATTATTATATTCTTCCGATATTCGATACATTTTATTTTTTCCCTCACATCTGTCTCCAACTTCGACAGTTATTTTCATTTTTTTCTCACTGGATCCGGTTTTTTGGAGTTGCACGGCATATTCCGTCATATATACTTTATGAGAGGAGGTATCAAATGATACGCAGAGTTCTTTTTTTGGCGGTGTGTCTGTTCGTGGCATCCGTGACAGCCGGTGTGCCTTCGTTGATGAACTTCCAGGGATATCTTACGGATCCGGATACAGGAGAACCGTTGACAGGCACTTACTCAATGACATTTTCCATTTACAGTGCATCGTCCGGATCAGGCGCTTCATTGTGGAGTGAAACGCAGAATGTGGAAGTGCTGGATGGCGCTTTTATAGTGCTTCTGGGCAGTACAAATCCGCTGACGACGGATCTGTTCAGTGCATCCGAACGGTATCTGGGAATCGCAATCGGTTCGGATGATGAAATGACCCCGCGGAAAAGGCTGGCTTCAGTGCCCTATTCCATGGTCAGTGAAAAGACGGAAGGAGTGGATTGGTCGGACATTGATAATGTGCCAGCGGGTTTTGCGGACGGTGTGGATGATTCCGGCGGCACCGCTGTGGATGATGCGGGACGGGAAGGCGTTGTGGAAACATTGTATGAGGGGGAAACAGCGCTGGCGGATAGATATCTGAGAATGTTTCATCAATATGTGTCGACCAGGTCCGATCCGGCTATTGACCTGGATTGTACCGGTCCGGCACTTGATATTAATACTTATTCGGGCGGGGCAGTGAAAATCAAGGATGTGAGCAATACAACCGGCGCTTTTCCGTTTTTGAAAATGTGGACAGGGACCGAGCCGGATGGAACCCGTTTTATGGCCCAGCTCTGCGGAAGTTTCCAATACGGTGATGGCGGATTACTGGATATGAAAATCGGAGAAGGCGGGCACGGATACTGTATTAAAGGTGAGACCAATGAGGGCACCGGCATCTATTGTGTGTCCCACGGGGGGACCGGTATATTCGGGAAGTCCACATTCGGATCGGGTTATATAACATGGGAGCCCGGAATCGGAGTGAAAGGGGAGGGCAGGGGATATGGCGGCTTTTTCACAGCAACCTCCTATGATCAGGGCGTGGGCGCTTATTTTGAAGGAACCAGACTCGCGGCCGAATTCAAGGGGGATGTGCTTGTTAACGGAGATGTTACCAAAGCCTATACAGAAGGGACATCCAGTCAGGCAGTGCCGGTTGCCTACGGCAATATCAGTGCAAGTGGAACCGTGCTGCGGGGGACACCCAATGTATCGGTTTCCTACAGCGATGGAACAAAAGTCTATCAAATTACCATTCAGGATGAGACTTATCATTATCAGCATTATATCACCACAGTGACTGTCGCCGGATCGAATCCCTGCTTCGCCATCACCGGAAGCGGAAGCGGCAAGCTGCAAGTACGAATTTACAATATTTCGGGAGAAATAATGGCTTCCAATTTTCATTTTGTCACCTACAAGCCATAAAGGAGAGATATGATGAAATGGAAATTTACATTCTTAATTTTTTACCTGTTTGCCGTCATTGTGTATGGTCAGTCCAGTGTGCATTTTCAAATAGACCGGCCGGCATTATGCGCTGCGGGAGGAGCAGCCGCATCGGATGCACATCACATCTGGAGTGCAGCGGCACAATCATCGCCTCCGGGCAGTGGTGTGAGCGGGTGCTATTGCCTGACCGTCGGATGTCTTTCGGATTTGTTTTCTGATGAGACAAATATTCCGTTCATTGCGGACGATATGCCGCAAACCCTGCATCTTGAACAGAATTATCCCAATCCCTTCAATCCTGTGACAACGATACGGTTTGCCCTGCCGCATGCAGCACTGGCCAGCATTCGCCTGTACAATACGGCAGGGAGGCAAGTCCGTGTTTTAACGAACCGCTACTATCCGCCGGGGATGCACAGCATTGTCCTGAATGCCCGGGGGCTGTCCAGCGGGACCTATATCTGCACACTGGAGGCGGAGAACAGTCTTCAGATGAAAAAACTGCAGCTGATCAAGTAAAAGATGTCGACTGCCTGATATGTCCTCCGGGAAAGTACTTACCCGGAGGACATTTTTAAGCAATAAAAATGTGCCTCAACCGTTTATTGTCCGTCAGGAAAAGTGAGAAATGACGGATAAAGGAGGCACAGGATGAAAGCGCCTGGAATTGTCTTTTTGTGTAGTGCTGCGGTATTTTGTGTGAATACGGGAACGGCCGGACCGCCGGCCCAGGAATTTGCAGGTATTTCCGAATTGCGCCGGGAAATTGTGCTTCTGAATTTGCTGAACGGCCTGTATTTAACCGGGGAGCAGAAGAAAGCCATTGCCGGTATATGTGAACAGGCCGAGAATATCAGAAACGAATACCGGGTGGCCAGTCGTTCGATCGAACAAGAAATGACGGGCGTTCTGGCGGAACTGCGGGCAGTATTGATCGGAAATCAGGAAATTTCCCCGGAACTCAAAAACCGTGTTCACCGCATGGAAAAGCGACGGTATGCACTGGAAGATGCGGCTGGTGACAAGCTGCTGGCACTTGAAGCGGAAGTAAAATCCCTTTTGAATCCCAATCAGATTCAGGTTATTGAAACCTTCAGACCATGCATGATTCCCCCGGATCAGGGAAATATCGGGCAGTCCGTTGAGTTGCAGGGAGAATATATGGTGCAGAGCCTGAACCGCATCAGGGATATTCCTGTTGGGGAATATGTATGGGTGCGGGGCATGCTCGCTGACATGCACATCGATCGTGTTGAACGGCATGCCGGCCTGTTCAGCGATTCGGAACGGCAGGCATATAAGGACAAAATATTGGAAACATATGATGAAATACGCCGCATGTCGGACAGGGAGTATTTTATAAAAAGGGCGGAGATTGCAGGGAGTTTTGTTCCTGAAGACAGGTCACAGGCCAGGAGGAGCAAAAACCAGCCGGGCCTGATCGGCCGCCTGTTACTGGATCCTGCAGCGATACAATTTCTGGACGGATAAATGATGATGCAAAATGCGAGGATTTTTTCATGAAATTAAAAATTGAGTAAAATATTAGAATTAAAGGCATTAAGAAGACAACAACCATCCAATGAGTCCTTGACTTTATTAAAAAAATGTTTATATTGTATGACACACAAATACCGCGGGGTGGAGCAGTTGGTAGCTCGTTGGGCTCATAACCCAAAGGTCACAGGTTCGAATCCTGTCCCCGCTACCAAATAAAAAGACCCGGTAACCCGGGTCTTTTTATTTGGTCATATGATGGGTAAAGATTCGAACCTTGTCACACGAAGTATGACAGATGTTTCGGCCACGCCAGTCCCGCGTCAGCGGGACGAATATTATATATACATACCTTGCGTGAGACCGAGCTAAAGCCGGAGGCTTTTGATCGGTCAATCCAGCCCCCGCTACTCCAATAAAAAGGGCTGCTTTTCAGCCCTTTTTTTTATTGGAAATCCAATGTGGACGATTCGAACCTTCTGGCGCAACAGCGCCAGAAGGTCTGAGAGCGCAGTGCGAGCGGAAGCGAGCACAATATTGGAGTCATTTCCTTGCGCGCGATTGGGGGACGACTTGGGTAGCCGCCAATCTTCCCCCCGTTACCAATAAAAGCCGGTTACCAGGAGTAATTCTAAACTCTTTTTTGTCATTTTCCCAGCGCTGTTTCCAACAGTGAGAAATAAGCACAGGTATCATTGTTGTCATTCCGCAAGTACAGGGACAAATGTGAAACCTAAGTTGATGCCTTTATAAAAGGGAATTGAATACGGAATCGAGTACCACAATCCACGCAAATTTTCTTAAAGCTGCCATTTATTTGCTCTGTCAATAATTTCACAAGTGACATGCCCAGGCCTTTAGAACTATCGATATTAAATCCGGAAGGTGTCCCAATTCCATCATCAGAAACGTCAATGATAACATCATTATTTTTTCGTTCAAGAGTAATTTGAATTAAACCGGAACGGTTTTCCGGGAATGCATATTTGAGTGAGTTCGTAACCAGTTCATTTAGAATAAAACCGACTGACAGCGCGATATCCACATCAATCAGTATTTTATCAAGATGCAATTCCAAACTTATTTTTTCATTTTCTTTTAAATAACTTTTAAATAGGGATTCAACCATATTTTTTATATACTGATTAAATTGAATTTCACCCACGTTTTGCAGGTTGTTGAGCAAATCATAAAGATGAGATATTGAGTGAATTCTATTTCGGATATTGATAAGAACCGCTTTTATTACAGGATCGGGCAATCGGTTGGATTCCATGTTAATAAGACCGATAATAATGGCAAGACTATTCTTGATCCTGTGTTGAAGCTCCCGCAGCATGGTTGCTTTTTCCGACAGCATCTTTTCTCTGGTATTTTCCAATTTCTTGCGTTTTTCAATATCACGTATATTGCATTGAATCACCTGGCGATGATTGACCATGTAAACGTTGCTTACAAATTCAACATTCTTTATCGCACCATTCTTATGTAACAGCGGCAGATGCTCATAATGAACATACCCTTGGTTTTGTAGTTCCAGAAATTTGACTTTGTTTTCCACAATATCTTGAAAAGGACTGATTTCCCAGAGTCTCTTCCCGATGAGTTCATCATAGGTATAACCAATCAATTCCATAAGATATGAATTCACATCAATGATTTTACCGTTGTCCGCATTCAGAATAAATATACCATCCCTGGCTGACTCAAAAAGACGCCGATAACGCAATTCGGAATCTTCCAATAATTTTGCCTTTTGCTTGTTTTCTTGACATGCCTGATAAAGCCTGAAAGCCATTCTTATAGCGGTGAAAAGCACACTTTCCCCTGTATTCTTAACCACATAACCATAGGAAGTGATCCTGTCAGTCCTGTTAACAATCGTCATATCAGTATGGCTGGATAGAAAAATGATTGGAATATCATGGTCGCGCATAATAATCTCGGCAGACTGGGTCCCGTCCATCCCTTTTCCCAGTTCAATATCCATTAAGATGAGATCAATTTTGTTCCCGTTTTTTTTCATTTCTTTGAGGGCTGTTTCTCCACTCAAAGCGGTAATCACATGATAGCCTTCCCGACTCAATAAATCAGCTTGATTCTGGCAAAGAATCGCTTCGTCTTCAACCAGCAAAATGGTTTTTGTCTCACTACTCATGTCCTGTAACCTTTAAGTCAGAGAAAAACAGCTGGTAATTGATCAAAAGATAATAAGATGAGGCGTGAAACCCATTTACGGTCTCTTGATCAGTGCTGCTCGAGGCAATCCAGCATGGCATTCACACTGCCGGTGGCCAGGGCAATGCTTGTATCCGCCGCACCGTAATACAAGCGAATCGTATCACCATCAGGGGCGATGGTATAGCCGCACGGAAAGACGACATGGTCGACATCGCCACGACGCTCGTATGGTTCTTCCGGGCCGAAAATCCACTCTTCACCGCGCTTGAGGCAGATTTCCGGTTTATCCAAATCGAACAGGGCCAGTCCAAGCCGGTAGATAGCGCCGGCGGCATTTTCACGGACACCGTGATAGATTACCAGCCATCCTTTCGTAGTTTTAACAGGCGGGGGTGAGAGTCCGATTTTATTTGCATCCCACCAGGCTCCACGCCTGGCTTTCAACATGAGCTTGTGGTCGCCCCAATGACGCAAATTGGAGGAATAAGACAGCCACATGTGGGCTCCGGGTATGGCGACCGGGCGATGGATCAATGCCCAGTTTCCATTGATTCGTTCAGGCAGGAGAACGGCGTCTTTATCCTCCGGCTGCAAGATCAAGCCATAGCGTTCAAAATGGTGAAAATCTTCCGTGAGCGCCAGGGATACCCCCGGGCCTTCCCGCGTATAAGCCGTATAAACGATGGCATACTTATTGAGCTCGCTTAAAAAAGTGATGCGGGGATCTTCAATGCCCCACAATTCTTCCGGAAAGTGCTCAGGATCCGGTGCCAGCGTGGGCCGTGTATCGATTATCCAGTTGTCAATGCCATTGGCAGAGCGGGCGGCGCACAAATGAGAGAGTCCACGCCGATCTTCTACGCGGCATAAGAGCAAAGTTATGCCATCGGGCAACAAGACTGCTCCGGGATTGAATACGCTATTGACCGGGTAGGGCCAATGGGCGGCTGTCAGGATGGGATTGAGTTGACAGCGTTGGAAAAGTTCAAGGTATCGGTTATTCATTCGTTTTTGTTCTCCTGTGGGATTAGAATATTCTCAGCCAGCTTCAGTTCCAGCAGGGATTGCAGGAAGGCCAGTGTCGACTCTGCGCCCTGGTTTTCATTCACGCGGTCCGGATGTAATCCATCATTACATCCTCCCGTTGTCGGATCATAGACAGGAAGGTTTAAATCATTGCGACCGAGGAACCATTCAAAGACGCGGCGTGCTTCCATACGCCATTGCTTGTCGGTTGTGATCCGGTAAGCTTCGAGACATGCAGAAACCATTGCCTGCGCTTCTACCGGCTGTTGATCAAACCGGGCCTGTTCTCCTCCTTGCTGATAAAAGCCATTGGATCCGATAGGAACAAAATACCCTGTATCCGAGTGTTGTAGTTCGGACAGCCAACGCAATGACTCCAATCCAGCTTCGGTCATGGCAGTATCAGACATCGCTTGACCAGATAAAAGCAAGGCATGCGGTAAAGCGGCATTGCAATAGGTCAGCTGGTTCTCATACCAGAACCATTTATCTGACCGATGGTTCTGATATAAAGCCAGCAAGCGGCCAGACAATTCCTCACGCACCTGGCCGGCCTGCCGGTCTCCGGCGAACCGCTGCAGATATTCATGAATGCCCATAATGGCAAAAGCCCAGGCACGGGGGCTGGTCGTCTTGAGAATTGCGGGCAAAGCCTGCTCAAATACACAGCCTGCCATACCGTGCAAGGCCGGATTATTGGAGCGGCCCAACAAAGTGCCGATCGCCCATAAAGTGCGGCCGTGGCTGTCGTCGGAACCGACCTCTTCAAGCCAGTTGCGTTGATAATCCATAAAGTTGCGAAAGCGTCCGGTTTCCGTATTGAAGGCATACCAGACAAAAGCGAGATAACGGGAACATAGTTTCAGGGCGGCTTCATTGCCCAGAGCTTCCAGAAGCGCGCTTACCATCAGAGCGCGTGCATTGTCGTCAACCGCGTACCCTTCGCGATAATTGGGGATAGTGAAAATGGCATGTTGTATAATGCCGGTATCGTCGGTCATATGCATCAGGTGGTCCAACTTGAGAGGCGGTAATTCAGCCGGACGCTTGTCCAGGGGTTTAACCGCAAAATCCGGGTGAGTAAAATGACGGCGCTCCGCGCGTGCACGTTTAAAACTTTCCATATAACGGCCCGCTACCTGCGTCCAAATCATCTCCCGTCCGTACACATAGGCCCGTTTACGCATTGCATGACGTTCGGATTCGTTATCTAAAAGGTTAATGACTTGCTCGGCCAGCACTGCCGGATTACGGAACGGTACCAGCACTCCCCGTCCTTCAGCCAACATCTCTTCCGCATACCAGTAGGGTGTTGAAATCACAGCCTTGCCCGCTCCCAGAGTGTAGGCAAGGGTGCCGGAGGTGATTTGAGCTTCATTGAGATAGGGTGTGATGTAAATATCTGCCGTGCTGATGAATTCAACAAGTTCTTCCACACTGACAAAGCGGTTGTAAAAAATCACCTGACCTTCCACGCCTTTCTCCCTGGCAAGCCATTGCAGGGACAGCCGGTATGTTTCGCCCTCATTGCGCATCACATGTGGGTGAGTCGCGCCGACGACGATGTATACTACATTCGGGTACCGTGTTAAAATGGCGGGAAGCGCGGAGATGACGTTCTCGATACCTTTACTTGCTGACAACAGACCAAAGCTGAGCAAAACGATTTTTCCCTCGACACCAAACAGGTCCTTGTGAAAACTTGGGTCGACAAAGGGCACATCCGGAATACCATGTGGAATCAGATCAATTTTCTCCGGCAGTATGCTATACACCTCCTGCAGGAATTCCGCTCCGCGCTTGCTCATGACCACCAGCCGGTCAGACAGAGCCGCGATTTCTTCCAGCACACGTTTCTGATCAGGATTGGGATCACGCAGAATGGTATGAAATGTGGTGACAATGGGCATTCTCAATTCGCGCAGGAGGACCAGGATATGGCTGCCTGCACGTCCGCCGAAAATGCCATACTCATGCTGCAGGGAGACGAGATCTACACTGTTAATATTCAGGAAATCCGCAGCACGGTGATAAGAATCGATATCTTTCTCCGTGAGTTCAAACCGGACACGGGCCGGATAGGTATAACCGGCCTTGATATCGTTGACCGGCACGGCGATGCAGGTTGTTTGATGATATTTGGCGGTGATGGCCTCACACAAATCTGTGGTAAAAGTGGCGATACCGCACATGCGCGGCAAGTAGTTGCCGATGAACGCAATTCGATTGAGTTTTGAATTGGTTGAAATGTGACCCATTACGAAAATCTCTTTTTCAGTAAGTTATAATTGCCTTCATGCTCATGAATGTAACAAGGCATTTGCTTTGGTGACTGCCTTGGACGTACCCATTAAAAAAACAGAGGCAGATTGATTTTTGAGCAGAATGTAAGCCGGTAATGATTGTGTTATCCATCATCGAACCGGGCAATTACGGCGAATCCTACTCGTTTCTTCTTTTGAATTAACCAATTTTCTCTTTGTTCTTTACATAAATCAACTTAAATCGTCCCTTTGGACTGTCACGTTGTTCAATGTCAAATTTTTGAATTGATTTAATCAACGGAGTTAATTTTTGGAAGCCATAATTTCTGGAATCAAAATTCGGTTGCTTTTTTTGCAGAAGATTTCCCACGTCTCCCAGAAAAGCCCAGCCATCTTCATCTGCCAAATCAGATATGGTAGAGGAAATCAGTTTAATCACCTTTGGAGTAATTTTGTCGATATTGTTTTTTTGTGAAGGTTCGCTTCGTGCAATTTCCGATTCGCCGGCTTCAGACTGGTATTTTAAAATTTCCAGATAAATAAATTTATCGCAGGCAACAATGAACGGGTTCGGTGTTTTTTTCTCACCAATTCCTATTACTGTCATTCCGGCTTCCCGTAACCTTGTAGCCAGACGGGTGAAATCACTGTCGCTGGAAATCAGGCAGAATCCGTTGACTTTTTCTGAATATAAAATATCCATGGCGTCAATAATCATTGCCGAATCGGTTGCATTTTTCCCGCTTGTATATCCATACTGTTGAATGGGCATTATTGCATTTTCCAGAAGAACATTCTTCCACTTCGACAGTTTGGGGGTTGTCCAATCACCATAAATTCTTTTTATGGTAGGATTGCCATACTTGGCAATTTCTTCCATCATATCTTTTACAAAAGTAGAAGGAATATTATCACCGTCTATTAATATTGCCAGTTTTAAATCCATAATAATTGTCTGAAAATCCGTTTTATACAAATCAGTCTATATAATATATCAAAGAGGCGGACGTTGTCTTTGTTGAATGATCATTCCAAGGATAACGTCCAAAAGCGATCACTTGCATTCGACAAATTTTACCAGTTGTCCCTGATTTTAAATATCTATCAGATATTTAAAGACATTACTGTTGGTACCAGGCATTGAAGTATCAGGGAGTTGATTATGGGGATCACCGTCCCCCATCCCGACGTTTTTCCGGTCGAGGGCGGGCTTCATTGACGTTAAGATTCTGACCCTTTAAATCGGTACCATTTAAACCGTTGATGGCTGCCTCTGCTTCTTCTTTAGAAGGCATTTCTACGAATCCAAAACCTCGCGATTCGCCATCATTTTTATTTTTCACAACAGAGACGGATTCAATTTTTCCGAAGGTCTCAAACGCTTCCTTTAAATCGTCTTCAACGACAGAACGTGACAGGTTACCCACATAAATTTTCATGGTATTCTCCCTTATTTTCTTTGTCTGTAATTTTACCGATCCATTACGCATTACTTTTTTTTTATCCAAACGATTCATCGTATCATTCACTGCGGTTCGACGAGTTCTTTAACAGGCACTTTTGTCGGAGCAAAAAGATCCTGGAACACTTTTTCCGATTTCTCTCTGAACGGGTGTTTCTCCATTGTTTTAATTTCCCGGGTAATATGTTTTATGATGAATTGAGACTGTTTATGAAAATGGATAAACATGGCCGAGAGATTGACAGCGGGTTCAATTCCTCCTGGATTTTTAAAGAGAACTTCCAATACCATTTTATAATAGGGCCATGCAGTGGACCTGTTTTTCCCCAGTTGACGGCTCAGTTTGATAAAAGCCAGGCCGGTTTTCAGACTTTTATTAAATCCAGGTTTATATCTGGGTCTGCAGTTTAAATGAAGTGCGGTATCGGTCACTCTTTTAAAATAATTTACAGGATTATAAATGATACTTTCAATTCGAAGAAAGTCTCTTAAAATGTCAATCCGCGGTCTTTTCGTGATGAAATTCAGACCGCTGGATGTCTGATCAATCATTTTCTGATCATCACTGAGGGTTGAGCTGTCTTCGAAGAGTCGGCCCTCTTTTGCCAGACGCCTTGACAATTGTGTGTCCGGCAATGCATATAACATGCCTAGCATGGCCATGGCGATGCCGGAATCCTGTATACATTGAATCATGTTTTCAGCGATCTGATCACTCTCATGATCAAATCCAATGATAAAGCCCGCATTGACAATCATGCCGTATGAATAGATCTTTTTTATGGTTGGCCCAACCGGCCTGTTCACATTGGTGGTTTTATTTGTCATTAACAAGGCGGTTTCTTCCGGTGTTTCAATCCCGATGAAGACATATCGAAAATCCACATCTTTCATCAATTGCATCAGATATTCATCGTCCGCGAGATTGATCGAACATTCAGTTGAAAAATAAAACGGATATTTGTTTTTTCTGGACCAATCTCTGATGGCGACCAGCACTTTTTTGACATTCTTTTTATTTCCGATAAAATTGTCATCCACAATATCGATATGCCCCCGATACCCCAAATCGTAAAGCGTCTGGAGTTCCCGAAGCATCTGCTCCTGAGTCTTGGTTCTCGGATTTCTGCCAAACAGTTCAACGATATTACAGAACTCACATTGAAAAGGACAGCCCCTGGAATACTGAATACCGATTTGTAAATAATCCTGAAACCGGATCAAATCGTAACGGGGAACGACAGCCTGGTTCATGTCCGCTTTTTCTTCCGATTGATACTGACCGCGAGTGCATCCTTTCTCCAGGTCCGCGATGAAAAGGGGGATGGTCACTTCCCCCTCTCCGAGCACAAGATATTCGGCAGATTGATACAGTTCAGGCTGAGAGGTCGGATCCGGACCGCCCACCACCACTGGCAACTCAAACTGATGGGCTCGATTGATGAAGGATAGCATGTTGGCTTGCTGCGGCAGCATGCCTCCGACGCATACAATATCCGCCCATTCGAAGTGTTCATCAAGAACCGGTTCAATATTCGCATCCACCAGTTTGAACGTCCATTGCTGAGGAAGCAATGCGGCCACGGTCAACAGACCCAGAGGCGCGGCCGGATATTTGGCTCCGACTATTTTACAAACATCCACGTAGTTCCAGAAGCTGAACTCGGAAAATGCTGACTGGATGATCAGGCAATGCGTATCTTTACTTGATAAATTCTTCATGGATCAAATTTCCTTTTTACTTTTATTCCGGGTCTTTCTTCTGCTTTTCCTTTTTTTCTTTGGCTTTGTTGGCCTGCTGTTTCACCTTTTGTCTTTTGTTCTTTTCCCGGTCTTTCTTGCCTTTATCTCCCATTTTTATTTCTCCTCCGGTTTGGTAAGAAATGAAACCATTTTATCAATATTTAAATTGAAAATATTGTTCATAATGAATGGAGTTACTGCCTGGATTTCCGGATGATGTCAAGAATTGATTGCTGGGAGGGCCGTTCGATGCGTTTCCTGTATAAGCCCGATTGAAAAATATAGACAGCTTCACTTTCTTCAGTCAGTATTAGAATTGTCAACTGCGGGTGCTCTTTTAACAGCTGACCGCAGATCCTGGGAGTTCCGTTCGCTTTATGCGGTGTGATGATGACCACATCCGCAGGTGTCGCCCGGAGCACAAATATGAGTTCGATAGGATCAACCACTTCTCCTATCACTTTCATGTCCGGCTGTCGTTCAATCAGATTCTGCATGACCACAGACAACAATTTCGGCCGGCTTGAAAACATGATCCTGATATTGTGCATAGCATTGTCTCATTTTAATTCAAAGACAATGTCATCAATAGAGAGCAGAGAGTCAATAGACCGGAATGTTCAAAATAGATCCATGAGAGGGACCAGTTCAATAATAGACCCAACTATGTTTTCATGGGAAAAGTACTGGTACTCTGGCAGGGAAATCCCCGGTTTTTCATTTCTTTTTCAGGAGATTTCTTTCGCGGGCATAAGATACGGTTTCGAAACGGTTATGCAGTTGCAGTTTATCTAAAATATTATGGATATGATTCTTTACAGTCTGCGTTTCAATGAAAAGCTGTTTGGCGATTTCCTTGTTGGACAGGCCCTCGGCGATCAGATTGATCACGTCCAGTTCACGTTTGGTCAGCTTGACAGAATCAGAGGGTATTTGTTCCCTGGCATCGCCTGTCAATTCTGCGATGCGGGAGAAGAGTGAAGCGGCCATACGTGGTGAGCAGAACGCTTCATTGCGATGGACCGATCGAATGGTATCAACCAGATGATCAAATGAAGATTCTTTTAATACATAGCCTGTGGCACCGGCTTCGATGCATGCCATGATTTCATCAGTCAGATCAACAAGTCCCAGGATTATCACTTTAACTTTTGGTGAATCCTGGTGCAGGATTTGGGTTACCTCAAGCCCGTCCTTGTCAGGCATGCCAATATCGATGAGTGCGACTTCCGGTTGTATTTCTTTTATCTGTTCCAAGGCTTTGTTACCGTTTGGCGCCGTTCCCACAACGATAAAGTCTTCCTGATCACCCAACATGGTCACAAGGCCTTCAAGAAGCAGACAATTATCATCAGCAATAAAAATTTTAATGGGATTTGCATTCATAAAAATAATTTTTCACAGATGAGATGTTATTCGACAATGTGACATAAATGAATATAACATTTTTTTAGTTTTGATTCAATTGATTGTTAAACATTTTTTAATTCCACAAAGGTTACAGCTCCGGATGCTGTTCTCCCGAAATACAGAGAGGATTACCCCTAATAAATTGGATGTAAACATAGAAATCATATGGGTATAAGTGTTAATACAGTTTGCTGTCAGTCCGGATAACCCAAAGGTCACAGGTTTCAGCGCGCAGTGCGGGCGGAAGCGAGCACATTAGAGTAATTATTTCCTTGCGTGCGATTGAAGGCCCCGGAGACGGCCGACGATCACCACGCCAGTCCCGCTTCAGCGGGACGCATAGTATATATACATACCTTGCGTGGGACCGAGTTAAAGCCGGAGGCTTTTGATCGGTCAATCCAGCTCCCGCTACTCCAATAAAAAAGGGTCGTTTTTCAGCCTTTTTTATTGGAAATCCAATGTGGACGATTCGAACCGGGATTTGGCTGCTTTTGAGAACCCATTGGGCGAATATAACACCTGGTCTTTAGATAAAGATGTTTTTCAAAGAGGGCAATAGTGATGATTTGTTGAAAAGCAGCCGGGCTGATGATTTAAAAAGCCATGAGATATTCAATTGGAGGTTGGAGGCATACTTTTTGGATAAAATTGGTGCAGTATGCGGAGAGACCCTATGGCGGGATTACAAATAAACCTTGACTTTATAGAATAATATATTAATATAAATTATATAATACCGCCCTTTGAGACATTATCTGATCATTGCCCGAATATGAACGATTCATTTTGAGCTGTTACCTGATTCGATCGACATTCCTGTTGGATTGAACACACACATTCGATATCCGCATTCAAGAGCAGAAATAAATTTTTTATCCAAAATTATAAAATGGCCACGAACGCTAATTGCCATTCATGTCTCGTTTGTTTTAATAATCAGTAATCAAATTCAATCGGAGTATGTCTGTTTTCAAGGTTTTTTATCACCTTTTTTGGTTTCGGATTGATATCATTTAAAATTAAAAAAAACAGGGGATCGGCATGAAATATATAATGAAATTTCCGAAGTCAGGTGTGCGGTTTGTTGTGATTTCAATCGTATTCGGCCAGATCTTCTGTTCAGGATTGTTATACGGTGCTGATTTCTGGGGGACGACATCGGGTCCAAATACCGCAACTGTCAATACGATTCTGTGCACGGGTGATCCGAACGTATATGCAGGCACCGAAGGAAACGGTGTTTTCAAAAGAAGTGTGTTCCCATTTTTCGGCTGGATCATGGTCAATACGAATCTGGGCAACCTGTATGTGAATGATTTGTCAATATTCCATTCTTACCTGATACCCGTCAATACGGATCAGACGATTATCGCAAGTACGTCCGGCGGGGTATATACAGGTAATGGCGGCAGCTGGACATTAAACGCTGATATGGCGGGCAAGAATGTTCGTGTTACTCTGAGCAAATCATATATGACATTACCCTTTGGTGGTGTCACCTGGTTATGGTCCGGGACGGATGACGGGATTTTCAGATCCACCAACGGGGGCTCGAGTTGGGCAAAAGCCGGGCTGAGTGGCTCAAGTATAATAGATATGATTCATACCAGCAATTATTTATATGCATCCACATCCGGTCTCCATGTGTATCGCTCTGACGATCGGGCGGATTCCTGGGAAGAAATGAATACAGGTGTTTTTTCAGGAAGTTATATTTCAGATATGGCTGCCAATGCGGATGGTGATATTTTTATAACAACGGGTCATATTTTGGCCACCATGTCAGGCGGAGTGTATCGTTCAACAGACAATGGTGATACCTGGGAAACATGTCTTGGGTCTATATGGGGGGGATTTGTGAAAAATTCTGTTTCCTATATATCGATAGCAATCAATTCAGAAGGCTTTGTATTTGCAGGTACATCAGGAGGGACGGTTTATGTGTCCATGGATAATGGAGAGACCTGGGAGAGAAAAAGCACGGGTCTGGGCGAAGGCAGTGTGAATGCCCTGGCGTTTGATACAGACGGATATGCTTATGCGGGTACAGGTAATATGATTTACAGGAGTCTGGTGAAAACCACAGAGCTGCCCGAAGTGGTTTCCAAACCCGGAACTCCCGACGGAGATGACAATGTATATACGGATGAAAGCCATACCTATACCACCAGCGGCGCAACCTCGAATATGGGGCACACGATTGAATACCAGTTTGACTGGGGGGACGAGAACCATTCGGCCTGGTCCACATCGACCAGTGCATCCCACAGCTGGTCCTCAGCCAATACTTATACAGTCACAGTCACGGCCCGGTGTCAGACACATACCGATATCATGAGTGTTTCGGATGGTCTGGCAGTGAATGTGGCGGTTCGTCCGAAAGTGGTAACGCCTGAATTCAATCCGGCGGCGGGGAGTTTTCTGTCTGCTCAAAGTGTTGAAATTACCTGCGCAACATCAGGTGCCACAATTTATTACACGACCGATGGCTCCGACCCCACAGAATTATCCGCAGAATATACCGTATCCGTTGCCATTTCAAGTACCACGACCCTGAAAGCCAGAGCCTATAAAAGCGGCTGGACGGCCAGTGATGTTGCCAGTGGAACTTATGAAATTACCGGAACCGTTGGTACGCCCTCCTTCGACCCGGTCCCGGGAATATATTCAACTCCCCAGACAGTCGCCATCATCTGTGCCACACCCGGTGCTGCCATTCATTTTACCACAGATGGTTCAGATCCGGACGATTCCGATCCGGCAATCAGCAGCGGGGGGACAGTATATATATCCTCGATCACGACCCTGAAAGCCAGAGCCTATAAAAGCGGCTGGACGGCCAGTGATATAGCCAGTGGAACTTATGAAATTACCGGAACCGTTGATACGCCCTCCTTCGACCCGGTCCCGGGAATATATTCAACTCCCCGGACAGTCGCCATCATCTGTGCCACACCCGGTGCTGCCATTCATTTTACCACAGATGGTTCAGATCCGGACGATTCCGATCCGGCAATCAGCAGCGGAGGGACAGTATATATGTCCTCGACCACGACACTGAAAGCCAGGGCGTATAAAAGCGGCTGGACGGCCAGTGATATTACCAGTGGAACGTATACCATTAATCAGGAGGAGAACGCAGTTGAAAATTCTGAAACACTACCTCTTCAATTTGAACTGGCACAGAATTTCCCGAATCCGTTTAATCCGGTGACAGTTATTACGTTTGCCCTTCCGGAAGATACGAAAGTGACTTTACAGGTGTTTAATATACTAGGAGAGAAAATCGCGATGCTGGTGGATGATGAATTTTATCGGGCGGGGACATATACAGCCATGTGGGGAGGCAGGGATCAAACAGGCCGTGTGGTAAACAATGGCGTCTATTTCTATAAACTGACAGCAGGTAACTTTCGATGTATTAAAAAAATGTCCTTCATGAAATAGCTGTTTTCGGGAACTGAATGGCTGCTCTGCCATTTCGCAATTCAATACACAGGTCAGTCAGGGCACAAGCACTGACTGACAAGCCGGTTCCTGATATGAAAAAAAGACTCACTTTTGCGGGGCTTTTTTTATTGATAACATGACGGGCAAAGGATTCGAACCGTGGTTCGACTGTGAAATCCCGTGTCAGCGGGATGCGTATGATAAATAAACACCTTTCGTGAGATCGAAAAAAGCGCATGCTTTTTATTGGTCAATCCTCCCGTGTTATTCCAATAAAAAAAGGACTGAATGGTCGGTCTTTTGCATGATCATCCGGTGCTGTCTTTTCCGAAAATACTTGACAATAAGAAATATTAATAGTATAATGGTAATGAAAACCATTGTCAATAAGAAAACAGAAAGCCTTTTAATGCGGGCACGGAATCATGGCATCCATGTACATGACCGTTGTAGTGATGAATAAACATGCAGAAACCTACAGGGAACAGGGGATCTGATCGCCAATGCGGGAATCATGGTGGAAAAAACGCGTATGTGACAGCGGTTATAAATGGACATCCCCAAGAAGGATGATTATTGATATTCTCCGGAATACCGACCGGCATTTGAGTGCGGAAGAGATTTACGTGACTGCGATTCAACAAAATCCTTCTATCGGACTGACAACGGTATACAGAACACTGGAATTGTTTTCGAATATCGGGATTATCCAGAAGAATGAATTCGGCGACGGCAAAATACGGTATGAACTGTTCAACAACCGCTACAAGAAAGATCATCATCATCACCTGATCTGCACACGCTGCAAGGCGGTCATCGATTACAATGTGTATCTGGATGAAGAGCTGGAACTCATGTATAAAACAGAAAAGGCGCTATCGCATAAGTATCATTTTAAAATAATGAATCATACAATCAGTTTTCAGGGATTGTGCAGTGCATGTCAAAAAAATGAGGAATAAAAAATTTTAAATTTAGTTGATAATGATTTTCATTTTCATCATTCAGTGTGGATTTTTTGTCAACCTGATTGGGGTGAATTAAACAGGCATCGGGAATTTCAGAAACGATATTTCCATGCATTGTGCCAGACGCAGTCAGGCATGGTTGCCCGGGACAGTCAAATATGAGAAAAGACAGTGATATGCGGAAAAAATGGTGACACGATTTTGTTGAGGGCGATCGACCGCGTGATTTTACGAAACCAACAGGATGGTGAACCCCGGTCAATTCATTACTTATAACATGAAGGAGCAGCAATGCAGAAAAAAACAGACATTTTAATTATCGGCGGCGGTCCCGCCGGGCTGGTCAGCGCAGTCACTGCCAACCGGTATTATCCTGACAAGAAAATTACCCTTGTAAAGAATGTGAAAAACGGATGCATTCCATGCGGTATCCCCTATATGTTTTACAGCCTGAAGGATCCAAGCGAAAATAAAATGGGTGTTGCACCTCTTGAAAAGATCGGCGCGGAAATTATCCACGGTGAAGCGCAGTCCATTCACCGGGAAGACAAGAAGGTTGTTTTTGAAGATAATCAGGAAATCGGATATGACAAGCTTATTTTGGCGACAGGATCGGTGCCCTATATTCCTCCCATCCCCGGTATTGATAAAAAGGGCGTCTACCCGGTGCATAAAGACCTGGATTACCTGATTTCCGCTGTTCAGGATGTCAAGAAAGGCAAGCATGTCGTTGTGATCGGAGGCGGGTTTATTGGTGTCGAATTCGCAGACGAAATTTCCCAGTTGAGCGGGATGCATGTGTCGCTGATCGAAATACTGGGTCACCTTCTGGCCAATTCATTCGATCCTGAATTCTCACACGAAGCAGAAGCAAAATTGGACAGCAAACAGATACAGATCTATACAAAATCCCGGGTCGAAGAAATCATTGGGGACAGACAGGTTGAGAAAATCCGTCTGTCTTCAGGTGAAGAAATCCAGGCAGACAGTGTTATCCTGGGTGTGGGTGCAGTTCCCAGTACCAATCTGGCGATACAGGCCGGTCTGGACATTGGAAAAGGCAGAGGTATCTGGGTGGATGAATATATGCGCACAATTGATCCTGATATTTTTGCCGTGGGTGACTGCGCGGGCAAGCGGGACTTTTATACACGGAAAGATGCGCCGGTTCTTCTTGCATCCACCGCCACGGCCGAGGCGCGCATCGCCGGGGCGAATCTGTACAAACTGAAAGTGGTTCGTGAAAACAAGGGAACCATCGCAGTTTACTCAACCTATGTGGACGGGTTGGTGATGGGCTCTGCCGGTCTGACGGAAGTCACCGCACAAAAAGAGAACTTTGAAATTGTCACAGGTACGGCAGAGGCCATGGACAAACATCCCGGGACGCTTCCCGATGCGCATAAAGTGCATGTTAAACTGATTTTTTCCAAAAAATCCGGGATTATTCTGGGAGGACAGGTCGCCGGGGGCAAATGTTGCGGGGAAATCATCAATATCATTGGCCTGGCGATTCAGCAGCGGGTATCCTGTACGGAGCTTGAAACCCTGCAGATGGCGACTCATCCCTTTGTCACGGCGGCACCGACGATGTATCCCATTGTCAAAGCCGCGTTTGATGCGTCGGGAAAAATGTAACAGGCTGATGAGGTCATCGATGGGGAGCATGTGCGGCACGCCCCGCAATTTATTTGGCGGCACAGTACGCTTTTGGCGGGCGGGATGGGCGTCCATTCATGGAGCACCGTGGGGAAAAGAGCAATCTGTCCGGCGACTTGGTGACGTCCCTGATCGCTCAATGCCCCCGTTTCGTTGAGTCGTATCATGCTATTGGATTCAATACGAACGGGGAACCGGACCTGATGCTGCCCGGATTATGACGAAACGCTATGATGAATCTGATTGATCTTTGTCAGAACAAAACAGGCCAGGGGCCGGATTTGATGCTGTACGGCATGCTTCCCATTCGCCGGGAAACCATTGCGGAGACTCTGTTACAGGACAGCATCACCCTGTCTCCTGGAGACTCCGATTCAGGAAAATACGCCGGTACGGATGATGATTTTATCAGGTGGCGGGTATTTCAAAGATTCATTCTGACTTGATGAAATGAGCATGCCGGCAAGTATTGAAAAAGT
>Ga0272442_10004128_pt1 | contig 19992 bp, 17 predicted proteins | sample SSMForm2O_FD_200262 | JGI IMG/M metagenome (GOLD analysis project Ga0272442, IMG submission 200262) | Marine sediment archaeal communities from Little Sippewissett salt marsh, Falmouth, MA, United States - SSM-Form-2O | ecosystem: Environmental > Aquatic > Marine > Wetlands > Sediment ... | reverse complement strand
AACAGGTCCTTCCATCGACTTTTTGCGGGAACGGCAAAATCCTTTCGGTTCTTATCTTCTCATCGGTGGATAGAAATTACTACATATAGTATATCCCCTATTTTATCATGTCGAGTGCGAGCCTTATACCATAGTGTTAAAATAGGTTTTCGTGAGGTGGTCCAATATCAGTATTATTAAGTTGCTTTTTATTTGAATTATGTATAAATTCATATTCAGTAACAGTTTGTCTAAACATTGAACTTTTCTAAAGTTTTCTCAATACGGTGGTCGATACCAGTATTAGTAAGTCGTGAAGAGCCTCGAAAAGGATTTAGGGGACATACAAGATATAGTGGCTATCTGATTTGACGTGGAGATAAGGAGTATTTCCTACTCAAATCGTGTGGTTTAAAGGTAGTTTGAATGCCAAATGATAATTCCAAGAGGCGTTATATCAGTGAAAATGTCCATTCCAATCCTGGAAAAGGTCGTCTTGCTCCGGAAGAGGATACCATGATGGAGCAAATACTTGAGAACATTCATACAACTCCTATCGGCCAGTTGCTTCAAAAGATCGCGTCGTTGCCGGAGGTTCGCCAAGAGAAGATTCTGGATGTCCGCCAGCAGCTTACTGAAGGTCGATACGATCTCAACGGGCGTTTAGATTTAGCTATCGATAGGGTACTCGAGAATCTAACGTCTTAATAAGTATGCATTTGTTTGAGAAGTGCGCCGGGCTTGACAGGCTTTGGATTGTTTGTGCTTCGATGGTGTAAATGCTAATCCCTCCAGCCTATTCCCTGAAGGCACGACCGGAAAGGGATATGATGTTTTGGGAGTCGCTGTTCTCGTAAGTTAAGGGATGATTCTAGGAATCTCGTCTTCCGACTCATCGATCTCGGCAGGTGTGTAACCGGGCGATTTGGATTTCTCCAGCTCTTGCTTGAAGGATTCAATAACTTTACCCTGTATTTTTACTCTGCAATTGGCATTGATAGGGTGGGCGATGTCCGCATGTAGCTTAATTTTATCTTTCATATCCTTCCTGGCGCGGCTGTCCTGGAGATTCGCCCCACAATCATTGCAGAACTTTGCTCTCAAATGGTTTTTCCCCCCGCATTTTTCGCAATGATCGCTCATTTTTCTCGACGGCATTGCCACAAAATATCCCCCTCCGCCTTCGATTACTTTAATATCGCGAATCACAAATTCGTTATCGAGTGTAATCGAACAAAAAGCCCTTAACCTGTTGTCCTTGTTACTCATTAACTTGACTTTGACCTCAGTTATCTCCATTTCGTTCTTGCCTCACTGAAACACGCTACCACTTATTGTTTCTGACAATAATACTCTGGCAACCGGTCCGTTTCGCAATTGCTTTTTGGCATTGGGTGGCTTTCTGCTGGTTTGCACATTCGAAGATGCAAAACAAAGACGAGCCACTGCCACTCAAGCAGCATGGCCCAAAGCCTAACGATTCGACCGTGTCCCTCAACTCGGCAAGGCTTTTTTCTAAATTAAAGCAACTTTCTTGAAGCATATTTGTACACGTTCTGACGACTAAATCAATCTTCTTTTCTCTAATATAGGAGTTTAGTTGAGCATGAAGCTTCTGATAAAGGGCCGGATTGTGCGTGTAGTTTGTGTAAACTCTTGCGGTGGAGACACTTAAGTCCGGAAGGATCAGGAGAGCAAGAAAGTCATAAATTTGATTTATTTTTTCTACGATGTCCCCTTTTCCCGTACAAAATGCCAGAGGTCCGTTCAGGAAGAAACTGACATCGCTCCCCAATTCAGCCGCCATCGCAAAAAGGTGTTGCTGATCGAGGTTCAATTTTAAAAAGCGATTCAATCCCATCAGCGTAGCCGCGGCGTCACTACTGGCGGAGCCAAGGCCCGTTCCCGCCGGGATATTCTTTGTCAGGGTCATCCTGAGATCAGGATCCAAATGATATTTCTCGCAAAGCAATTGAGCCGCCTGATAGACAAGATTCTCCGCTCCGTCCGGAGCCCAGCAAGGCCCTTTGCAGATTAATTCAATGCCGGCTCTCTCGCCGGGCTGAATGAGGATTTCATCGTACCAATCCACCTTGGCCATAACGGTTTCCAATGCGTGAAAACCATCGGGGCGCTTACCGGCGATTAACAATGACAGGTTGATTTTGGCCGGTGCCAGTATTGATAACGCATCTTTGTGAAAGGTCATCTGTTCCATGCGTCATGTCTTCGTGAGATGAACGTATTTCTCTGCCGAGAAACTTCAATGGATATTGCCGAGCACAGTCAATTATGAACCGCAGAGAACGTGCGATTCAACTCTTGCACATCCTTTTATGCCGACTCTCTTTTGGCGTTCTGTTGGGCCGAAAACAGTTCCGATTTGCCCTCAACAATATCGCGCGTAATCACATATTTCGCGGATTTCGATTGTTCCGGCAATTCATACATCAGGTCGATCATCAATTCTTCCGTGATGGATCGCAACGCACGGGCGCCGGTATCGCGTTTGAGGGCCCTTTGTGCCAGGGCGTGCAGGGCGCCGTCCGTAAATTCGAGCTCCGCGTCCTCCATCTCGAAAAACCGTTGATACTGCTTACACAGCGCATTTTTCGGTTTGGTCAATATGTCGATCAGCGCCTCTTCATTCAGAACGGAAAGGGTTGTGATGACGGGTAGCCTTCCCACCATTTCGGGAATCATTCCATATTCGATAATATCCTCGGGTATGGCCTGTTCGAGGATGCGGCTAAACTCCGTTTTTTCATCCGTCTTCCCGGCGAGTTCCGAATCGAAGCCGATCATCTTTTTGCCGAGTCGTTTCTTGATAATGTTTTCAAGCCCGACAAACGTACCGCCGCAGATAAATAGGATCTGTGAGGTGTCGATTTGGATATACTGTTGTTCCGGATGCTTTCGTCCCCCCTGGGGCGGGATGTTTGCCATCGTCCCTTCGAGCATCTTCAAGAGCGCCTGCTGAACGCCTTCGCCGGACACGTCGCGCGTAATGGAAACGTTCTGAGAGGTCTTGCCGACCTTGTCGATCTCATCCACATAAACGATGCCGCGTTGAGCGGCCTCGATGTCGTAATCGGCAATTTGAAGCAATCGCAGCAGAAAATTTTCAACGTCTTCACCGACGTATCCCGCTTCCGTTACGGTGGTCGCATCACATATCGCAAACGGCACCTCTAACTTGCGGGCCAGCGTGCGGGCCAGTAAGGTCTTGCCGGAACCGGTCGGGCCGATCAGAAGAACGTTAGACTTATCCAGTTCCACGTCGCTATCGTCGCTGTCGCTATGCAGCAGTCGCTTGTAATGGTTATGCACCGCTACGGAGAGATACCTCTTGGCGTGCTCCTGGCCGATGACGTACTGGTCGAGATACTCGTTAATTTCCCTCGGTCGGGGCATGCGATCAAGACTCAGGACGCCTTTGTTCGTTCGCTTGCGATCCTGCCGGATGATATTATGACAGAGTTCCACACACTCGGGGCAGATAAACACATTGTTCGGCCCCTCGATCAGTGTGTCCGCTTGATTGCCGGACCGGCCGCAGAAACTGCATATCGACTTCGGTCGTCTTGTATTTGATTGCTTAGCCATCTTCAACTTTCCATTATGATCTACTCATCCATTATACAGCAGGGCGGTATTATAATGCATGGGTTTCGCCTAATCAACTCCTTTCATCGGACGATTTTCGGATGCCATGCACGTCTGTCCTATCGGGTGGATTCGACTTCAATGCCTGCGGTCCGCAGGCCGTTGCTCTCGGCCCTAACGTGTATTCTGCCGCTTGGGCCGGCCGTCGTTCGCACGATCAGCATGGCCTTGCCGCAAAATAACTTTCTATAATCCGCCTGAAAGAGCTCCAGCGAAAGGGGATTGCCGTTGCCGACGGCGGCAATCTCGGCCGGCCCCGTGACTGTGAATCGCACCAGATGATCCGCCAAAGGACACAACGTTCCCTTGTCGTCCATCGCTTCGACGAGAATATAGCAAAGGTCTTCACCCGTCGCGGACAGCGTTTTTCGATCCGGCGTCAGGCGAAGAGCCGCCGGCTCGCCGGAGGTTCGCATCACCGCCTGCCCAATTGCCTTGCCATTTCTATAAGCAACCGCTTTAAGCTCGCCCGGCTCGTAGATCACCTCATTCCATCGCAGCCGATATTGATAGGTGACATCATAGTAGGACGATTCGACCTTCTCCGGATAGGCGCCGAATTCCCGGATGCTTGCCCAGGCATTCCCCCGCAACTCCGTGAACTCAACGCGGACGAATCTCGCCTTCACGTCCACTTCGTGAAACGCCTGCCTCGGACCGCCCCATCGCGGCGTCCTGCTGGTTGCCTTGGTCACAATCGTCTGCCAGGTCGTCGAATCGGTCGATGCTTTGATCTTGTAGCCGTAAAACTTGGCTTCTCGTTCCAGTTCGACGATCAAATAACGGACCGGTTGAACTGCGCCGAGATCGACTTGCCACCATTGACGGGCGCCGGCGGCGGAGGCGCACCAGCGTGTGGATTCATCCCCGTCATTGGCGCCCGCGGCAACGTTACCTTTATCCGATTCGGCTGAACTGGCCGTGGTGATTTTGGCGTGTGCGATGTTAGCCGGCCTTTCGGGGCATTGGCCTTTGGCTCGTCGCCCGAGCGATTGGCCGTTGAGAAACAATTCCGCCGAATCGCCATTGGTGTAAACGAATACGGGGACGTTTTTGCCGACACGGCCCGGCCAATTCCAGTGGGGTAAGATATGAATGGTGGTCGTTTCCGGCCGCCAATAGCTTCGGTACAGGTAAAACCGGTCTTTCGGAATGCCGCACAGATCGACTATGCCGAAATATGAGCTTCGTGCCTGCTGAGCGAACGGCGTCGGCTCGCCCAAATAGTCGAAGCCCGTCCAGACAAACTCTCCGGCTACAAAGTTGTCGTCTTCCATCAATTGGAACTCGACATCCGGAATGTCCGACCATGCGGCGGAATTAAGATCGTAAGAACAGACCTGGTGTTGCTCGGAAAACTGGGTCTTTTGGTTTGGAAACGGCATCTCGTAGAAGCCGCGCGTACTCAGGGCCGAGGCCGATTCGCTGTAAATAATGGGTTTGTCGGGATAATTTTCCCTGTATTTTGCGTATCTTCGTGCGTAGTTCCAGCCGGTAAGGTCCATCGAATCGAGAATCGGTTCGTCAGCCGTACCGGGAATATGACAGGAGATGCCCACGGGGCGCGTCGAATCGTATCTACGGACAAAGTCTCCCATAAACTTGACGCGTTCGGGCGATTTGCCTTCCCGGTCATACGGCCGGTTGCCAATCTCGTTGCCGATGGACCAGACCACGATAGAAGGATGATTGCGATCGCGCATGACCAGGTTGCGAATCTGTTTTTCGCCGTGCTGTTCCAGCGGCGGCTCACCTTCTATCCGGTCGGCCTTGTCGTCCCATTTATCGAAGGCTTCGTCCCAGACGACGAATCCCATCCGGTCGCATAAATCCAGCAATTCCGGCGCCGGGGGATTGTGGCTGGTGCGGATAGCGTTGACGCCCATCTCGCGCATGATCTCCAGTTGCCGCTCCATCGCCCGTGCATAAAAGGCCGCTCCGAGAGGGCCGTGATCGTGGTGCAGATTCACCCCGTAAAGCTGAACGCGCCGGCCGTTTAAGTGAAATCCATCATTCGCTGTAAACCGAAACGTTCGGATACCAAAGGCTGTCGTTTCAGAATCAATAACGTCATCACCCCTCGAAACCGTTACTTTGGCCGCGTATAGTCTGGGATTTGAAATGTCCCACCGCTGAGGATTCGCCACCTTAACCGACGTGTCTATTTCGCGATATCCCCCAGCGGAAAGTAAATAATGCTTTCCAATTTGAGCTATTGCCAGACCATCGGGGCCAAGGAAGATAACTTCAAAAAGAATACCTGATTCTGAATCAGAGTGGTTTTCAACTCGAGAACGCACCCGAACGGTTGCAGAGCTATCGCTCACGTGCGGCGTGGTGACATATGTGCTCCAGTGCGCTACATGCACCGGTTCGCAAAGGGTCATTGTGACTTTTCGATAGATACCGGCGCCGGGGTACCATCGCGTGCCGTGCCGGCGCGTATCGGCCCGGACGGCGATGACATTGGCTCCCGCTTTCACATAGGGCGTTGCATCCACACGGAAGGACATGTAGCCGTAGTCCCATTCGCCTGCCAATTTGCCATTAATATAAACCTTCGGAAAAGCCATCACGCCGTCGAAATCAAAATACACGTGCCGGGCTATGTCCGATTTTTCGAGCCTAAAAGTCTTCCGATACCAGCCCACTTCCCTCCAGGGCAGCTTGCCGGCATAACCGTTTTCTGTCGGATCGAACGGTCCGGCGATAGCCCAATCGTGAGGCAGACGAACGGCTTGCCATGCCGAGTCATCAAAGTCCGAGGCCTGGCTGCCTTCCGGATCGCCCTTGATAAACTTCCAATCCCCATTGAAGTTCAAGACGCTTCGACCGGCAGAAGGGGCCGCTGCTCCTGATGAAAGAGAAACTCCAAAACAAATGGCGAATAGAACAAAAGATAAGACAATGGATCGTTGGTGTGTCGAACGTAGGTGAGTGTCTAAATGCTTAACGCCGAGAATTTCCCCATCTGGAATTTTCATGATTTTTCCTCGTTGTCGTAAACCCATTCATCCTGCACAAGAGCTGTAAGATCCACAGAATTTGTATCGCCAAATCCTTCCCTCCGACCGTTCGGTTTGGAATGTCGTCATTGGGTTGTCGCGTGGGCCAACTGGCTTCTCCTGAGCGAAAACTCGCGGATGATCTCATCGTCGATATTGACGATCCGGTAGGTTACCTGCGGATCCTCTTGTGCTGTATCGAACGTGAGCAATCCGAACGAGCACTTCTCGTTGTAGCCGAACATCGATCCGGGCATGATTTTATGGGTGTGGATGTTGGTCAGTCTCGAGCTTTCAAATTCATACAGTGTATAACCGTTGTCTCGCTCAATCTTCCAGGCATCCGAGCGATGCCGGTCGGCCGCAATCAGAATGACACCGTCAATTTTGTTGGCCTCCAGAAATGAGAAGATCTGCTCCCGTTCGCCTTTATAGCCTTGCCAGGGATCCCGGCTGCCGGGCTTGGCGCCGTAGGACCAGGGCACGGGCGAGGCAAGCACTTTAAAGGTGGCCCTGGACGCCTTGAGTTTTTTAAACAACCATTTTTTCTGGGCCGGACCGAGCATGGAAGGATGGTCGCTTTTCGGATTATCGCGATAGTACCGGCCGTCCAGCATGAAAAAGTCAACATCGCCGATGGAGAAATCGAACCAACAACCGGGTTGATCCCGACCTCCGGCGTAATAGGGATTATTCCAGTTGGAGGTAAAAGTACGCCAGACGGGGATTTTCCAAGCCGGCTTGTCAATCAGCGGACCGCCCCCGGCGTCGTTCGTCGTGAAATCGTGATCGTCCCAAATGGCGTAGATGGGTGTCGAAGAAATAAAACGACGATATTCCGGGCGGGATTGGCGCCGGTAGTAGCAGTATTGCTGAACGGCTTGTCGGGTGGGATTGTCGATATAGACATTGTCGCCAAGAAACAAGAAAGCCGCTAAACGGTGGGAAGTAATGGTATTCCACATCCTCTCGTACTGGGGAGTATATCCGGCTCCGCCCCCGAAACCAATCTGGAACCGGCATTTTTTACTTTGTGCAGGGAATGTACGAAAGGACCATTTTGTCGAGAGGCTTACTTGGTTGACTGAGAGTCCGTAGTGGTATTCTGTGTTTGGCGTGAGACCATCGACGGTAATAACGGCGGTAAAATCTCGTTCTCTGCGCGTTTCCACGATGGGCGATTTAATAAGCGAATCAGGCTTGTTGGATTCCTCTACCCAAACCTGAATGGGTGCTTCATCAACGGTACGCACCCAGAATCTTGCACTCGTGCCGGTTACAGTGCCGACCATAGGACCGTGCAGCAATCCGATAAGAGGATACGCTTTTGATAATTCCTGAAATTCTTTGGATTCGGTTAGGGGATGGAGCAGGTCCCTTGGGCCGGCGATAAATCGGCCAAAGGGCAATCCCCCATCAACGGCCTCTTTAACATATACCATCGCCTTATCCAGGTCCTGTTTTTGGGTGTAAGCGACCGCCAGGCCGTAGAGCGATTCGAGATCCCCGGAATGCTCGCCGAGATAGTCCTCAAAATGTTCGATGGCGGCCTCATGTTGTCCATCCACAATTCGGGAAATCACATTTCTGGTCAGTTGTTTATATTGCTCAGCCGCATATACAGTGGGATCAAAGGAAAACAATACCACGCTCGTTAGCGATAACAAACAAGATTTCAATTTCAGGTTCATCTTGCTATTCTCTTTCTTTCGGTTACAGCGCGACAGGAATTGCGGGCAAATTCTGCTCCTTTATGCAAAGCTGCAATGTTCACCGGAAGCGTTTTGTGGTGTCGCTCGGCGAGCACGTCCGGCAACGCGTCTGCCGCTGCATCCGAACTTAAATATCCCCGCCTCTCCAAATACGCACCCAATGCCACCATATTGGCACTTTTGTGACTACCGAGTTCGACCGCCAGCGCATCGGCCGGAATCGCGACGATCTCGATCGAATCATCCAAGTGCGGTTCGACGTCGATCAAGGAACTGTTCATAATCAAAAGACCGTCTTCTTTAAGCCACGGACCGAATTTGCTCAGCGAGGCTTTATTTAGAACGATCAGCGAATCGGGTCTGCTTACGAGAGGGCAAGCGATGCGATTCTCAGAAATTACGACCATACTATTGGCCGTACCGCCGCGAACCTCGGCGCCGTACGAGGACATATAGGTGACTTCTTTCCCGGCCTTCATGGCCGTCTGGGCGAGCAGTTTGCCCACTAATAGAATTCCCTGTCCGCCAAAGCCGGCCATGATAACCTCTTCGTATAAATCCCCTGCCATCATTCTCAATCCTTTTTTAATTGCCTATTGATCCATGTCGATTGACTATTTGGGAGGTATATGTATTGTCAGCAGTTCCGCGCTTTTCAATAATCAATAGTCAATTGTCATGAGTCGATCATCCTTTCAGTCGTCCCAGTGGAAAGACCTTGGTCATGTCGCTTTCGATCCATTCCAGTGCTTTGCTCGGAGTCATCCGCCAATACGTCGGGCAGGCCGTGAGCACCTCGACGAGGGACATTCCCGAAGCGCCGTCAACTTGCAGCTCGAAGGCGTGCTTAATCGCTTTCTTGGCCTGTCGAATCCGGGCCGGTTTGCTTAATGCACAACGTTCGATATAGACCGTTCCCGGCAAGGTCGCCAACAGTTCCGAGACCTGGAGGGGATAGCCCTGCTCGGTCGCGATCCGTCCTTCCGGCGTCGTCGCCGTGACCTGATTGAGCATCGTCGTCGGCGCCATCTGCCCGCCGGTCATGCCATAGACGGCGTTATTGATAAAGATCACCGTGATTTGTTCGCCCCGGTGCCCGGCGTGGAGGATTTCAGCCGCCCCGATACTCGCCAGGTCGCCGTCGCCCTGGTAGGAGAAGACGATTTTTTCCGGATTGGTTCTTTTCATGCCCGTCGCGACGGCGGGGGGGCGACCGTGCGCGACCTCGACCATATCGACGTCCAGATAATCATAGGCCAGCACCGCGCAGCCTACAGGGGCGATGCCGATGGTCCGGCCTCGGATGTCCAGTTCGTCAATCACTTCGGCGATGAGCCGATGCGCTACGCCATGCCCGCAGCCGGGGCAATAATGCGTCGGACAATCCTTGAGTGTCGGTGTTCGCTTAAATACGGTTTTCATGTTCTTATCTCAGATTTGATTGTTAACTGCCTGATTTGATCGAGAATTTCATCCACGCCTGGTGTGCCGCCGCCGGGTCGGCCGTAAAACACCACAGGCGCCTTGCCGGCTACGGCGAGTTTGACGTCCTCGACCATTTGGCCGTTGCTCATTTCCACGGTCAGGAAGATTCGCGGCTCATCTGCGGCCTTGCTGATTTGTTCCGTTGGGAACGGCCATAGTGTGATAGGGCGAATCCATCCGGCCCGAATACCTTCTTTTCGCGCTCTGTCCACGGCGCTGCTGACGATTCTCGCCGTGATACCATAGGCAACAACGATAATATCGGCATCGTCCACGTTATATGGCTCGGACCACACTTCTTTTTTTGCGATCTGTTTGTACCGGTCCTGGAGCTTGTTATTGAACTCTTCCAACACACCTTCGCCAAGCCATAGCGAGCGGACAATGTTTTGATCTCTATTCGCGGCCCCGGTCAGAGCCCAGTCTTTGGTCGGGAGGCTTCGTCGCGGCTTTTTCTCCAGGATAACCGGTTCCATCATTTGGCCCAGGATACCGTCGATCAGGACCATCACCGGCATTCGATACTGGTCGGCCAGATCGAAGGCCAGCGGCATACAATCCACCAATTCCTGTACGCTCGACGGTCCGAGCACGATGGTTCGATAGTCGCCGTGCCCGCCGCCGCGGGTGGCCTGGAAATAATCGCTTTGCGACCCGGCGATATTGCCCAGGCCCGGCCCGCCTCGCATGACGTTCACGACGACCGTCGGCAATTCCGCACCCGCCAGATAACTAATCCCCTCTTGCATGAGACTGATACCGGGACTGGACGAGCTGGTCATAGCGCGTTTGCCCGTTGCCGAGGCTCCGAAAACCATGTTGATCGCAGCCAATTCGCTTTCACTCTGCACAAACACCCGGCCTTCCTCGGGCATGCGTCGGGACATGTAGGCGGGGACTTCGTTTTGCGGAGTAATCGGATAGCCAAAGTAGGCGTCGCACCCGGCAAGTATGGCCGCTTCCGCAAGGGCCTCATTGCCACACATTAGAATCCTTTCGCTCACGCTTTCTCCTCAATTAATGCCGGCTCTTTTTCTTCCGCTGGTTCAGGATCGACCTCGGTGTCTTCCGCTTCGTCGCGATACACCTCGATGACCGCCTCCGGGCACATCAGAGCGCACATGGCGCACGCCGTGCAACCATGGTTGTCTGTTTGAGCGGGGAAGTAACCGTTTTTGTTGGATTTCTTGGACAGAACGATGATTTCTCTCGGGCATGCGACCACACACAGTCCGCACCCTTTACACCGCTCCGTGTCGATGACTATTTTACCAGTCATTTAATAGGCCCCCCAAACAAAAGCCGCAATGTCACATGAATTTTGCATAACTACCGGATTTTAACAGGGCAGGATGCGTTTGTAAAACAAAAAGACAACCTGCCTCTTTGTCTTACCTTCGATTTCTTACTCCTGTTCGCCCAAATAAAATGTCTTGTTTTTTTCGTCGTAGTGCACAGACCGGCCCCGTGCGACATCATCCGGGTTTAAGCCGATTAGCTTTAGAGGATTATAGAAGCCCATAGCGACAAGTTCTTCAATGTTGACCAAATCCAGCGATGCCAGGTGGTTCATACAGTCCAACATCGTCGCCGATGAGCCGGCCAAATATCCCGTTTGCGGATCGTGCAACCGGCCCGTTTCGTCCAGCACGACGTCGTGGCCCAATACGTGGTACCTTCCAGGCTCAAGCCCCGCCGGGAAGGTAGCGTCACTGACGATCACACACCGTTCAGTGCCTTTGGTTCTGATAATGGTCTGAAGCAGAGGGGCCGGCAGATGGTGGCCGTCCGGGATAATGATCGCGGCAAGATCGTCATTTGCCAATCCCGCCCAGATCGGATTTTCATGGCGATCCAGCATGCGCGGCACGCCGTTGCCCAGATGTGTTAGCGAGACCGCCCCGGCCTGCACGAGCCTGTCTAAATCCTCCTCCCTGGCCATCTGGTGCCCAAGGGAAACTCTCATGCCTCGTTCTCTCGCGTATCGAGCCAGCTCCTCGGCGCCTTCCAGTTCGGCTGCAATGGTCAGTATCTTAATTTGATCGTCGGCCCAGTCGATAAGTTGTTCAAGAAATCCCACATCAGGTCGGACAATCCACTGCGAATCATGGGCTCCTCGCGCCCCGTCTATGGGAGAGATAAAAGGTCCTTCGATGTGCAAACCCAATAACCGGCCGCGAAACTCGTCTCGTTGCATCGCTTTTGTGATCATGGGCAGGTTATGCTCATAGACTTCTTTGGGACTTGTCACAACCGTGGCTAAAAAAGCCGTCGTTCCAGCTTCAAACACGCCCCGGCAGGCCCGCTCGAAATCGCCCGGCGTCAAGTTCACATCCGAAAAATCAACTCCTTTATAGCCATTGACTTGAAGATCCACCAAACCCGGTATTTTGACGCCGCCCAAAATAGTTACTCCTTAGATCAACCTTTTGTCCGATCCTGAACGAGCTATCTTATAGGACATTTACATAGAAATGTCAAACGAACAATCTCAGAATGGGCATGTCGCTCTTAAGCTTGCGCTATGAGAATGGAATTGGATCCTCAGGATGAACGCCCGGACCGAGCAGGGGCGCAACCGAAGGATCGATGGCCGCTGTCTTCGTGTGTGTTGGGAGGGGATCAGCGGAAAACGAGCCTGAGAAGGCGAGGGGCGAAGTGGGTCGGTTGGAGTGGCGGTTGGTGGGGGGGAAGGATGGCTGCCGGGATATCCGGGCGAGTGCTGAAGGGGGCAAGAGGCATGGCGCCAGCGCCTGGACGCACGCGCCATAGTGGATTATTCTCGCACGACCTTGATAAGAATCAATGATACGACGGAAGGCGGATGGTTAGTTTGTAAAACTTTGTCATGATTCATCCGCTAACCGTTATGGCCTCATCTCAATGAATTCCATCGATGTGACTCGCTTGGCAAGATCAAGCAGGTTATCCGCGTCGAGCTTGCGCATCAGGTTACTGCGATGTCCCTCAATGGTTCGGGGGGACCGATGAAGGCGTCTGGCTATTTCTTTGCTGCTCAAACCATCCAGGACCAGCCCTAAAACGTGCGTTTCCGTTTGGGTCAGCCGCTTGCCCCAATCCGGTTCAATGAACGCTCCGCCGGGCAGTATTGATTTGACCTTTTGGATGAGACTCTTCTTGTCAAAGGGTTTTTCGATGAAATCGACCGCTCCGGCCTTCATGGCCCTGACAACCGTTGGAACGTCACCGTAGGCACTCATAATCAGAACCGGTATCCACGGAGCCAGGCGTTTGACTTGCTTCAGTAATTCGATGCCGTCCATTCCAGGCATCTTGAGATCTGTGATAAGCAAATAACAGTTTAGAGATCTCAATTTAGCCAGACAGACAGCCGGATCTTTGAAGCAACTCACTTTAATGCCAACTCCTTCAAGGATTCTTCTAATAACTTTGCACACGTCCTGCTCATCATCAAGGACAAAGACATGCCTCTCCGCGTCGCCTAACATCGTTCGCCTCCTTGCATTTTGTCAGTCCCTGTTAAAGAAGTTGAAGGAAAAATATTCAATACCTGTTCATATCATTAAATATAAGAATCAAATTTACGATTGAAAGCCGCACCGTTTTACAGGGATTGCCATCATGCGTTATACTATTGCTCCTTAGGCTCTGACACACCGGTAGTCACTACGTGATTTTCTTTACTCGCGCTTTTCTCACTTACCCCGAAAAGGGAAACGGAAAAAAAGGCTGAATGCGGTTTTTTGCATCATCAGCCAAAATCACAAAACGCCGCCCTCATGGAGTGGTAAAGTGACCAAAAAAGTAGAACCTTCCCCATATTCACTTATAACACGGACATCGCCATCGACACGGGAAGCAATATTATTTACGATGTAAAGCCCCAAACCCGTTCCCTGGTCGGGAGGTTTTGTCGTAAAAAACGGTTCAAATATTCCTTCGAGAAACTCCGGGGCAATGCCGCCGCAGTTATCAGAAAAACGGAGTTCAATACTGCGATCTTTACCTGTACCACTGATACTCAATTTCCGATCCGTTCTTCCATCGGCGGCCTGTATGGCGTTTTCAATGAGGATAAAGAAGAGTTGTTCAACTTCCCTCTCATTCATATGGACCGGTGGAAGTTTCTCCAGTTCTCCAATCTGCAGTTTCATTCTTTTCTGTCTGGCGTTTTTGTTCAATACGGCCACAATTTTTTCCGCGACAAGCTTCAGGTCTATTGGGTTGGCAGTCCTTGTCGAGTCTTTCCTCGCAAGATTTCGAAATCTTTGGGCAATTGAAGCGAAATGAGATAGCTGAGCCAGAACGTCTCTAAGGTCTCTGACTGTAGATTCCACAGGCAAAGTCGTGGTTTCCAATTCGTCCAGGATATCGTCAAGCGATAAATGGATAACGGTTAGACGTTGTATTAACTCATGAGCCATGGTCGCACTCAGCGTGCCCATTGAGGCGAGCCGTTCTACACGATTCATATGGTGAATAAATAGGCCGAATTCTTCTCGTGTAAGATCATTGTTCAAAACTCTCTGTAATTTCTTCAGGGCTGCTTTCTCAGAATGATTGTGCCGCCGAATACTATCTTCTTGAAAAGCTTTGGGTGCGGGATACGGATGAGCCTGAGTAGATTTCTTTCCTTTGTACTTCTGGCAACTTTTCTTAGCAACTACGTCGTTATGGAATGTGCCTTTAGAAATGCTGTTTTTTCTAAGGATGTATGAGATTCTACCCATCGTCTCATCCCTGTCAAACGCGGCAAACAGTGCCAGTATCCAGATGTTGGACAACCCAGTCTGGGGGTTCTTGGTTACGGACACAATCAGAACAATGACAGGAAAAAACAAAATTCGGAACGATCCAAAAGGTGTAAGCTGTCGGTTTTGTGTCCATATTTCTTGCTCCTAAATAGACCAAGACAATACGGTTGTGTTATCCCAAGCGACTACAAATGAAAAATGCACTTCCCCAGATGTCAGACCGAGCAGAACCAATCGCACACGACCCTCGGCCATTCAGGATAACGACCTTTCCGGCATATGTAAAGGTTGAATTCTGAAGACTTTTGAGCGATGTTACTCACTCTGTTGTATCCCAACAAAGCAGTAACATTATAGGACATAAATTCATAAATGAGTAGTTTTACTTATGTTGAAAAAGACATCGTTACTGACGTTTCGTTAGACGGAGGTCGTAACTTCCATCTCGGCTGTGGCGTGTGAATGGAACGTTTTAACGCTGAGAAAACTTGCCATTTCTCTCTCGACAAGAAGAAGTCTATCCCGAAACGCATCACGATCCAAGGGAAGGGTTCGTATCGACGGTAGCGTCGAAGCATCAGCAACCTTATTTTCTTGGAGTCGTAGAACAGGAATGACTCTACTATCCAGATAGAACGACTTAATATAGTTCTCAACCATTTGCAACATCGTGTAAAACGGATAGCTTTCACACAACCATTTGAGCTTAGGGAAGGTGCTGTTCAAATTGACATAACTCTTGAACTTCCGAAATAAAGACAGCGGCAGGCGAGGGTGATCGGGATCGAGTTCGCGCGGATGAACGTAAACAATCAAAGGCTGGTTGGCGGCCAGGAGTCGATCTATCCCCCACTTAATGGTTCTGATATTGGCAAGTCTCAAGTAACCGCCCCCAAAGAAACTGGTCCTGTAACCCAATATCTTTACGACCGACATGGGAATCTCCAGTAAATGGCCGCTATGCGTTTCAATGAAGTAAGGTCCAAGAGGCGAATTCGGAATGCCGCCATGCCCCCGGGAGGCAGGGAAAACGCTGGAGTCGTATTCGTAACCTGCTTCCTTAATCACATCAAAAGCCCAGTCCGCCTCTTCCGTGATTCCAAATCCAGCGGCTCGAAAACCTCTGATGGGCTCACCCGTAATATCCTCCAGGATCTGCTTGGCGTCTGAAATGTCTCGTCGAAAAGCTCTCATTCCGACCTGATAGGCCAAAACGTGGGCGTAGCCGTGGCTGGCGATTTCATGGCCGGCATCCTGGCACTTACGCACCAGGTCTTTGTGTCGTTCTGCAAGCCATCCGAGCCAAAAAAGCGTTACCTTTACTGAAAAAGAGTCGAGTAAATTGAGTAAATGGTCGAGGTTCTTCTCAATCCGCGATTCAAGCGAGGGCCAATGTCTGATATCCGGTACCGCAGAGCTATCTAATATGTGAAACCAGTCTTCGACATCGATGGTCAGACAAGAAAACATTTTACCGTTTGACGGTTCATTCTGTCGTATCATGATACCTATAACTCCTAAATGAAACGTGGGTAAAAACGTCGTCCTTCACATTTTGTAACAATTCGTCGGATGAGGTTTCAATCAACGCTATTGATTCGCTGTTTATGATGAGACTCATTGACGGTGGCCGGTCGAGTCTGATGTTGATGACAACGCGTTTAGTCTTGTTATGACAGTAATTAGAATCACATGCCGCCCGACTCATGGCAAACTGCGGCTAATACATGGCCCCACAAGGCGAGTGATCGATAGAGGGAGTTTCCTCCACGTCTTTATGCGCGATTTATATTTCGGATTGTTCGCATTCGCAATGGATAATTTGTGGCCGGGCCGTGACCAATATTGCCAGCACAGGTTGATGGGACGGGCTCCCCATCGCTGTTTAAATATATGTTGCCCACTGCCGATGGTGCTCCGTCCGAAGTCAAACCACCTCATTCCCTTTTGGCAATAGTACTCCATGGCCGACCAGTTCAGGATGTAGTTGGGTCCACTGCTATCATAGCCCCGTAAGGCGGCGCCCCAGGAACACTGTACCCAGTCCTTGAACGTGTAAGTAAACAAGACCGCTATCGTTTTGCCATTGAGCGTTGCCAGAAAGATACGAACCGCCCCGTGGAATGTATCTAAGATGCAGCGGAATAATTTGCTTGGATAACAGGGCGTCCCTAACTCACGCATTCGAATCGTCCAAATCCGATAGAATTCGTTGAGCAACTCTCCGGCACCGGAAGTGACTATAATCCCTTCCCTCTGGGCCTTACGTATTCGATTGCGTGTCTTGTGCCGTAATTTTTTCCATACCTCCTGCGGCTCCGGCGCCAAAGGGAGATACATGGATATCTTATCCGTACGTGTATGCAGCTCATAGGGTAATGGGACTGTATTTCTCAGCTCTATCGTTCGACACCGGCATTGCGCCGCGATTTCGACGGCTCGTTTGTATAGCATTTCCAGTGCGGCGGCATTGGAGGTGACGGGACCGCCATAATCGCTAAAAGGCTGAGAGACGAGTCGATTCCCGAACAGCCGGCTGCGTACATGCGTCAGAGGAAGAATGCCGCAGGCCCGATCGTTCTCACATGCAACCAGGTGATACCCTGTGTAGCCGAATGCCTTTTCAACCATATCCGTCCAGGCGAAGGTATGACATAATCTCACATCGGCCGATTGTTGAACATAATCTTCATACGCTGGACTTGACGAGCTTAGATTATAAACGTCCAAAATCTCACCTCCCGTATTGAGTGCCGGTTTCGATTGTCAGATTTCACGCGTGTACCGGGCGTGCGGCATTCTCCTCAACCACGCTTCCCTCCAGAAGTGAAAGCAAGAGCGGTCACACCCGTTGAAGGCTTTACCGTCACACATGACATTCTCAAGCAGGACCGTATTTTTCATTTTCCGCAGTTCGCCGTTGCTTTCGAGGATGATGCGTTCGACCCTTCGGAGGACGCGATACTGCTTCCCGCAATATTTGCTCATTCCCGTCATCCACCGTAGTCCTTTGTTTCTCCTGTTGTTGTCGAGTGTCGTCATGATCTCTTTCACGGATTTGACTTCAACGAGCTCGCCGGGCTGTAATCCCAGAACCTCGTTACACGACGCCCGTATTGATTTGTCATGTGAGAGCAACGGCCGACTTTTGATACGTGAAAACGGTTTGAACAACCTGGTAAACAGGTGCTTGACGACCGCACACCAACCGAGGTTTTCGACCCACCACATAATATAACTTATATACTTCTGACGGGTTTTGAGTAACGGGCTTAGATTGCATTGGCTGGATCCTGCGAGCATACATTCATACATACCATGGCATGATTTTCGCTTCATTCTCATTGCTGTCTACTCCAAACCCACTGCATGGGTTATTGCCTATCTCGTCTTCCTCTTTCGTTAGGAGCACAAAGCCACATCCGGCTTTCAATATCGACGGGGAGATGGTTTAAATTGTAAATTTTCCATGCGAGTGGCGTTATGGATTGTCTATCCACGTCAATTGTGTTTTATAGCTTCGGTGATTCGTTTTGCGACCCAAGAAATAGAGATATCCGGAGGCGTCTTGTACCGTCGGTTGGAGTTGAACATACATTGTATTGTCATCATAGACATCGGGATTCGTCGAACCGATCGAGAGCAATTCCTGGACGTCCACCTCGCCGTCCGGCAACTCCTTGATGCCGAAGACTCTACCTCTATAGTCTCGATGAGCCCCTTTCGCGGATTGTCCCAAAATCACGATCGGATCGCCCTTGTCGTCGTAGGCCCACATGTGATACCACAGCGAGCCGTTGCGCAATTCGACGACCTTTTCCGTGTAATCGTAATCAGGGTCGTCGATGGCCCTGACGCGGTTCATTTTGTTCAGAGTGCGCGTCTCGGTCTCCGTATAAATTTGACCGACGGGTACCGGAAAATACGTATCCGTCCCACTGGCCGTAACGAAGTAGCTGACGCCTTGCTTTGTCTTTCCCGAGATGAGCTCGGGCGTGATACATGGCCAGTATCCCGCTTCATGGAATCGCGATCGGGGCATCCTCCAGCAACATTGTGCATCACTATATGCGTCCATATTCCAGTACACATAATTTTCTGTGAACCATATTGACAGGCAGCGCCATATTTGGCTTCCAAAACCCACCAGTCTGAAATTCTCACCGTTGCCGTCCGAGTAAAGCAATTGGGAATGTTCGTTGCGGTCTCCCGTGCAGACCCAGACATGTCCCGTATAGGGATCCACCGCTACGGTATGTACGTGCCGGGCGGAATTCTGAATAGACGGATCGCTTTGCCATTCGGAGATTGAAGCGAATTCAAGGATGGTCTCCCAGGTTTCCTCTCCCGCGGCCGGGAAGATGCCCCGGCATATCCGGTGACGATTGTCCGGGTTCGTAGAGTATTCGCCCGCATAAAGGTATCCCGTTTGTGATACAGGCTCCCACTGATAGGCAAGACTGTGATAAAGACCTCTCATATTCATCGTGAAACTGGGGGTCCAATGGAGAAGATCATGTGAGGTGAAGATTGTTTGAGCACATTGGACGAAGTAACCGAAGGGGGTTACCAGCATCTTGGGGATATCCATGTTTTCGGGAAGCGTGGAAAGAAATTCGGAGGTCTCGAAGCCGTCGGAAGTGACATATAGATCGCTGCCGATCGCATAAAACAAATTCTCTCCTTCCGTTCCCAGGATATACGAAGCATGCGGATTCGCGACCACCTTGAGTTCAGAGCGGTTGGCGATCCAATTGACGATAGTCACCTGGCATGAATCCAGGACCTCGCCGTCCACCGAGCTTGCGGTGAGGGTTGCCCGGGCGTCCTCTCCGAGTGCGTCTTTCACGGCTAAGATCCTTCCGGTTGGATCGACCCATACGAGGGGATTGTCGGAGCTCCAGACGATTTTTTCACCCGGAGGCGTCACCGTGAGCTGGTACCGGTCTCCCACCGTCAGGGAAATGTGTTTCTGATCGATGACAAGTCTCTTTTTATTTTCTGTGGTATTGACAGAGCCCGGCGTCGGTTGCGTATAGAAGAACCATGCGTTGGCTCCATCGGGATATCGGCCGTAGGAGTAATCCGCAGGAATTCTGATGTCTTCGAGCACATCGATCGCATTCTCCGGAGTTGCGTATGTGAGAAAAATGCCCTCCCCGTCCAAAAGGTTGAAGGACGTGTGGAGTTCTCCGACTGGTTCGCTTCGGTTTTTGCCCGAGGTCCATACCAGCAGGTATTCATGAGGCCCCAAGATTACGTCTGGAAAGGCCCACTTCTGTAAATCGTCCGATCTGTCGGACAAATAGTAATTCTCCAGATCAATCGGAAGGTCAAACGGATTGTAAAGTTCGATCCAGCCGTGCTTGTGCCAATCTTCATCCAAAAAATGTCGCTCGGAGAACGAAT
>Ga0272442_10004127_pt1 | contig 19993 bp, 16 predicted proteins | sample SSMForm2O_FD_200262 | JGI IMG/M metagenome (GOLD analysis project Ga0272442, IMG submission 200262) | Marine sediment archaeal communities from Little Sippewissett salt marsh, Falmouth, MA, United States - SSM-Form-2O | ecosystem: Environmental > Aquatic > Marine > Wetlands > Sediment ... | reverse complement strand
GGCTCGGTCGCCCTCCGGGCTCCCTCCCCAAGAGCCAGTTAACCGTTAACCCGAGCGTAACAGTTCCACCTTAATTCAAAGGTGATTCTGTCCAACGCATGGGGACAACCTTAAAGAACCCTATTCAATTTTAAGAGAAGCAAGAAAGCATCCAATTGCGCAGAAATCTTTTCGATTAGATTATGATAAAAACAGATATTTGTTTCTTTATACTGATTCTTTGGAATGGCTCCTGAAAAAGAAAGACGAGATTAATGTTGGGATATTGGAGGATTTTATTCATGCTCTGGAACATTCTATTTGGGAACAAATAAAGGATGAGATCGAGAAAGGCGATACGTGTACAATTAATACATTTAAATGGTTAATTCCTTCTGCCTATCAACTGTTTCTTAAGAATATTGATGACAAGAACTCCAGGTTATGGGAACTCCGAGCTTTTTCGGGAAGTGGTTATGACTATCTGCATTATTTGTTTAATGATAGCGAATCAAAAAGCGAGATAGATCGAACTGGAGTCAAACTCATTTTGCATAGAGGGATAATCCGGTGGCTAATAATTGCTTTAGAAAGTGAAGATCAAGAACTTGCTGAGGCATTATGTGAATCTGCGAGAAAATTAGTTTTTGGAGATAAGGGACTTACCTTGAAATCCGAAGAACTTCTTACCCAGCATTTCATATTATGCGGAAAAATACTCAATGACATTATCGACAAGCAGCCAATGGGATCTGTTAATTTATTTAAGCTACTTTTGCATGATAAGCATTCCATGCATGATACAGAATTGCCGGACTTTAATGAACTTGTTGAATATTATATAGAGAACAGAAAATCACGAGATTTGCGCCATTATCTGAGAGAATTTGAAAAGACGCGATGGGAACGAAATCCATTGAATAGAAGTGGTCATGGGGCTCCCACTTATACTTTTAGCGGCAGTTCTGAGTTTGATTATATGTTTATATATTTAGCATTTTTAACGATGCCATATAATCCAGAAGAAATAAAACCAATACCTACTGATATTTCGTTTTATCGATTAGAAGAAAAAATTGAGAAGCTGAAAGATATTGCTCGTGACATAAAACTATATCGATTTGGAAAAGATGACATAGATAACTTTCTCAAATGGTTAAATGATTCAAAGAAATTATATGAGCAGCAAGAACAACAAGAAATCATTGCTACACCATTGAAACAAGAAAATATTTCAGAGTTTAAGAATGCTTTTTGGGAAGGCTATAAAAGCACTAAGTCTTTTTTGAATGTATGTTTAAAATTGGAATGTTTTAAAATAGATAAGAATATAAATGTGAAGGGAAATTTTAACCACCATAAAGACATTTTTATTAAAGAACTTAATAGTTTGAAACGAATTGCCGAGAGCGATGGCTCAAATGTTTCTCTTGCTTATAATGAAGGTCTTCTGGAAGATATCATTGATAAAAAAGCCCCTAATGAGCTAGTTGAAGATTACACTTCCCAACTTAATAGAGCATGTTCTTGGTTGAGAAAATATGGACTAAGTAAGGAAAATTCTCTTTTGTTGTATTATGGCAATGTAATCCTTGAGGGTAAATTATATAAGAATGACGATTATATTCCTCGCTGGAAGGTTAGCGAAGATGATATATATCATGGTTACTATAAGGGCTATCCTTTAATGACAGTATATAAAAAAGAAGTAGAGCCAATATGTGTAGCATTAAAATTAGAGGAGTGGAAAGGAGTCAAAATACGACCGGAGATATTAGAAGGCAGATTTGGTACGGTAACTGTAAGGGAATGGACGGATACAGAACTCGATGTATTTGTTCGAAAAGGAGAAATAAATGAACTGGAACGTAATCAGGTTAAAACAGGTTGTCCTGTCGAATTTGAACTTTATTGGGATTTAGATAAACAAGACTCACCTATTCAATATTCTATTGGTTTGAAAGAATCCTTATCTACCGAAGATTCAGATTAAGAAGGATGACATGAGTATTTCTCAACGAATCACAGATGCTATTTATAAAATGGATCAAAAAGGGAATAGAGTGCCATGAAGACAGTTTTGGATAATGATATAAAAGGTAAATTACTTGAATTTGCAAAAGACTCTTACGAGAATGAAATTAATATTAAAAACACTATAAGTTCACGCCTTCCTTCGGTGGCTACTGTTATAACATTACTTTTTGGTGCATTATCTTATTTTCTCAAGTCTATAAAAATTATAGAGTTTAATGTAATCTGGATTTGTTTTGTTTTTTGTTTAGGCGGGTTGTTTTTCTGTATAGCGTTTTCTCTTTATTATCTTTACAAGTGTTTATTTACTTACGAATACAGTTATGTTGCAAGGCCAACTAAGATCCATAAGTATCTTATGAGTATTGATCAATATAATGAAGATGCCAGAAAATACAATCATGCAGCGGGAAGTAACGAAAAGAAAACACGAATTGATCTTAATAATGAGTTGCTACAAACTTTAATTGAACATTATTCAAAATCTGCTCATATTAATAGGGATAATAATATAAGAAAAAACGTTTTTTTTACTAAAACTCTTAGTTCAGTGTTTATCGGAATTGTACTTCTTATCTTAAGTGCCAGCTTCTACTATGGCAATCAAATATATTGCCAACTCTGCAAACAGGAAAAAGAAATAACAAATCTAAAGGAGACAAAACAAATGTTACAAGAAAACGAAAATCAACAATTCATTGCTGGTGATGATGATCCAAAAGAAGAACCAACGCCGCCAGTTCGTCCCGAAACTGAGATGATTATTGAGAATGAAATGCCTGCGAGTGAAATTGAAACAAGAGTTCCCAAGGATACTACGGAAAAAGATAAATAACTGGGCATTTTTTGTTCATTCGGGAAACTAGGGACAGTCAGATTTGATTGACAAATGACGATCCGCCGTCGTAGAAACTTTGGCGGGACAAGTTGTCTAATGAATACGGAAAATCAAAATGGAAATTGGAAAAAGATATGATGTTGTATTTACAACAGGTCGCTATGAAATTGAGTATGAAAACAGCGTCAAATGCGTAAAAAAAACACCAAAGTCATATCGTGTAGAACGAATGGATGGAACGACGAGGCTTATAGGACAGGACTCCATTATGGAATTGAAAGAGGTTGTAGCCAAGGAGAATTAGAGGGGGCAGACGTTTCAATTGCTTATTGACGATTGTTGATTTTGATCATGAAAAAGATTGCTTCTGTTATCGTGGGTTTATTGTGGGTGCCGGGGGGCGATTCTTTTTTGTGTTTTGGTTTCGCTGACCATCGGTTTTGTTTCTGATCGGCTGACGGATGAGAACGGGCTCTATTGTGTCAGGGATTTTCAATTTTCAATTCTCTTTCGCCCCTTTGGGGCTTTGTGGTGTTGTGGGATTGGTTCCGGTGGTTGAAACCACCGGCTATTATGTTAAGTCCCTTTGGGACAATTCAAATGAATCATGATGGACAGAGTGGACTGACACGGACTTATGTGGACAGAAACAGGAGAAATTAGAGAAACCAGGAACAGTCACGGTTCAATTGATTAATGATTATTGAATAATGAATAGTTATAGTCCTCAGTCTATAGTCCTTAGTCTATAGGGTTTGAATAATAGAATCTTGCATAATATACGGATTTTTTCGGACAAGCACAGACTTACATGGACGAATGCGAGGAATTAAATAACCTAATAAAATATCTGTGAAAATCCGCGGAATCTGTGGTGAGTCATTGGCGTTTATTCGTGTGTATTCGTGGTTCCTTTTGGCGTCGTTTCGGCTTCGCTTTTTAATCTATTTTTAGGGCGCTGTTTTGAAGGCGAATAGTTTTTTCTGGGTTGGCAGGTAGAATGTTCCGTCTGCGACTATGGGGGTGATCGGGACCGATTTCATGCGGGACCGGAGCAGGACCTCTTTTTCTTTACCGGCTTTGAGTACCCACAGAACATTGTTCTCGGCACTGATATAGACCTTGCCGTCAGCGACCATCGGCGATGCAGCCCAGGTGCCCGCCTCCATGTCGTGCTGCCAGTAAAGCTCGCCAGACTCAGCATCCAGGCAACTCAGCTTGCCGGAGTAATCGCCGATATATACTAAGCCGTTATCGATGGCTGCCTGGCCGGTTGTGCGGTCAACCGCTGACGAGTCCCAAACTTTTTTTCCGGTGTTCAGGTCAATGCAGGACAGCATCCCCTGTCCCGGGCCGTGGTTGGGGCTTTGCCCGATGGGTACATAGACACGCCCGTTGGCAACCGTCGGAATCGAGATGATCTCGCTGGGGCCGGTTGTCGTTTTGTGTTTCCAGTGTGAATAGGTCTGCGGCTTTCCGTCAGCATTTAGTCGGTAGATTTGAGAGCAATCGTACTTCCAGATCGTTTTAAGCGTCTGCGGCGTATCGCCGGTTACCGTTATCGCTTCAAATGCATACAGAATCCCGTCTCCGCCGCCGAACAGGACAGCCTGTTTACCGCCCACAGTCGCGGCGACTGGTGAGGACCAGTTGCAGTGAAAGGTCCGCTCACTGATGCCCTCTTTCTCGGTTGCGACCAGTTTACCGGTATTCTTATCCAACACGATCAGTGCAGGCGCCTTGGGATTGACAATATAGGTATGTTTGTTATCCTGACCGTTGGAAGTGCAGGCGTACAGGCAGTCGCCAACCAGCAGCGGCGAACTGGCGCAGGCATCGTGCGGGACGACCTTATTATTTTTGACCATGTTGTATTCCCAGATGATGTCGCCGTCGGTTTTTTGCAGGGTGTAATCCGGCGCTTCCATGTAGGTTGCTTCGTCGGTATAGGGGCCGTCGTTGCCGTCGGTCTGGCCGTTGCGGTCTAGGCATAATACATCACCGCGTGGTCCGACGATATACAGCCGCTTGCCATCGATGGCCGGACGCGAGCAGACGCCGCATTTCCAGCGGTTAAAGTGTGCCGGCGGGATATCGCCCTCTTCGTAACGCGGGATGACCATCTGCCAGACTACGCCGCCGGTTGCCGGGTCGAGACACATGAGGATGCCTCCGCCGGAGGACTTGAACGTGGAATGTTCTAAGTATTGGTCGTTGATACCGATGAACAACTGGCCGTTATCGAGCGTGGGAATTGTATATTGGTGCGTACCGAGTTTGATCTCCCAGAGCAGATTTTCGGATGCGATATTGTCCGGCAGGGCCGACGATGCAGCCGCATAAGAAACCTGTAACATCATAATAAAAAAGAAGACAAAACAAATACACAACCACTTATTTAACCGATTATTCATGATAACCCCTTTCAAAAGCTATGATTAACGATAGCCATTGTATACGATTAACAGAAAATATTCAACACTATTACCCATTGCCCCAAACAAGAGAATCATTCCGGCAACTGAAAATCTTCGCCGGAGTCGATGAGTTCCTGACGCTTTTTGTCATCGAGACCGATTTCTTCATCGGTCAGGTAGCAAGCCGGGTCGGGGGCCCAGGGATCACCAAAATAGAGGTCCGCCCGAACACGCAAGGCACCACCGCAGGCGTCAAAGAATTTACATAAGCGGCACCGCCCTTTAACAGTGCCGCGGCGATTGCGAAGCCCTTTTAATAATGGTTCGTCCTGATTGGACCATATCTCACTGAATTTTTGATCATGGATATCGCCGAGGTCGTAATGTCCCCAGAACTGGTTGGCGTGAACCTTGCCGTTGAAGTCGATGCAGCCGATGCCAACGCCGCTGCTGGCCATTCCCCCGCCGTTCCAGGTGAGCAGTTTCCAGACGTCGGCGGCTTTTTCAGGATTTTCCTTTAGCAGTTTGAGATACAGATAGACACCATCAACATGGTTATCGACGGTGAGGATATCGGTGTCTTTGCCTGCATCTTTGAAGGCCTTTGTACGGGCAAGAATGGCATCCATCGCACGGCGGCTCTGGGCATGAGTCAGGTCGTCAGCAAATATGTCCTGACCACGGCCGGCGGGAACGAGATGATAGAAACACGCCCGCTCAATGCCCTCGGCTTCAAAGAAGTCGAACAATTTATCGAGGTCCTGTGCGTTGCGCTGCGTGAGCGTCAACCGCAGGCCCACGCGGACACCGGCATCCATGCAATGGCGAATCCCCGCAACAGCGGCATCGAATGCGCCTTCGACTCCGCGGAATTGGTCATTGACCTGTCCAATGCCATCCAGGCTGATACCGACATAGGAGACGCCCTTTTCCTTAATTTGCTGAGCCTTTTCGGCGGTGATGAGCGTCCCGTTAGTGGAGATCACCGCACGAAGGCCTTTATCGACGGCATGGCCGATCAGTTCGAAGAGGTCGGGACGGGTAAGTGGTTCACCACCGCTGAACAGAACTGACGGCACGCCGAACTGTGCAAGATCATCCAGTACGACTTTAGCTTCTTCCGTCGTTGGTTCGTTGGATTTGGTATTGGCGCCGCTGTCGTTGTAGCAGTGGACGCATTTGAGATTGCATTTGCTGGTAATATTCCAGACGACGATGGGTTTACGCTGGGCGGCAGTTTTGGGAACGACTTCGCCGTCCTTTTCGCCACCGGTAATGCCGTAACGAAGCCAGTCACCGGGGGTGATCTGTCCGCAGTATAGTTTTGAGATATTAATCATGGGTGTCCTTTCGAGGCGGAGTATAGGTGCACATGGGTTCGGCCTGCATATAGTCACCGGTTGCGGCGAAGGCGCGGGCACGGCAGCCGCCGCATACTTTCGCATAACCGCAAACGCTGCATTTTCCTTTGAGCTGACGCGTATCGCGCATACGTGCCAGATCTGTACTGCTCGTCCATATCTGTTCAAGCGGAGTCTGCAGGATATTGCCGCAATTTACAGGAAGATAGCCGCAGGGGAATACATCGCCGCTGTGGCCGACGAAGAGTACACCCGACCCGGCCAGACAACCTTTGGATATGCGTTTTTGTCCGGGATTTTGTTCTCGCACGACCCGTTCGTAATGCGGGCCGCAGGTGACTTTGATCTCCATTTGTTCAGCGTGCTCTTTTTGAGCGACATCATGCATCAAGTCTTCGTACTCGTCGGGTGAGAGCATATCTTCAGGAGCAAATTCCTCGCCGCAGCCGACCGGCACCAGCATGAACAGATGTACCGCAACCGCACCAAGCTTTTGGGCCAGAACAAAAATGTCGTTTAACTGATGAACGTTATGACGGGTAATTGTCATGTTGATCTGGAAAGGTACGCCGCAGTCATTCAGACATCCAATCCCGTTGAGGGCGGCCTCAAAAGAGCCCTCCTGTTTGCGGAGTTTGTTGTGGATTTCGCTTGTAGCACCGTCCAATGAAACCGAAACACGCTCGATTTCGCTATTCTTGATCTTTTGGGCAAAAGAAGAATTAATCAGAGTGCCATTCGTGGCCAAGGCACATTTCAGCTTTTTCGCAACCGCATAGTCAAGCAGTTCAAAAATGTCGTCTCTGCAAAGCGGTTCCCCACCACTGAACACCAATATCGGCATGAAACCCTGGTTGCGGCCAAGATCGGCCAGTTGGTCAATCATCCCTTTGGCCTGCATAGTAGATAAATCTGAACTAACCGTATCATCGTCCTCCACCCTTCGGCAATGGGCGCAGTTTAGATTGCATTTAATCGTGCTTTCCCAGAATAACAGGCGCAGTGTTTGTTCCGGATGATGTGATGGATGGGTCATTGGTTTTTGTTTTTGTCCTCTGAAATAATATCCTGCGCATTATCCAGAATGTTCTGGGTGAATTTTTCCGCCTCTTGGGGGCCATGTTCTTTTGAGATCAGGTCGATGTTATTGATCAGACAGTGACACAGTTTATTGATGATACGCCCGACCGCTGCATCCATCTGCTGTTTGCAGTCGGCGTTCTGTCGCGGGCCGACGAAAAACTTTTCCATCTCGATATCGCGAATCTGCTCGAAAGCTTCTTTGACCTGCCCAACCAGCGGGCCAACATCCCGCGTCAAGAACCAATCCATAAACATTGAAACAGACGTGTGAATGATCTGGATGGCCTGTTCGAGATCGCCCTGCCGCAATTGGATGTTGTCACTGGCTACCTGTGCCAGATCGTCGATGCTGTACAGATAGACGTTTTCAATACGACCGATTTCCGGATCGAAACAGCGCGGGACCGTAATATCAACGATCAATAGTACACGATTGCGGCGGCGTGTCATGAGGGCTTTCATGCGGTCCTTATTGAACAAATAGCCCTCATGTGCAGATGCGGCTCCAACGACAATGTTGGCTTTGACAATTTCGTCATCCAACGCTTCCCAGGATTTGCCGGAGATATCGTGTTTTTGGACAAGCTGGCAGCGACGCTGCTCTGAGCGGTTGACAACAACCACCTCTTTGCACTTTTCGTGCATGAAATGCTCGACCAGCAGTTCGCCCATCTGCCCGGCACCGGCAACAACAACATAAGCTGTTTTCATGTCCGAAAATAATTGTCGGGCAAGGTCAACCGCGACACCCGCCACACTGACCCTGCGGCTGGCAATGGATGTATTGGTGATGATATCTTTGGCAGCACGAAAAGCATCGTGGAAAAGGCGATTCAGGATTTTCCCGGTTGTCTGACACTGGCTGGCCAGTTTATAACTTTCTTTGACCTGTGCGGTAATCTGGCTTTCGCCGATGACCATGCTGTCAAGACTGGCGGTCACCGTGAACAGGTGTGCCGCAACATCTTCATTGATTTTGACATCAAGAAAATCTTCGATGTTTTCAAATGCAACACTCCTGAAGTCAGCCATCCACCGGGCCAATTGTTCCGGTGTCGGCCCGACGGCCTTATCGACAGCGGCATAACATTCCGTTCGGTTACACGTTGACAGTAAAACGAACTCACATGCAGGGTATTGCACCTTAAGCTTATCCAGGGCCTCGCGAACAAGCGATGCGTCAAAAGCCAGCTTTTCGCGAACCTCTACCGGAGCTGTTTTATGATTAATGCCTACAAGTATGATCTGCATTTAGTATCTCAATATGAAAGAAACCGTTGTTTCAGATTTATCGCTGAAACCATGGTCAGATTTACAAAATATTTCACTGCCGACAAACGCAAACAGAATCAGAAAGCAGACAACTAATGTCGCCTGCGCAATAACCTTGCCGCTGAAAGCAAGCACTCGTCGGAGAATCAAGAGCAGCAGCAGTAATATCCATGACACAGCGATCAAAACAATTTTAGAATCGGTCAACCAGTCACCAATCGTCATACCAAGATCATAGGAAGTGGCCGCGATCAGACCGATACCACTGAGAAGGCCAAAGGTCAGCATCACAAAACTCAATTGCAGGGCAAAAAGATTGAATGATTCCAGCCGTTCGATTGTCGGCATTTTGCCGAACAGCTTTAAGGCCTGCTTATTTTTGAGTCGTCCTCGACTCCAGAGAAAAAGAATGCTCATCGCCGCTGCAAAGACGATCATCGTGCCGGCCAGCGCCATTGATATCGCGTGCAGTGCTACCCAGGGAGTTTTGGCTGCTTCGTGTAAAGCGGATGCAGGCTTGGCAACGGCAGCAGCCAGCAATGCAACCACAAAGAGCAACCAGGCCATGACGGATAAAAACCAGACCTGTCGCATAAACATTGAAAGAACGATAAACGTGAATCCGATGAGAACTATCAGTGCCAGCATCGATTCAAAAATATCCGTCATTGGGAAATGACCGGCGGCAGTACCCCGAAGTGCCAACACAACTGCGGCCAATATGATCTGCACCATCGTCAATGCAATCAGAAGCATCTTACATCGGGCATTATCTTTGGTAATCTGGATACATCCTATAACACCGGAACCAATCGACACAAGTACGATTGCCAGAAACAGAAGCATTTCTAATGGCGGTAATTGAAGCATCATAAAATCCTTAACGACATCACTGCCCGATAATATAAGTCGGCGGAACTTTTTTTAGTTCTTTGACGGTTTTTAATTCTCTAAATTCAGTCAGTCCACTTTGTTCGCTCATGGCCCGGATCGTCCGCTCCAGTTCTGCATCGCTGCCCGCGTGGACCATTGTGTAAATCGTGTATGGCCAGTGTTTCTTTGAGGGCCTGCGGTACGCGTGTGAAACCTTGGCAAACGAAGCAAATAACATCCCGACCTGATCGGAATGATCTTCGGGAACGTTCCAGACGACCATCGCCCCCGCCCCATGTCCGATCCGAAAGTGATTCACAATAGCCCCAACGCGGCGAATTTTCTTTTCCGATTTCCATTTTCGAAGCACCTCAAGCAGTTGCCCCACAGATATCCCAATATCGTCAGCAATATCCTGATAAGGCGACAAAGACATTGGCATACCATGCTGAATAGCATTCAAAATATCCCGTTCAAGATGGCTCATCTCTATTTTCATTTTTGAGAGTGCTATTTTGTATCTGTCTGATAAATATAACGTATTAAGGATTGTTTTTGTGGAACAACTATCCCTGGCCGCAATCACGGGTTGGAAACCGGTGCCACGTTAATTCAAAAATAAGATAACCATTAAGAAGTCATACTAAAAATAGTAATTATAATCAAGAATAGTGTCTGATAACCATAAACTTTCTTATAAAATAGTTTCTTGAAATTTAGAGCAGACTTTTTTATAATACCGACGTAAACTGTCCTCTTAAGGAGTTTTATTGCCGTGAAAGACATAAAAATAGCCACCCGGGGCAGCAAACTCGCCCTTGCCCAAGCGATTTTGATCCGTGATTGCCTGCTTTCGATCACGCCGGAAAGAACTGTTTCCATAGTAGAAATATCTACAAAAGGCGACCGTGACAAGTCGTCTTTTTTGTACAAATCCTCCTCTGTTGGATTCTTTACCTCCGAAGTTGAAAATGCCTTACTCCAAGGCCAAGGGGATATCGCTGTTCACTCACTTAAGGACTTACCAACGACTGTCACAAGTGGCCTTGTCGTGTCCGCAATTCCTTCAAGAGAGAGTGTCTGCGATGTCATTGTTTCTCCAAAGAAACTTTCTTCCATCCATGACCTTCCTCCAAAGGCCCGTATTGGAACCTCAAGTCTTCGCAGGATTACCCAATTGAAATTACTTCGGCCGGACCTGAATTGTCAGCCATTGCGAGGCAACATTGAAACCCGTCTCAGAAAAGTGCAGGAAGGTCAAATCGACGCCATTGTCATCGCAGAAGCGGGCTTGAACCGACTCGAATTGTCTGATCATATTTCATTGGTCTTGCCGCCGACCGATTTTATCCCCGCGCCCGGGCAGGGAGCGCTGGCAATCCAAACCCGGCGGGACGACACTGAAATATGCCGGCTGGTGGCCAACCTGGATGATGACAACGCCCGGCTGACCGCAGAAACAGAACGGCGAATCCTGGCCGGACTGCACGGCGGATGCAGTATTCCCCTCGGTGTTTATTCGTATATCGAAAATGAAACCCTCCATATTCATGCGGTCCTTTGCAATCTCGCTGTAACAAAACAGGTCAAAAAGACGGCTTCATGCCCCCTTAACCAAGCGATGCAGGCCGCAGATACAATCACTCAGCAAATCCTTCATGAGGGCGGCATGGAAATATTGGAAGAACTCCGGCAGGCGAAAAAAGCGTAACCAAGGATTCTCATCGGTTAGGACCTGAGAACTCGAGCGGCATCCTTGGCAAAGTAGGTGATCAGGATGTCTGCACCGGCCCGTTTAATCGAGATTAACGTTTCCATCATTACCGCATCGCGATCGATCAGTCCCTGTTCTGCGGCGGCCTGAACCATCATATACTCACCCGACACATTATAGGCCGCGATCGGAACATCAAATGTTTCTGCTGCCCGGCAGATAATATCCAAATACGGCAACGCGGGCTTGACCATCAGGATATCTGCGCCTTCTTCGAGGTCCAATTCCATCTCACGTAGGGCTTCCCGGCTGTTTCCCGGGTCCATCTGGTAACTTTTGCGATCCCCTTCTTCCGGAGCGCTGTGGGCCGCTTCCCGAAACGGACCATAGTAAGCCGAAGCGTATTTGGCGGCATAGGACATAATCGGGGTATCCGAAAAACCCGCCGCATCGAGGACATTGCGGATCTTGCCGATTCGGCCATCCATCATATCTGACGGAGCCACCATATCAGCACCGGCTCGTGTATGCGCCAGGGCCATTTTCGCCAACAATTCCAGGGTGGGGTCGTTATCGATTTTGCCGTCTTTGATGAGACCGCAATGGCCGTGATCTGTATAGGCGCACAAGCAGACATCCGTAATAACCAGCAGTTCGGGTGCGGCCTTTTTGATTTGTCGGACAGCCTGACACACCGTTGAGTTTTCACTATAACCCTGCGAACCTGTCGGATCCTTTTGCTCAGGCAATCCAAACAGCAAAACTGCCGGAATATTCAGTGATGCGACCTCTGCCGCTTCCTGAGCGATCCTGTCAGCGGAAAAATGGAAACAATCCGCCATGGAAGGGATCGGCTCTTTGATGTTTGTGCCGGGGCAGACAAATAGTGGGTACACAAAATTATCCACAGAGAGTTTGGTTTGGCACACCAACCGCCTCATCGGGGCATTGGCGCGAAGCCTTCTTTGTCTTGTAGTGGGGAAACCCATAACAAATCTCCAGTTAAAATACTATCCAAAATCATCAGAAAAGACTCAATTGAGACCTCTGAATAAACCGGCTTTTTGACAAACCACACAGCTTTATGATTTTTATACTGATCACGATTGAAAATTCCCGTTTCTACGCGGCTATGGAGGCCTGCGGCCGAAAGTTACGACGTTACTCGCGGGAATTTACTACCCTGAAGGGTATAAAAAGCCCGATTTTCTCTAAAGAGAGACAGGTTTTCAGAGATCCCAATTATAATAGCGTTTTAAAGACAATTTAACAATCAGGGACTTTATAATTCGCCGAAAATACTTTCTTTTACAGATGCGGATAAATACAAAAATTTTTCAATAAGCTATTAAATTATAATGACTTATAAACAATCTGTCCTCGGCGTGAGAAAACCAATCGCTCATAAAAAACATCACTCGCTTTTACACTTACCCCATGCACTTTCGGCTGCCGTGTACTTGTCAATCGCCCGTAGGATACCCGTAGGGTGCAAACATTATTCTTTCATAAAATGTGAAAATCTACTCCGAGCTATGCCGAGATACGGCAGTTTCTGGCTTTTACTGAAATACTGACTTGTCAACCAAGCTTTGAAATTCGCCTTGAAATCTGTAGTGAGGATCCCGCAACACCTATGGCGCATCGATAGAAAGTGGGACTTGTAAAAATGGATCAACTTCGATAGAATGGTTCGAACAAATCGGTTGTTTTCGGTCTTGATTATATGATGCAATAGGAGTTTTCATGAAGATTTCTTTAGAGTGGCTGCGGGATTATGTGGATATCGACCTTTCGGCGGATGAAATCGGCGAGATTCTCAGCAATCGGGGTTTTCCCATTGAGAGTATTGAACCGGTCGGCGATGACACCATGCTGGATGTGGAAATCACCAGTAATCGCGGCGATTGCCTGGGACATATCGGAATCGCGCGGGAACTGGCCGCAGCCACGGGCAAACCGCTCAACCTGCCTGATATCACGCCGGATGAGTCGGATCACGACGCAGCGACGATGGTGCAGGTCCAAATCCACGAACCGGCCCTGTGCAATCGGTACACCGCCCGCGTTATTGAAGGCGTCAAAATCGGTCCCTCGCCGGAATGGATGCAGAAGCGTCTGGAGACCATCGGGGTTCGCAGCATCAACAATATCGTCGATGTCACCAATTATGTGATGATGGAGACCGGCCAACCCTCGCACGCTTTCGATTATGCTAAAATCGGAGGCCAAACAATCATCGTTCGAAAAGCCGTCAACGGCGAACGGCTTATCAGTATTGATGAAACCAAGTGTGACCTGAACGAATCCATGCTGGTCATCGCGGATGAAAAAATCCCCGTCGCCATGGCCGGCGTGATGGGGGGACTGAACACGGAAGTGTCTGACACAACCACAACCGTCCTTTTGGAAGTGGCCCATTTTGAGCCGGTCACGATTCGCAGCACGGCACGCAAGCTGGTTTTACAGTCCGAAGCATCATTCCGCTTCGAACGACATGTGGACACCGAAAATATTGACTGGGTATCGGCACGATGTGCTCAATTGATGGCCCAAACCGCCGGCGGCACCATCGCCAGGGGAATTGTGGATGCCTGGCCGGAAAAACGGGATCGCGGCACCATCGGGATGCGGCCGTCGCGAATGAAGGCCCTCTTGGGAATTGACATCCTGCAAGAACAAGTATTATCCATCTTCGGCTTGCTGGGGTTGGCACCGGAAGTTAAAAATGATGATTTAATCGTGTGTACACCGCCGAGTTGGCGTCATGATCTGCACCGTGAAGCGGATCTGATTGAAGAAGTTGCCCGCTGCTATGGCTATGATAAGATCCCCGTCGAGCCGAAAATCCATATCGAGGTGGCCCCGCCGAACCTGCGGGAAAAAACCGCCGGCAGAATACGAACCTTCCTGAACGGCGCGGGCTTTTACGAAAGCATCAATGTCAGCTTTCTCGACACAAAAACCGCCGAGCCATTCTGCGAACTGACGGCCAAACAGCATTTGTCGGTTTCGGATGTGTCGCAGAAGAACCTGAATCTGCTGCGGCAGAACCTGATCGGCTCGTTAATCTCGGTCATGCAGTCGAATTATAATGTCGGCAACCGGCCGTGCCGCCTGTTTGAACTGGCCAACACGTTCATTCCCGGCGCCAGCCACAAACCGGGCAAGCTGCCCAATGAACATACCCGCCTCGGACTGGCAATAGACGATGATTTTCGCGTGATGCGCGGCGTGATTGAAGGCATCATCACGGGTCTTTGCCTTAACAGCACACTGGAATTCAAACCCTGCTCTTACAAATGGGCGCAGGCAGGCGCTCAAATTCTCCTCGATGGCCAGGTGCTGGGGATGGCCGGACTGCTAACGCCCGACGCTGCCGCACAGTTTGATCTGGACAAGCAAACGGTAACCGCAGCGGAACTGGATTTTGACCTGTTGCTGACCAAGGCCGGGGCGATTCCTGCCGCCAGGCCGATTCCGCGATTTCCGGCGATTGTACGGGATCTGTCGCTGATCGTCGATGAGCCGGTCCAGTGGTCGCAGATCACCTCCGTTGTCCGCAGCAAGGCCCCTGCCGAATTGGAAGAGATCGATTTTACAGGTCTTTATCGCGGAAAACCGATTCCGACCGGCAAAAAGAGTATTACCGTCTCGCTGCGGTTCCGTGACGAACAGGGTACACTGCGGCACGAAACAGTGGATGGATGGCAGGACGGGATCCTGTCCGGGTTGACTGAATCGCTCGGGGCCGAATTGAGAACGGCATAAACAACAGCGCGGGAGCGCAAGCTCCCCGATCGCGATACGCTGTGCGTAATGTATTCACCCATAGCGTCCCGTTACCCACAGGGCACCGCAATCGGGCGACTCGCGCCGCCGCGCTGTTGCTAACACACTAAAGTGTGAACTCTAACTACAGAACTCGAAAGGACGATGTGATGGAATGCAAAAAAGATATAAATATGGATTTCTGCAATTGCAGCTATCCGGGATGCAGCCGTAAGGGCATCTGCTGTGAATGCCTGCAATACCACCTCAAAAGCAAGCAATTGCCTGGCTGCTGTTTTCCGGATAATGTGGAAAAAACCTACGACCGCAGCTTCAGGGCATTCGCCAAGGCATGGAATTTATAAGCCGCTGCAGACACAAAATGTAAAGAACTGAAAACAAAAAAAGGGAAATTCAGCATTATGTTGGATTTCCTTGTTTTCATTGGGTTTTTAGGCGTTTTTGAGGGTAATATCGTGAAAAACAGCGTACATATCATAAAAACAGGGCTTAAATGACCGAGTTCTTTCATGAGAATTTTCTCGTCTTAAAAACTGCTTTTTCAAAAAAAGCAGGATAGTATCAAAAAAGTTCTGTCCTGAGATAGTCGATAAAGCAATAATCCGGCATAATTTAGGCCTGATTAAGCAATCGAATATAAACCCTAAAAAAGGACTGATATAAATGCCAAAGCTGGATCCAACCAAAATGAAGGACTGGCAGATCGCTGAAGCCGCTGAAGAGAACATGAAGCCGCTTTATCAGCTTGCTCGCGACCTGGGGCTGGCTTACGGGGAACTGCTGCCCATGGGAGAAAAGCTGGCTAAGCTGGATTACGCAAAAATCATCGAACGGCTGCGCCATGCCCCGACCGGCCGCTATATCGACATCACGGCGATCACCCCGACACCCCTCGGAGAAGGAAAAACCACCACAACCATCGGACTGGTACAGGGATTGGGCAAACTCGGCAAACGGGTCTGCGGCTGCATCCGCCAGCCCAGCGGCGGCCCAACGTTCAACATCAAGGGATCGGCGGCCGGGGGCGGGATGAGCCAGTGTATTCCCATGGTACCCTACTCCATTCGCATGACCGGAGACATCGAGTGCGTAACCAGTGCTCACAACCTGGCCATGGTAGCGCTGACAGCACGTATGCAACACGAACACAACTACGATGATGAACGGCTGGCAAAGATCGGACTCAAACGCCTTAATATCGATCCGGAAAATGTCCAAATCAAATGGGCCATTGACTACTGTGCCCAGGCACTGCGGAATATAACCATCGGCAAAGGCGGTAAGATGGACGGTTTGGAAATGGAATCGGGCGCCCAGATATCCGTCTCCAGCGAAGTGATGGCGATTCTGGCCGTCGCCAAAAGTCTGCGAGATCTGCGGGAGCGGATGTCCAAAATCGTGGTTGCCTATGACAAAGCCGGTAACGAAGTTACCACCGCCGACCTCGAAGTCGATGGCGCCATGACCGCCTGGATGGTGGACGCCCTGAATCCGAATCTGGTTCAAACCATCGAAGGCCAGCCGATTCTCGTTCACGCGGGGCCTTTTGCCAATATCGCCATCGGCCAAAGCAGCATCATCGCGGACCTGGTGGCTACCAAACTGTGCGATTATGTCGTCACAGAAAGCGGTTTTGCGGCCGATATCGGATTCGAGAAATTCTGGAACCTTAAATGCCGCATGTCCGGCCTGAAACCGCATGCCGTAATCATCGTCGCGACAATCCGGGCGTTGAAAATGCACGGCGGCGGCCCGGAAGTCAAACCCGGAAAAGCACTCGCTGAAGAATACACGCAGGAAAATCTCGAACTGCTCGAAAAAGGCTGCGAAAATCTCATCGCGCACATTGACATTGTCCGCAAGTCCGGCATCCGTCCGATTGTCTGCATCAACAAATTCTATACCGATACCGATGCGGAAATCGCACTCGTCCGCCGCATCGCCGAAGAATACGGCGCCGAAGCGGCGGTTTCCGACCACTGGCTCAAAGGAGGCGAAGGCGCACTGGAACTGGCCGAAAAAGTGGCTGCCATCGCGCAGGAAGAAAAGGACTTCCAATATCTGTACGATCTGGAAATGTCGCTGCAAGAGCGTATCGAAAAAATCGCCACCGATATCTACGGGGCCAAAGGCGTCACCTACTCCGATAAAGCGTTAGCCAAAATCAAGAAAATTGACAGCACGCCGGAAATGCGAAAACTCGGAACCTGCATGGTCAAAACCCACTTGAGCTTGTCCCACGACCCTACGCTCAAGGGCCGCCCCACCGATTGGGAACTGCCGATCCGGGACATTATGGTTTATGAAGGCGCCGGATACGTCGTTCCCATCGCCGGCGACATCAAACTGCTGCCCGGAACCGGCTCCGATCCGGCCTACCGGCGAATTGACGTAGATGTGAAAACAGGCAAGGTCACAGGGATGTTCTAATCCATGGTTTCAGAGCCGCTTCACCAGTGGATAATGGCTCTCGAAACTTTCCACTTGCAGGACTTCATTAAAGAGTATATTATGATCCGTAAATGGCGTTAAGTAATGAGTATTACTATTTTTTGAAAGGAGTCACACATGTATCATTTACTTGCAGAAACTGAAATGCCCAGTAGCGGCGGTGCTCCGGCGATCGTCATGATCATTTACCTGGCGGTGATCGTATTGATGATCGTTTCATTCTGGCAGGTCTTCACCAAGGCCGGCCAACCTGGGTGGGCCTGTATCATCCCCATTTATAACATCATCGTAATGCTTCAAATCGCCGACAAGCCGATCTGGTGGATCATCCTGTTCTTTATTCCCATCGCCAACATTATTATACCGATACTGGTCAATATCGCGATTGCAGAGAAATTTGGAAAAGGTGCCGGGTTTGGAATCGGCCTTTCTTTTTTAGGGTTTATTTTCTTCCCCATCCTTGCTTTCAGTGATGCTCAGTATTCCGGCTGATTGTTCGGAACACAATTAAATATCTGAGATATGACGGGCCGTGTTCACTTTGGTAAATGCGGCCTGTTTTTATTTGATTATGCTTGTAAAACCGCACCGGATTTTTACAATGACGATTTAGTTAAAAAGATTATGGATTTTTGGAGTTAAAATGACCGCGCAAATTATTGATGGAAAACAGGTGGCCGCCGATATGCGGGCGGAGCTGAAAGAAAAAGTAGCTGAGTTGAAAGCCAAGGGTGTCACGCCGGGGTTGGCGGTGGTGCTGGTTGGTGAGGATCCGGCGTCAAAATCCTATGTCACAGCAAAAGAACGGGCCTGCGAAGAAATCGGCATTTACAGCGATGACAATCGTCTGCCTGCCGATACGAGCGAAAAAGACCTGTTGACTTTGGTTGAAAAACTCAACAAGGATCCAAAAATCAACGGCATCCTCGTCCAACTACCCCTGCCCAAGCATATCGATGAGGATAAGGTCCTGCTGGCGATTGATCCGGCCAAGGATGTGGACGGCTTTCACCCGGTGAATGTCGGCAAAATGGTGGTCGGTCAGGATGCGTATCTGCCCTGCACCCCGCACGGTATTATTCAACTCCTCATTCGAAGCAATGTCACACTGGAAGGCGCAGAAGTCGTTATTGTCGGCCGCAGTAACATAGTCGGAAAACCCATTGCCAACATGCTGATCCAGAAGGCACCAACCGGAAATGCGACGGTTACGGTCTGTCATACACGGACCAAAAAGATAGCCGACCATGTCAAGAAAGCCGATATCATCATCGCCGCGGCGGGCCGACCCAATACCGTGACGGCGGATATGGTTAAAGACGGAGCGGTCGTGATTGATGTGGGTGTCAACCGTGTGGAAGATGCGACGAAGAAAAAGGGATACCGCTTAGTCGGCGATGTGGATTTTGAGGCGGTCAAGGAAAAAGCAAGCTTAATCACCCCCGTCCCCGGCGGCGTCGGCCCTATGACCATTACCATGCTGCTGTACAACACGGTCCAGTCGGCTGAAAAAACGCTTGAAACTTAAATAAACGCTGCAACTAAAACCAGCATGTCATTTGGATTGCGTTATTGCGGTGATACCGAGTTCGCTGAGGCCTGCTGAAAACTTGAAATTGCTTCTCGCAGCCCAATGCTGATTGCGGCCAATCGCGACAGTTCTTCGGCTTGCAGCGGCAGATGCGCGGGACGATAGACCAGGACAAACCCAACCGCCTGCCCAAAACGGCCCAGCGGAATCGCGGCAATCGAGATGGTTTTCAGGATTGCCGGCGGACCCTGAAGCCCCATCCTCAGCAACTGTTCCAGTGAACAGATACGGTTCATTTGACTGACGCTGTTGACCAATTCTCGCGTAAACCAATGCTGAAACTCCCTTTTTTCGACAGGATCTGGAGACCCAGTGTCGGAAACATGAACATCAAAACCGTTTTCCGATAACAGAAAAACAGCCGCCTCGGTCTCTGTCACCGCTTCACGGATTCCCCGTACCGCAGCATCCAGTAAATCTTCCAGGCCGGTGCTTTGGAGTAATGATTCATAAAACGAAGTAACAAATGTCAGTTTGGCCAGTTTGGTCGCAAATTCATGGTGAGCCGCAATCATATCACGGCACATTATATCTATTTTATCCGATTGCCTTTGCTGGCGGGTATGAAGTTTGCGAATTACTTTTAAA
>Ga0272442_10004126_pt1 | contig 19993 bp, 16 predicted proteins | sample SSMForm2O_FD_200262 | JGI IMG/M metagenome (GOLD analysis project Ga0272442, IMG submission 200262) | Marine sediment archaeal communities from Little Sippewissett salt marsh, Falmouth, MA, United States - SSM-Form-2O | ecosystem: Environmental > Aquatic > Marine > Wetlands > Sediment ... | reverse complement strand
ATCGGCTTCCAAGAAGAGATTTCTTTTTATAAACATTACAAATATTGCTAAAATTGTCCGTGGGTTTTTACCTAATTTATTTAAATCATTTTTTATAAATACAAGATTTGAGTTGGTTTTTACTTTAAAGCCAATTATTTTTCTATGCAGTTAACTATTATTCCATTTATATTAAAGAGATAAAAAATTCTTTAAGTAGGATGCTTTTAATATACAAAATGAAACTTTAAGAATATTTAAAAATACTCCTCTTACTAGTTTTATTATGTAAAATTATAGTTATCGAACCAAAAAGTAAGAGAAAATTAAATGTAAATCCACATCCTTACACAAAAATGATACCCATCACCCGCACAATCATTGTAAAAATTTAAATATTAACAGCTGTTAATTGTATTGAGGACAAAATTATGAAATCACACAGTATTACAAATTTTATAATAATACTACTATTAATTTTTCCATCCATTAATGTTATTGCCAATCCCATTAATGTTATTGTCAATACACAAGATAAAACTGAAACTGATTTTGATCCACTCACCGACATCAAAGTCACCTTCACTCTCCTTGGAATTAGATCACTTGAAAAAGAGGATAAATATCTTTATTTCAAAGAATATGTCGATAAACTTTCCAAACCCGATTTTTATGTGAAAATAACCATCAACGATGAAACAAAAAAAAGTAAAGTATGGTTTAACACCGCCTATGTCTATGATCCTGATTTTTCCTTTGAAGTCAATGTCCCCGATGATGAAGAATACGTCGACATAAAAATACAACTCTGGGACTGGAACCTTGGATTAAACAAACTCTGCGATATCAGTGGAGATACCTCCTATTTCAAGGATGGCTATGATGTTGAAATAACATATAGTATAAAATATGGTGTATGGTGGGGTGATGATCACAATGAAGGTCCAAATTCAATCATCCCAACAGATCCAAGTGGATATGGACGATTAAATGGTTGTGATGATGGAAGTATCTATCAACATGAGCGAGATTGCGAACTCTGGTTCACTATCACTCAGAATGATTTTGATGGTGATGGAATTCCTTACTGGGTAGAACAAAATTTATTTTTTTCTGATCCAAAGGTAGATGATCGTGGAAGAGATGATGATCAGGATCTCGTCCCTTATGAATGGGAATATAAATGGGGTCATCAATGCTATCAAGATTGGCATAGCGGAGAAATGAAACATTATTGGATATACCATCCATTTGAACCCGACGATCATACCAAATTTGATCCTGAAGATGATGGTTTAAACAATTATGAAGAATATCTTGTATCCTCTTATGATTCAGATCCGTTCAGAAAGGATCTCTATGTTGAACTTGATATGATGGAACAAACAACCTTTCCAGAAAAATCAAAAGAACTCTTACGTACAGTGTATAATAGAAGAAACATCGTCTTTCACCTTGATGATGGATGTATGGGGGGACAAGATATCATACCATTTGATGAAAACTGTTCATTTGATGATGTTCAAAATATTTATAACAACTATTTTCTGCATAATGATGAAAACAATTGGAGAAGAGGTATATTCCATTATGGGCTTCTTACCTATGAGGTTGACGCATCAGCCCCAGGTTACTGCTTCAGATCAGATGCTTATCAAATATCATATATGGGCATGCTTAGAAAAGCAAGAATACCTCATTTCAAAAAAGAAATCGTCTTTGCCAGTGGTTACATGCATGAATGCGGACATACCCTTGGTATTTTCAATGGAAACACACCTGGTTGTGATGATCCATTGAGTAAGTCACCAATTCAAATAAACTGGTGGAAATGGCTACCATATAAAAGTGTTATGAACTATGGATATATCTATCGCATGCTTGATTATTCTGATGGACGACGGGGAAAAAATGATTTTGATGATTGGAACCGTCTTGATCTCAGCTATTTTGATAATTATCAATAATTAACAAACTCTAAGAAATCTGTCTGTTTTCAGACTTCATCTCTTTAATATCAATTTTGTTATGAAGCTATATAGTTTAAGATAGTTCATATTGATTTGGTAGATAAAAAAGCGGTTGATTCTTTTGATTTGTTAAAAATATAGATATATATTCATTTTGAAAAAGAGAAATGTCTTTAATTATTTATTTTAGAAGTTGGTGCTGATATGATTAAGTGGAGAGTGTCTCATTATTATTTCCTCCAAAGATTTTACTCCATACATCTTTTTGTGGTAAAATAATAAAATTCTCATTTTTATTAACCTGTATAGATTCAAGGGCTGTTGTACTGGAAAACATTACCGCAATAACCAAAATATTAATTATTTTTATTTTCATTAATTATTCCCTTTTATTATAAGCTATTTCTCTTTTTTATAAATAGGAAGTATTAGTATACAAACTTTATAGAACAAAAATTCTCAGAATTTTAATAATTTTTAGTTGATTTCATTTCAATATTACTGTAATTCCACTCGTCAAAAAGTAGATTCTAAGGAGAAAATACTCCCCGCTATATCATGAAAATGAGAATGTGTAAACATGAACACTTTTCTAGTAGTTCTATCTCGGTTTAATTATTTTTTATTTTTGTTTTTTAATAATATTACTGCTAGTAATAAGACTGTAATTAGTAAATACATATCAAGACCTGGTGATTCTTCTTTCTTTTTGGCTTTAATATTTATTTCTGACAAATAATAATCTGTCTTTCCACCAGAGTCTGAAACAGTTAATTGAACTGTGTATTTTCCAGGTTTAACATATGAGTGAGTTGCTGATTGCTCTATTGATATATCTGACCCATCACCGAAATCCCATAAATAGCTTAATTCATCATTGGGATCAGGGTCACTGGTGCCTGAACCATCAAAATATATGGTTGTGCCAACCAATGCCTCATCAGGGAAGTAACCATCTGCAACAGGTGGTCTGTTTTCGTTTTCCACAATATTTACGGTTTTGTTGGATATGTCACTTGAGCCATTATTGTCAATTACAACCAAACTTACAGTATAGGTTCCTTCTTTTCTGAATTTGTGTGACGATGTATTCTGGTTGATAACACTAGAATCTGGAGGAAACGTCCATTTATAAAATATTATCTCACCGTCAGGGTCATAACTTTTAGAACCATCAAATGTAATTGTATCATTTATCTGTGCAACCACTTCATCACCAGATTGAAACTCAGCTGGGATCTTTATATCAATTATTGGTTTTTCATTGTCCACTGGTGTGTTGAGTGTGGTAAATATGAACTCTGAAGATTTTGTTCGAGAATAGCTGTCTTCCACTTCAACAAACCATTCACAGATATAATCATATCCAAGACCTTCATAAGAATAAACTGCATTTTTTCCTTGGATTTTAGAGGTAAACCATACTGAAGCTGTGGACCCACTTTCAACGTTTCTGTCAACCTCAATAAGATTTGTCTCATTATCTAATTTATAGTAAAAATAGACATCAAGCCTATCCCTATAATCTTGAGGGTCAGGATCATTTACAACCACACTTAACCTTGGACTTCTATCGACTCCCTCTTCTAAACTCCCAGGTGATGGATTTGAGGCAACTGGCTCTTTCTGATATTTACCTTTAGGATAATTGTCCTCAACTCCTCCGATTTTATATTTATACACCTCTGGGACCTCAATGAAATCATAAAATACTGTGTTGTTGAGATTATCTGGATCAGGCCCATAAAAATCATCCCAATAATTTCCAACAACATCATTATCCCATTGATTGTTCCCTTCCTCATAGGCATGATATACATTTTTATTTGTGAAATTATTGTTATAAAAGACATTGTTCTTACTTGATGGTAAACAATGAGCACCATAGAAACTACATGAAAAAATATTGTTTTCAAAAATGGTGTTACTTGAACCTGATAACCTAAGACCTATTTGGTTATTGTATATCTCATTTTCTGTGATATCTCCACTAGAGGAACCCACATCTAATCCAACATTGTCATTATTGTTGATATCATTCTCCTTAACATCGGTTTTTTCACCTGATTGAATCAAAATACCACTGTTGGTGTTAAGTTGAATAAGGTTATCGTTGATAATATTGTTATTACAAGATTCAAAGTAAATACCATATTTGTTGTTCTCAATAAAATTATCATTGAGTTTATTTCCATTTGATGAGACAAGGTTAACACCAGAATAATCCGTGCTATTACAGATAAAGTTATTATCAATACTTAGAATATTAGAGTTCCTAGCAATAATTCCACGAGTATAATTGAGAGTGCAGTTCCTTATTATACAGTTTGATGCCCCATCTACCTGTATACCATATCCGTTTTTACTATAATTGACATAAACATCAATAATCCTTGCGGAATCCACATCTGTTGATACATGAACAGCTGCTTTTCTATGAGATGTTGATGTTGTATCCTGTATTGTAAAATGTTCAAGTGATACAGAGTCAGCAACTATGTCTATTACATATGCATTTTGCAAAGAGCTATGGATTATGGCTTTTGATCTGTCCTCACTTGTGATTGTCACAGATTTATCAACTTGTAAATCCCCAGGATATCTCCCCTCAAGGACCTTGATTATATCCCCATCTTCTGCGGCTTCTATTGCATCCTGAATATATTTATATGGGTTGTATAAAGAGCCGTCAGCTTGGTTAGGATATCTTTGATCGTCATCAACAAATATGCCAATTTCCGATGCTCTTGTATGTTGGTTGTCGAAAAAAACAAAAAAAGTTGAACTAATCAAAACTAAACTTATCATTGCAATAATTATCTTGAATTTGTGCATTTTTCCCATCTCCTCAGAAAAAACTAATAAAATAGTCAGATTTATACTTTTCTCATACATTTAAAAAAAGAATGGTAAGATGAAAAAAGTTTGTATTGGTGGAACATTCAACAGATTGCATAAAGGCCACAGGTTACTTTTAAGTAAGGCATTTGAAACTGCAGGTGAAAATGGATTTGTTTTTATTGGTCTTGCAAGAGGTAAACTAGTAAATATAAAAAAAAATGTCAAATCATATGAATCAAGGAGAAAGGCGCTTGAGCGTTATTTACAAAAAGAAGGTTTCATCGATAGAGCAAAAATCGTTCCTATAGGAAAAAAATATGGTCTAACATTATCCCATGATTATGATTATATTGTGGTTTCACCTGAGACAGAGAAAATTGCTGATGAGATAAATGAGGAAAGAAAAAAGTTAGGTAAAAAAACACTTAAAATAGTAAGCATTCCTTTTGTTCTATCCGAAGATGGAAAACCAATAAGTTCGACAAGGATTTGTGATAATGAAATAGATGAAAATGGAAAAATTATCACTGAAGATTAGTTTTATATAGGTTATTTCAATACATCGCTAGAAAAGGTGATTGACGTGACATATATTATCTTTGAAGTAAAATCTGAAGATATTAAAAAAATAAACACCCTTACAAAAGATGATATTGTAAGTAGACAGAGTATACTAACTCGAGATTCAAGTTCTCTGAACCTAAAAGGCGATTTCTCCTATGTAAAAATTGAAGGAAGCGATGCAGGTTTAAAGAAAGCAGAGGAAATAGCAAAAGAACTTGAATTCAAAAAGCTACCTAAGAAGAAAGCAGAGGATATCAACAAAAAAATCGAGGAACAAGAGGACTCAGCAGCATCTGGCATGGGAATGATATTTGATTAGATATTCCAATAGCTATCTAATCGACTTTTCAATTTTTTAATTACATTTTCTATATCTTTCTCTTCATCTACTTTTTCATCAAACCTAACTGGACTATCTGCCATCTCACCGACTTGGGATACAAGACATTTTCCAATCCAATTTAAATTGTATCCTCCCTCCAAAGTACAAGCAATTTTGGATTGAACTTTCTTTAATTTTCTAATAATATCCCCATATAAATTAGTGGAATATCTAAGACCTCCCAGAGGATCCTTATAATGACTATCAAAGCCTGTTGAAACAATTATAAAATCTGGTTTGTATTGTTTTGAAATTGGAAGAAATATTTCATTCATCAATTTTTTTACTGCTTTATCACCATATCCATATGATAGAGGGGCATTTACCGTGTATCCCTGTCCATCTCCCTCTCCCAATTCATCTATACTTCCGGTTCCAGGATAATGTGGTGTTAGATGAATTGATTGATACAGAACATCTTTTCTATCATAAAAAATATCTTGGGTTCCATTTCCATGATGCACATCAGGATCAAAAATTAGAACCTTTTTTCCTTGCTTTGTAATCAAATCTGCAGCAATTGCAGCATTGTTAAAAAGACAAAAGCCCATTGATCTGTTCTTGGTAGCATGATGACCTGGAGGTCTTATCAATGCAAATCCATTTTTTGCCTTTTCATTCATAATGTTGTCACATGCTGTTACCAATCCACCTGCAGCAAGTCTTGCTGTTTCAAAATCTGATTGACAGACATATGTATCAAAGTCAATCCAGGATTCATATTTTTTGCTCATTTCCTTTATCTGCTCTATCATCTGATCTGAATGAACATTATGCAGTGATTTTTCAGGTAGCAAATTAGGTTCAATGATTTCCAATTTATTGAAGAATGGCGCATTTCTTAAATCCTCCATCATTGCGATAAGTCTCTGAGAATTTTCAGGGTGGCTCATGTTGTTGTGTTTACCAAATTCCTCTGAATAAACTATTTGTGTCTTCATGAAAATCAAAGAGGTAAAATATTGACACAAATATAAGGTTATTTCTAATAATTTAAGTAGTAAAACTGTATTGTGAATAAAATTGGAGGCCTATTTATTGTGAATGATATGCTATTAGGTATTTCACCAGATTTTTTATACTTACAAGATAAATCTCCCAAATCTTTATCCGACTTACATAAACCATATTTTCTTGCCTTTTGTAAGGGTGACAACAACATCAATTCATTAAGGGAAAAACTTCTAAAGAATTGGAACGAGAGCAAATCCGAAGACAATATTTTTTCAAAGATTGATAATATCGGAGAAATTGAAAATTATAGAAGTTTCTGGGAATTCGGCAAAACAAAGAAGGTTTTCAAGGTTTTTACCAAAAAATCATTTTTTGTCCCAGAGGTTAGCAATGCATTATTCTTTGATCATGGTCTGTACACTGCTGAACATGACATACCTTATCAACAAAGGGCACTTGTGGACCTAGCTGCAAAGAACGATTATTGGCTCTTTGATACAAAAGGAGAAAAAAAGAAGATTAAAGTCTTGGTTTATGATATTGAAACAACACAATTTCCTGAGGGAAAGGATAAAATACCAATTGATATCATAGGTATTTCAAATTTTAATGTTGCCTTTCAGTCAGAAAAAGACATCGAGACTGAGAGGTTTAGTTTTGATATCCTAGACTGTCCTACCAGTTGGCAGGATATGGAGATTAAGCAGCTTGTATCTCGAAATATTGATGAGGAGATTGAAAACCTATTAGAGTTTTGTAATATTGTTAGAAATTTCGATCTTATATCTGGTCATAACATCATTGGTTTTGATAATTTTCAGATCTTTACCAGATTAAACTGGATGTTGAAAAATTGTAAAACTAGTCTTTCTTCTGAAAATCTAAAATTTTTCCAGGATTTTGTTGGTAAATATAGTAGACCTGACAAATCATTTTATTTTGGGATCAATACTGAAGCAGTTCAATTCTACCCTTGTAACCTCGATACTTATCTTGGTGTCAGGAAGTTCTATCATTTCCTAAATGACTTTTCCCTTAAATCAGTAGCTCCGTTTCTTGGAATCGAGATTAAAGATAGGTTGGTTCTTACTCCCTCTGAAATAAAAATCGATGATAGGACCTTGAAGTACAATAAACAAGATGTTCAAGAGCAACTTGGTGTAACTCTAAACCTCATTCAGCAGGCCCTACCTCTTGCTTTCACTACCTGCATGCCCTTTGAAATGCTGTTATCAACTGGTGCAGTTGGTATGTGGGACCATATGTCCTTGATCCGTGGCGCCTATCAAAAAAAGATAATGCCCCCGATATGCAGGGTCATGTCAATTTCATCAACATTGTTGAAGATGTTCCCTGATTGCCATTCTAGAGATGATATCATCAGACAGTCAAGAAGAATAAAGGAACAACTATCTAAGGAGTTCATTAGAATATTAAAATATGGTGATGAGATGCCGAGTTGGCTGGAAGACCCAATAGTAATCTATAATGAAAGGGCAACTGATCCTGATGAGAGACTTAATTATCATTTGCCTGGGGGAATGACGATAAAGCCTGATAAGCAGGCCATGTCACATTTCATACCATGGTGGTATGTGATAGTTGCTGATGTTGGGGCCATGTATCCTACCATCCTAAAGGCTATGAACATTGGTGCTGACACTGTTCGTCTAGCCAAAAAAGATGAAGAACCTGATGAATATATCTGGTTAAAGAGGATACCCAAATCATTTCTTGATAGAAAGAATATAAACTATAGAAGGGTGACTGATGAGGATTCATTTGCAAAAGAGGGCTTTATTATTGGTGTGAAACTAGACAGAAGACCTGGCGTGGTAAATTGTGCAATGACTGGAATTATGAGCATGATTGCAAAGATAAAGGACGAACTTAAAGTTGTTAAGGGGAAAGGCAGCAAACAGGACATAAAACGGCTGAAAATGATGTATCAGAGCTTGAAAGGTGCGAGAAACGCAGGCAGTCATGGTATATTAAGTGCACCAGGTGTCTCCGGAAGACAATTCAACCTCTGGGGTGCAGCTGCAATTACAACTAAGGGGCAAGCCATATTAGATGATACCCTACAATATCTTCAAAAGAAAAAAATCCGTGTTGTGTATGGTGACACTGACGGTATATATCTCGGATGTTCCAAATCAATGGGGAATTTACCAAATTTTTCCAGATCTTTGGGCATTGATATCGATGAAGATGATAAAAATTGGATTACAAATCCTGATAGTGCAATATCTTCGATCCAGGAGTGCAACACTAGGTGGCAGAAACAGCTTAATTATCCTGATTTTGAACTTGAACCAGAAACGCATGATGCAATGATTTTTGTCAAGCACAAGAATTATCTTATATTTGATGAAAAGGATGGAAAAATCGATCTAATTGCAAAGGGCAATAACTTCAAAGGCTCTGATAAGGCAGATATTGCAAGAAATGTGCTTAAGCAGATAATGTTAAAGGTTCTTAGGGAGAACCAAACTTGGGAAGATGAAGAGGACGCAAGACAAAATGTCAAGGAGAGCATTATCAACAATACAAAGGAGATCATATCAAATATCGATCTAAAAGAAGTTGATTTAGAGGACCTAACCCTTGTTCAATCAGTTCAACCTGCTAAAAGGTACAAAACAAATCAGGATGGAACTCCCTCAACATTCGGAAGAAGGTCTGCAGCCCTTGAAAAATTGATTAATCAACCCATAAAAAGCCGTATAAAACTTAAATTCGTTGTAACCAAAAAGCCTCTTCCAGGTATTTCAAATCCCTCCAAGAGCGGTGTCAAACCTATTGATTACATGTATCCTATTGACCTTCTTAAGGATCGAAATGAGATTGATTTGGATTGGTATAAGAAAATGATAGAGAACTTCATCAATGGCGCTTTTGGATTATCAGGCGTAGCGTCAACTGAACAAACCGGCCTTGACGCCTGGATGTAAACTTATTCTCATGGCTATCATGCTTATAATTTATCGTTATATTTAACCAATAGTTAAATAATATTTACCCATATAATCGGTATATCTTTCGGAATTACCTTTTTTCTTTTTTGATTACACATATATATCCCATACCCATTTTATGATATTATGTAGCGTGCTACCATTAATCATAATTAAGTTCTAATATAAATAAATTTGTATCTAAAAAATAGGTTTATTCGAAAATTATATAAAGTGTGGTGTTACATTTAAATATTAACAATTGTTTATTGTATATACTTCGGGGAGAAAAACATGAAGAATAGCAAAATTAAGAAAAAAATCGTTTTTGGATCAATAGTAATTTTCATTGGCCTTTTAATTGCACCAAACACAATTCTTGTCACTGCAGAGGAACAACAAACAGAACATATTGAAAATATCAACTTTGCTCAAAGATTTTCAGATCCGGCCATAGAACATAATGGAAATTACGTAAACGTTAATGTTGAAGAGACAAATTCATACATGATAGATCAGGGAGGACCTAAGCTTCCTGTTTTCTCAAAGACATTTGAATTTCCATGGGGAACAGAAATAAAAGACATTAAAATTTTGATGCCAGATGAAAAAACAATGGAGATAGATGGAAAAATAGAGCCAGTACCAATCTTCAGTGAATCAGGTTTTTCAAATGTTAATCAAAAGATAAGGATGGTCCCCCAGATATATGAAGATAACAAATACTACCCATCTGAATGGGTATCTCATAAAAAAGGAGCAGGTATCAATAAAAATGGAGATCATGTACTATTTTTATCAGTAAGTGTCTATCCAACAAGATATTTACCAAAAGAAGACAAACTAAGTTACATCTCAGATTTTGAATTGGAAATATCATATGAAAAACCATTGATGCCCCAATTTACAGCAGATGAATATGACCTTGTAATAATTTCTCCTTCATTATTTACAGAAGAATTACAGCCTTTAATCGATCATAAGAATTCCTACAATGTTAAGACTACACATATGACACTAGAGGATATATATAACTCATATAATGGAAGGGATAATGCAGAGAAGATTAAATATTTTATAAAAAATGCATTGGATGAATGGGGAATTGAATTTGTCCTCTTTGTCGGAGATATTGAATTATTACCAATCAGGTCATCTGAATCCATGATGTTTACTGGCCATGATGAAGATATCTTATCTGACCTTTATTTTGGTGATGTGTATAATGCTGAATTCACATATTGCTCCTGGGATGGAAACGAGAACAACAGGTTTGGTGAGGTCATATATAACTGGAATGATTGGCCTCCGGAGACAATTGACATTGATGGGGTTGATCTTTATCCGGATGTCCACGTGGGAAGACTTCCCTGTTCAAACGATAAAGAAGTAACTCGCATGGTGGAAAAGATAATCACATATGAAGAAAAGACCTATAACCAGAACTGGTTCAAAAAAATTATACTTGCTGGAGGAGATACATTCCCACCAAGAAGACCATCTGATTTTGATATATTTGAAGGAGAGATCACAAACGAAGCGGTAGCAGAACAGTTACCTGGATTCGAACATGTGAAACTTTGGGCTACAAAAAGAAACCTAAATTGGTTAACATTCAATAGTGAAATAAATAGAGGAGCCGGATTCCTAACATATGCTGGTCACGGATTCGAGGTTGGTTGGGCAACCTATAAACCAAATACTCTAATAAATGCCAAGATAGCATACATCACTCCTTGTATTTATTTCTTAAGAAACAAGGAAAAAATGCCAATTGTGTTTTTTGATGCATGCCTTACCACAAAATTGGATTTTGATATATCTGAACTTAGTGGCTATTATCCAGGATTTGTAACCCTATTAAATATATTTTCAGGCAATAGATACAAGCCAGACGATCCTGTAAATACATTTTCCTGGGCTATTATGAACCTTGAAAAAGGAGGTGCAATAGCAACAATTGGTGCCACAAGGACAGCTTATACATATGTAAATAAAAACGGTGTGTTCGGTGGTGCAGGATATCTCGATGTTGCATTTTTCAGGGCATACGAAGAAGGAATAACCGTTGGAGAGATGCTTTCCATTGCACAAAATGACTATATAAACAATGTTGGTAAGGATTACTTTACAGTAGAAGAATTTGCACTTCTCGGGGACCCAAGTTTAAGGGTTGGCGGATACCCATAATCACCCATATGGAGAGTAACAGAAGAAAAACAATAGGGAAAAATATTTATCCAATTAAAATATGTGAAATTGGGGGACCTGGCAATATATTAAATGGGGAGGTCTACTGTACCTGCTTTCCGCTTTGAGGCGCATTCCTCCTATCAATGCATCCCGTCCCCCACTTATGTATTTAAAAAGAATTAAGGGATCCTTTTTCAATCTAAATAACTTAAATGGCAACAGGCAAAATTGGCCTATCACCATCTAATTTATCAATTAAGAAAAAAGCTTATCCGAATAATGCACCAAGTCCAGCGGCTGCTTCCTCTTCAGATACTTCTTCCTCTTCCTTCTTCTTTTTCTCGTCCTTCTTATCTTCAGGTTTACCTTCGGCAGGTGCGCCAGATGGTGCAGCAGGAGCTGCAGCAGCAACAGGGGCTGCATTCTTTATAGCATCATCAATATCCACACCTTCAAGAGATGCGGTCAATGCCTTTATTTTTCCATCGTCTGGTTTCACACCAGCTGCTTCCAGAACCTTTTTGACATTTGCCTCTGTTATCTTCTGTCCAGCGGAGTGAAGAAGCATAGCACTATATATGTATTCCATTTTCTTTATCCTCCTAAGATGTTTTATTCTTTAGGGCGTTCATATTAGCAAAAGCTTTTGAAAGTAAGCTTTTAATTGTTTCCTTATTGATTATTCCCTGCTCAATAGCAAGGATAAATGCATTTTGATGGGCCTTTACGATTAATGGTGTAATTGTTTTCTTGCTTACCCAGCCCAGTTCAATTGCTAGTATAAATGAATTCATGGAGGCATTCTTCATCCTTCCAATGAACTCATCTATATCTATATCCAGAACATCTGGTTTGAAAATACTTCCATCTTCGAATACGCCGTTAAGATTCATACCTATCTCAATAGGGAAAATCTCAAGACGTGTAAGCATTTGAGCGATCTCAGTCGGTATCTTATCTCCAGCATTGACAACAACTTTATCAGATTTTATTACAACCTTTCCTTCCTTAATTGCTGCCGGTATCCCGACCTTTTGAAGCTCGCCAACAATAGGCCCAGGCTTGAATGGAGTATCTCCAGCTTTGACCTCTATTTCATTCTGGACAGTCTCTCCTCCTCTAGCAGGCGCCATGGTCCTAGTGTTCTTGATTTGAGCAAACAATTTAAATGGATTCATATCCGTAGATATGATTGCGGTTTGACCTGATATCAATTCCTTTAGGCCTTCTAATCCCTTTACCTTCTTTCCTGCCTCGTCAATGGCTCTTAATATTAACCTGTTCTTTGCAGATCTTATTGATGCTAAACCATGCAGATTACTTCTCATCTGCTGTAATTGTGGAGCAGGAATTCCTCCGATTTCTACAATTCCAATAACCTTGCTATTAGAAAGATAATCTGTAAGATTTTTTACCTCCCCAAACTTCCATTCTGCAACATGAGCCATAAAAAATCACCTTAAATTATCCTTTCAGAAGGTCCCATCGTCGTCTTGATATAGACAGAACCAATGTTCATCTTACCACGTTCAAGTACACTTTCAACTCTCTTTATCAATGTCTCAATATTTGCTGCAATATCATCCTTGGACATCTCAGCATTGCCTACGATTGTATGAAAAGTCTTATTAGCCTTTGACCTCACCTTGATTGTTTTTCTCAGGTTTTTAACCATACCAGAAAGATCTGCATTAGGTGGCACAGGTTTAGGCATTTTCCCTCTGGGACCAAGCACAGTACCAAGTGACTTACCTATAGTTGGCATCAAAGGTGCCTCTGCAATAAAAAAATCATGGTTCTCTGCGATCTTCTTGAACTTCTTTTTATCATCAGATAAATCCTCGATATTTTCGGGTTTTATTAAAAGGTCAACATGTTTCTTTGATTTAATAGCAAGTTCGCCGCTTGCAAAAAGAGCAACCTTTGCAGTATTTCCACGGCCATGAGGAAGTAGTATCTCTTCATCAATACGGTTCTTTGGAATCGTTAAATCGATGTTCTTCAGATTAAAGACCAAATCGATATTCTGTTTAAAATTACGCTTTGATTTTTTGGATTCTTCTAATATTTTTTCAACTGCTTCAGTTGTTTTTTTATCTGCCATAGATATCAATTGAGTGTTTTGTATGCCCATTTTTCTCCAAAAAATGGGAAAATGTAGTCTTCGGGAATAACAAGCCTATTTATAAAATTTTGGTTAAGAGTATTCCTTATTCTTTCTATAGAGCCTTTCAAGCACAAGTTCAAGTATCTCTTCTGGGCCCCTTATTTTTTTTAACTCTTTTCTTATTATTATTGGGGTTCCCTCAATACTTGTTTTATTTACCTCCTTATCAATTATGAGAACAGCATGTTTCTCTGTGATGTTTGATATGTTGCTTACAACTTGTGCCTTTTTTAGCAATTTCTTGTTGTATTCATCAACACAAGTAAGAAGTATCTTCCTTTTGTCCTTGCTAACTGCCTCAAATGGGCATCTCTCCAATGGTACAACCTTATAACCAACCTTTTCCAGAATTGAAAAAATATCCTTTTGGAATTTTCCAAATCCCTCTGGTTCAATAGTCTTGAATTCAACCTCATTTGAAATTCTGCGTTCTAGGATGTCAATTGGTATAGTAACATTTTCTCCAATAAAATTTTCAATTCTTAGGGCAACTTCTATAGTGGCATTCATTCCATCTTCGTACATTTGTACTGTTCTTCTTGAAACCTTCAATGTTCGCGCAAATGAACCCAAAGAAATATTCTGCTCATTTCTTATTTTTTTTATTTTTTCTTTGTCAAGATTCACATATAGTCCGCCAGGCCCCGCATATACCTCTAGGGGAATTCCCTCTAATAAATGGTTGTTAAAAGTTTTATATGTTATAGCTTGTATCCCATATCTATCGTAAACCACATCCTCTTCTAACATCTTAGTTCCAGTTCTTTCTCCAATAAGCAATGGACATCCTTTTAACAAAGTTGAAAGTGTTCTTATCTCATTTGCTACATCCTCAGTTAGTGCATCGATATTTGTCAAAACTTTAATTATTAGTAATGAATTATCTCTTCTTGCAACTAGGTCAAATCCTATGGATCGAATCAGGTATATATCTGAGACATAAAATCCTGCTTTTATTAAGGTGTCTCTAATTTCCTTTAAAAGCTCAATGCGCTCCATTTGAAGATATGACTATAAAAGTACTTCATATATAACTGTTGCGGATGTGAAATTATCTGGATAGGAATTGATGATACAGACTCCAAAAAAGGGGGTTGTACTACCCATCTTGCTTGTTTGATAATTGATAGGTTGACAAAAGAAGGATTTAATATCATTGGTTATCCGAGATTAGTTAGGTTAAATCCAAACATTCCATGGAAAACACGTGGAAATGGTGCCATCTCGATACAGATAGGCAAAGGAATGGGGAGGAATAAATTAATAGGAGAGGTAAGAGGAAAAAAGATCTATAGCTATTCAAAAAATGTCCATTTGAATGTTGAAATTTCCAATATCCACAGTATCATAGAAGAAATTGTTAGAAAACATGCGAAATTGGATGATAAGGATACGAATTCAGGAATTGTCTCTATTGAAAACCAACCCTCCCTAAAATTCTATAAAGATGCCGTTAAAGATGTTTTAACTGTTGTAGATGCAAAGAATATTCTTATTTCAAATAAAGCATATTTTAAAGGGTATAAAAATTGCAGAGGAATTATTGGCGCTACTGCATCAATTGCCTGGAAAAATCAAAATGATATGACCTATGAACTGATAGCCTATAGACATGAAGATAAATGGGGCTCTGAGAGATATGTTGATGATGAATCAACCAAAAAAATGGACAATCAAATAAAATCCACATTTGATAATTTTGATTACAAAAATAATCACAATAGATTAGTTCCAAATTCTCCTTGCCCAGTTTTATTTGGAATAAGAGGAGATAATGACAACGATCTGTACAAGGCAAGATTGATGATAAAATCTGAAGAGATTGACAGCTGGCTAATTTTTCAGACCAATCAGGCAACAGATGATCATCTTGAAAAAAAGATGATATCTGATATCAAACCATATCAATCAGTTATTGTTGAAGGTTTTATTAGCAATAAACCTAGAACCCTTGAAGGAGGACATGTAATTTTTACAATTAAAGATAATAGCGGAAAAATAGATTGTGCAGCATATGAACCAACAAAAGAATTCAGATATATTATACGTAGGTTAATTGTTGGAGACAAATTAGAGGTCTATGGGGGGGTTAGAGAAAAACCTTTGACCATCAATCTAGAGAAAATCAATATCTTGAATCTTGAGAAACATATAGAAAAGATAGAAAATCCAGTTTGTCCTAAATGTGGAAAACATATGAAGTCCAAGGGTTTGGGACAAGGTTTCAGATGTAAGAGATGCGGAACAAAGGAGAATAAACCTGTTTTAGAAGAAAAAAAACGTAACATTAAATCAGGATTTTATGAAGTCCCTGTCTGTGCTAGAAGACATATAAGTAAACCCTTAAAGAGACATCAACCATAAGGCTTTTTAAGGAATTGTTGCTTCTAGATTTTCAATTCATCTTGCGGGTATGGTGTAGCCTGGTATCACTTAAGCTTGCCAAGCTTATAACTCGGGTTCAAATCCCGGTGCCCGCACTCCGCTTTTTTAAAAAAATCGGAACCAAAAACTTCTTTTTTATTATTTATTGAATTCCCTTCAAGAAGAGAAATATATTCATTGAGTCTAATCTCTAAAAAAGTGCTAATATTTATGTCGTGTTTCCTTGCCTTTCGTATAACATCTTTATTAACAGAAAGAGTAAGTTTTTGTTTAGACATACCCGTACATAATATGTATTTTTAACTTAAAATTACTTCCTAATTACTAAAGAAATCTGCTTTGTAGTAGGAGTAGTTGGGGTAATTTCAATCCCTTATAATTAATAGACTATTCTAATTCTATATAAGTAAAATTTTGCCTCGCTACCCCAGCTACCGAATGTTTATATATCCTATACCTGATTATTTTACATGTGGGAGGTAAAAACTGAATGATTCATCAGTATGGATTTATTAGAAACGCTCTAGTTATAGGTGTAATAGTTTTATTACTTGGAGTTTCGATTCTACCGATTATAAATGCTGAAGTTTCTATTAATAAAGCAGAATTTGTTGAAATCAGTACAGAATTATTTGGATTTGAGAATCCTGCCTCTTATACAATTCAATTATCTAAAGAAGATTCAGATAAGATAGATAAGATATTTGAAGAGATTGATGCTAAACTGGATTCATCAGAAACAATAGATGAAACTATAGAAATCTATGATTGGGCAATATTGGAATTAGACAAATATAGACTGTTCGGTGATACTAGTATTGAAGAGGTAAGAAAGATAGTCCTTGGTCCTTATTATAATAAAATAAAAGCAGAGCGTATGGATAAGATACTCAGCAAATATAATAAGATTTTTGATGATAGTACAAACTCTAATTGTCTAATAAATGGCATCGTTCTTTGTAATCCGGGTGGTTACTTAAATTATTGTCCAATGGGTATTTTTCCAACACTAATCTCAACTTTTATTACGATATTTAATTATAGAATCGCTCCAGAATTTCCAATATTTATAGGTATATTTACTTTAATATTATTATATACTTTATGGATTGGAGCAATGTTTCTACCATTTTTACCTTTTTGTGTGATTGGTATTGGAGGATATATTGATTTTTTTGGTGAGAACGCTGCTTATGGATGGATTAATTCGCAAGGAATGAAGGGAAAAATTAATTCATCTGGACCATTTTTTGGTCAATTTCCTTTATATCAAATGACATCTAATTTTGAAGGTTCTAAAGATTGTTATTATCCAGGAATTTTTGGTTTCACAGGAATTCAGATATTTGACTTTAATAATATTGGTGAAGGTGCTAAAATATTAGGTTATGCTCTTGATGTAAGACTTGGTCCAAACCGCCCAAGTGGTATTCCTTGGTAAATTTAAATATTGATTTTAAAAGAGATTGTAATATTAAACAAGAAATCCTTACTGGTTTTTAAAACTATTTTTAAACACCTTCTCGCAGTGGACCATCCAAATTAATAGTAAGACTCAGACCCATTTTCTAGGCATGTATACAAAAGGCATATATGGGTCTCCAATGCCATCTCAATCATTATCTTCACCATTATATTTATCCCAATAGTTAACATATTCAACATCATCCCACATATTATTACATTCATCATATGTGTCATGAACAATGCTGTTTTTCGAAAAGATGTTATAATTGCTATTAAAATGGTCAGGAATATAAGTTGCAAAACCGTTTAAAAAATGTTACCTTGAATGATATTATGGTTTGAACTAACATATTCAAACCATTTAAGATCAATTGCTTCCCAGTCATCAAAATCCCTTTTACCGTGCGAGCCGTCAGAATAATCCATAATAAAGTAGGTGTACAGATAGTTCATAACACTCTTATAATTTCTAAACAGCCAAAAACTAGGTCTTAATGGATTATCTGAATTTGGATTGTCACAACCTAGAGGATTACCAAACCTTATTCCAAAGTTATGTCCCATCTCATGCATGAATAGATGTGAAATTATATATTCCTCATTTTTTCTAAATTGATCAGATTTTCTTTGGATCATCTCTTTATTTATTACAAAAGAATTTGTGCCTGGAATATAACCCCAATATGGTTTTACATCTCCACTGAAACCGTAACCACCAGGTCTGCAATAATCAACAATTAAAGCATAATGATAGATTCCTCTCTTCCAGCTCTGTTCACCGTTGTGCGTGAAATAATTCCTATAAATCTCACGGATTTCTTCAAAAGATGATTCATTATCAGAAGGAATTTCATCTCCACCATCAACCTCACCAATATCTAAATGAAAGAGTATATTTCGTCTGTGATAAGGATCCTTAATTATCTCTCTTACCTTTTCGAGTAGATCTATCGGTTCACTACTATTTTCATAAATCATGTAGTCAACCTCTAAAAAGATATCTTGTCTATATGGGTCGGAACCAAACCTTGAGGTATTGAATTCTTCAGTATTGTTCAGGCTATCTGCATCATGATCAAAATTTTCATGATCTTCCCAAATTAGCGGATTAAATCCAAATCTATGCTCCCATTCAATAGGAATTTTATCATTATCGATATCTTCGCCGGTATTATCGAATTTTGGATCAGTTCCATAAATATATTTTTCAATCCAGTAGGGCAATGTGTCATTATCAAAATCGTTTTGATATATGTTGAAAAATATCTCGCAATCGTTTTCTTTTTTGTAGATACTTCCGTCGCCTGTTCCGCAACCTCTACCGTAACCACTTAAGTCACCAATATTATAGTCATCACCTGACCAAATTCCAGTTTTTATGCTATAAATTAGATCCAAAGTTTGTCCATTTTCCTCATATTTTTCTTCTGAACTGATATCACATAGTTTATTTTTAAAAGGATTTGAATCCCAAAGTTCGATTCTAATTCTTACATCTTCAATATCATCAGGAACATCAGTTGTTACTGACCAACAATTGTAGATGCTCTTAGTATCCTTCCAGGTCTGACTTCTAAATTCAATGTCATTTATATACACTTTTAAGAAGAAATCAGGGTCAGATAGAAAATCAATTCTATCAAAAGCTCTTATTGCATTAAAATCAATTGTAATTTCGATATCTACAAGTGGATCAAAATCTTGTGGTATAGTATATTTTTCTTTTTCAAAATTCATAGAACTTGTTGTTGAAATAAATAAATTTATAGTTATTATTAAAATGATTATATAAGATAATATTTTTTTCATTATTGCCCCCTATAAAAGGAATATCGAAAAACAATTAATAGTATAATAATATTATCCGGAATTTACCTAGGATAGATCCTGATTATTTCAATTTAGTAACTGCTGCTGTGGCTTAGAGGTATAGCGATTCCTTGAAGTAATAGGTCACTGGTGTTTTTGTGTCTTTGCTATTCTTTGGTCTACCTAGTGTCTTTCCCAATGCTCTAAGGGCGTTTAAATGCTGTTTCGTACCTTCCGCTATGCTCTCACGTTAGAGCTAAGCTAACCGGCAGATAATATCCCTAACTGCCCGACCAATTGCCATTGAAATATCTAGGTTCTCGTT
>Ga0272442_10004125_pt1 | contig 20002 bp, 16 predicted proteins | sample SSMForm2O_FD_200262 | JGI IMG/M metagenome (GOLD analysis project Ga0272442, IMG submission 200262) | Marine sediment archaeal communities from Little Sippewissett salt marsh, Falmouth, MA, United States - SSM-Form-2O | ecosystem: Environmental > Aquatic > Marine > Wetlands > Sediment ... | reverse complement strand
CCCCAGCGCCCCGTCCTCTGCGCATCCTGCATCATCTGTCCGATGTTCCGCTGTGCGTCCTCAAAGTCACGCTGTCGCTGCTCGGGCGTCCGGCTGTCGGGCAAGCCGGCTGCCACGCCGCCGGTCCCCATTGCCTGCTTATTGCGATCCCGCGCTCCTTGCCCGCCAATACCTCTGCACGAACCGACAATCCCGGCAGTCGCGAACCCGAACATGGCAACGACGAGCGCGGCCGGCACGATGAGCTGCTTCCAGTATCTCCGCACCCAGAGCACCGCAAATACGTAGATATGCGAGCCACCGATCGCATCCCGAATCCGGCCCATCGCACCCAGATGCTGAACATCCCACGGATCCACACTACTGATAGGAGTCTCGGTACTGATCGTCTCACTCGTCACATCCGAACTGCCCGCGGCGCCCTGCGCCGAAGCGCCCGTCTCATCGGCCTTAAAACTCACCCGCACCAGCACAACGGAGATATTGTCCTTCCCGCCGGCTTCGTTGGCCTCTTTCACCAGCCGTGCCGCCGTAACGTCAATCCCGGACTCCTTCCCGTCACGCAGGATGCGCAGGATCTTCGGATCGGACAGCATGTTGGTCAGACCATCGGAACACAGCAGAAAAGTATCACCGTGTCGAACCGTACACGGCGTCACCTCCGGCTCGACGGACGGCTTGAGGCCCACGGCGTTCATGATCATCCCGCGGAACATGGCCGGCACGGATGCGTCCTCTTCGGCTTTGATCGCGGCCACGAAGGAATGATCGCGCGTGATCTGCTTCAGACGCCGGCCGCGACAACGGTAGAGCCGACTGTCTCCGGCGTGTATCGCGACGGCTCGCCGTGCGCCGGACCGCCCGAAGACCAGAACCACCGCGGTACTGCCACAGCCGGAGTCACCACGCGAATCGGCGCGGTTCTTTATCAATTGGCTGGCCTTATTGAGTGCCGCACCGACAAGTTCGACCTTGGTACGCTCGAGAGCCGCTTCCGCGGGATCCCTGATCTGCGCGAACTCGGTCCGGATAGCATCAACTACCGCCTTGCTGGCAAACTCGCCTTCGGCGGCTCCGCCCATACCGTCGGCCACACAGAAAACGCCGTGCGAGGGCAAACGCAGGACCGAATCCTCGTTGTTCTTCCTCTCCCGCCCGACATCGGACATCTCGGCAGAAGCGAAGTACAGTCGCAGTAGGTTAGGCGGCACGGGCATTCCTGAGCTTACGCAACGTCTCGGGCGGGTACGAAATAATCCGAGCATTCTAGCCGGTATCCCACGCCAGTCAAGACCAAGGATATCCTCAAAACGTGCTTGCCTTATAGGCCCTCAACCAACAAACTTCTCCTCAGCGTGCAACCGGGAAGGGACCGACCACTTTCCCTGAGATATCTCTGGATCGAGAGTGCTTATTCCACCTCATTTCCGGGCATCTACGACGGCGCCGGGCTGGGGTTCTTGAGCGAACCGGGAGGACAGCATCATGCCGGAACCGACGCAATCAACAAGGCACATTGCCATCGAAACACCTCTGGGCACCGATGTCCTGCTCCTGAAGGGCCTCTCTGCCCGTGAAGAGGTCAGTCGACCGTTCGAACTCGATCTCGATCTGTTAAGCGAAGACAACGCCGTCAATTTCGACGACATTGTCGGCCAGAACGTTACCATCAGCATGAAGCTCGCCGACGGCGCCACGCGCTACTGGAACGGCTACGTGAGTCGCTTTGTCCAAATCGCTTCAGCTACCCCGCAATTCGCCCAGTACCGTGCAACTGTCGTATCGTGGCTCTGGCTGCTTGACCGAACGGCGGACTGCCGGATCTTCCAGGAAATGACTGTGCCTGATATCATCAAACAAGTCTGCAGCGATCTGGGGTTCACGGACATTGAGGACAGGCTTTCCGGCGGTTACAGAACCTGGATCTACTGCGTGCAGTACAGAGAGACGGCCTTCAACTTCATCAGCCGTCTGATGGAACAGGAAGGCATCTACTATTATATGTCGCACGAAGCTGGGAAGCACACGTTGGTCCTTTGCGATTCCCTGAGCAAACATGATCCCTTCGAGGACTACACCGAAATCAAGTTCGACCCGGAAGTTGACGCTTCATCCGTCGAAGAGCATATCAGCTCCTGGACACTCGAACGCAAAGTCCGCACCGGCGCTTTCGCGCACACCGACTACAACTTCACGACCCCCAAGACCGATCTCATGAGCACGCAGCAGGACGTCAAGGCGCACAGTCAGGCCGAGTACGAGGTCTACGACTACCCCGGCGAGTTCAGTACCCCCGAAGAAGGCGCCCGTTACGCCGGCATACGAATGGAAGAGCTCGCACAGCCGTATGACACGTGTAACGGGGAATCAGGATCTCGCGGCATCCGACCCGGGTACAAGTTCACGCTGACCGGCCACCCACGGGATGACCAGAACCGCGAGTACATGGTGCTTACTGCGGTGTATAAGGCATCCACGGAAAGCTACGAGACTTCCGGCGCAGGAGAAGATCTCTGCAGCTGCGCTTTCACTGTAATGCCGGGCGACACGCAGTACCGCCCCGCCCGGATCACGCCCAAGCCCGTCGTCCACGGTGAACAAACAGCCGTCGTCGTGGGTCCCGCCGGCGAAGAGATCTATCCGGACGAGTATGGGCGCGTGAAGGTCCAGTTCCACTGGGACCGGCTCGGCAGTGATGACGAGAACTCCTCATGCTGGATTCGAGTCGCACACCCGTGGGCCGGAACCAAGTGGGGCTTCGTCGCCATTCCGCGCATAGGCCACGAAGTCGTCGTCAGCTTCCTTGAAGGCGATCCCGACCAGCCCCTGATCACGGGCCGGATCTACAACGCCGACAACATGCCGCCCTACACCCTGCCCGACAACAAGACGCAGACCGGCTTCAAGACCCGCAGCTCCAAAGGCGGCACACCCCAGAATTTCAACGAGATACGGTTCGAGGATCTTAAGGGCGAGGAACAGCTCTTCATCCACGCCGAGAAGAACCAGGACATCGAGGTCGAGAACGATGAGACACACTGGGTCGGCCACGACCGCCGCAAACGGATCGATCGCGATGAGAACACGACGGTCAAGCGCCATCGCACGGAGACCGTCGTCAAGAACGAGAGCATCTCGATCGGCGAGAACCGTACCGAGAATGTCGGCAAAGACGAGACGATATCGATTGCCGACAACCGGACCGAAAGCGTAGGCAAGAACGAGACCATTTCAATCGGCAAAGACCGCACGGAGACGGTCGCCAAGAACGAGACAATCACTATCGGCGAGAACCGTCAGGTAGAGATTGGGAAGAAGGACAGCCTTGTCGTCGGAAAGGAGCTCTTTGTCGACGCTGGTGACAAGATAACGATCACCACCGGCAAGGCCAGCATAACGATGAAGAAGAACGGCGACATAGCCATCAAGGGCAAGAACATCACGGTCACCGGTTCGAGCAAGATCAACATAAAGGCATCGTCGGACGTCAACATCAAGGGAAGCAAGGTCAAGGAGAACTGATACGCATCGTATCCCCGGCTTACGCTATGCTGCAGTTTACGAACAGTACGTCCTTCGAAGGCACCATCCTTCCAACTCCCGACCCCGACGGGATCGACTCGCTCTACACTATCGTTAAGGGGACCTTCGAACTGAACGGCGACGTCAAGGTCGCCGAAGAGCAGATCCCTGTTACGATGGAAGATACATACAGGGATGATCCCACTGCCAGCAGCATAGAGGTCCCGTCCGATCTTTGCCTCGTCAAACCCGGAACCGACGTCCTGCTTCTCGGCCACGCGTACGCCGCGGCCGGGCGGCCGACCCCGCACAGCATCGTTTCCGTTTCGGTCGGCGCCGTCGACAAGACAATCTGCGTATTTGGCGACCGCGCCTGGGAGTCCGGCATGCTCGGTCTCAAGATATCCGACGCGGAACTCTTCGAGTCGATGCCGCTCATGTGGGAACGCGCGTTCGGCGGCACGGTTGAGACCGAAGCCGATCCGCCCGAACTCTTCGCCGAGACGCGCAACCCTATCGGCGTGGGCTTCTCTCACAAGTCCATCGGCAAACCTCAACCCGGCGATCCTCTGCCCAACTTCGAGGATCCGGACGCGCTGATCACGTCGCCCTCCGACAAACCGACACCCGCCGGGCTCGGTCCGATCTGCCCGCACTGGGATCCACGCCGCGGGTTCGCAGGAACATACGACGAGACATGGGAAAAGAAACGAATGCCGTATCTTCCCGAGGATTTCGATAGCCGCTTCTTCCAGGTGGCGCCACCCGACCAGATTGTTGAGGGCTATCTGACCGGCGGGGAGACGGTCCGCATAGCGGGCGCAACGCCGGACAATCCGCTCGAGTTCCAGATACCGACCTACGATGTCTCTGTCACCTACGCAGTCGGCGGCAGCAAGGAAACCATGAAGGCCAACCTTGACACAGTATTGATCGAACCCGACGCGCACCGGTTGACGCTGGTCTGGAGAAGCGTCCTTCAGTGCGACAAGAAGACTCTGGAGGTCACCGAGATCGAAGCAACCGCAACGGGAGAACCCGGCAATGGCTGACGTCGAACCAGTCATTGTCGGCATCGGGATGATGACCTCAGTCGGGCTGAGCGCGCAGGAGACGGCGGCGTCTGTCCGGGCCGGGGTCACGCGCCATACAGAATCGGCGCTGTGCGACAAGAGCTTTGAACCATTCATCCTCGCACGCGTGCTTGAGGACGGCATGCCGCCCTTGACCGATGAAGTCGATGCGTTGCCGGGGCTCGCCCATCGTGAGGTCCGCATGCTCAGACTGGCAACGCGGCCATTGATCGAAGCCATGGGTGCCGCAGATACCTCGGCCCCGGTGCCGCTCATGCTGGCGTTGCCCGCCACCGAAACAACACGCCCTCTGGATCCCTACGCCTTTCTGAAGAATCTGGGGATGCAGACGGAAGGGATCATCGACGAGGACAAGAGCACGTTAATCACGGATGGTCGCGCTGGCGGCCTGCTCGCCGTCGGCAAGGCCGCTGAGCTAATCCAGTCCGGACAGAGCACGATATGCCTGGCCGGCGGCGTTGATTCGTACATGCCCCCATATATACTGGGCCAACTGGACCAGGAGGGCCGCATCCAGTCCGCCAATACCCTTGACGGTTTCATTCCCGGCGAAGGTGCCGGCTTCATTCTCCTGGCTGATCGTGCAGCCGCGGAACGCGCAGGACTCCAACCGCTCGCGACGATATTCGCCCCCGCCTCAGGGCTTGAGGAAGGCCATATCTACAGCGACGCTGCGTATCAGGGCGAAGGGCTCGCGGGGGCCATGACCGAATTCTTGGAGCAACGAAACGGCCGCCCGCCGATCGCGGAAGTCTATTCGTCGATGAACGGGGAGAACCATTGGGCAAAGGAGTGGGGAGTGTCCTACCTCCGGAACAGCAGCTCATTCACGGAGGAGTACGGCATGCGGCACCCGGCCGATTGCTTCGGCGACACCGGCGCTGCGTGCGGGCCGCTGATGATTGCGCTTGCCACCGTCGGCATCAACGCCGGCTACCGGCAGAGCCCTTGTCTGGTGTACTGTTCGTCCGACCGCGGCACTCGGTCGGTCCTCGAAGTCTCATCCCTGGAAGAGCAGGAGTCATGACATGAGCCAGAAGACATTCGTCAACATGCGCGGTGTGGCACACAAGGGCAGTGGCGGCATGAGCCCGGTCTTCCCCGACGTATGCAAGACACCGGCCGCGCCCAGTCCCGTTCCCATCCCCTACCCCAATATCGGCATGGCGTCGGACACTTCCGACGGCCCCAACAAGGTGAAGACCGATGGGAAGATGCCGATGGTAAAGGGCGCCAAGTACTCGAAATCATCCGGTGACGAGCCCGGCACCATCGGCGGCATCATTTCGGGCGTCAATAGAGACGTATGCGAGTTCATGATCTACTCTTTTGACGTCAAGTTCGAGGGCAAGAACGTATGTAGAATGGGAGACCCGCTGTTTCACAACAAGAAGAACATCATGGGGTAGCACCGGCGCCCCGCCCCCCCCCGTCTGAACGTAGAAACAAAGGAGCACAAGTGATGAACGGCATAGAAGCTCTTCTCGGAAAGCAGACCCGTACGGGCAGCATGGAGCGCGGCCGGGTATTGGTCGTACTCGACGAATCTTCCGCCCTGATCGACTGCCGGGGCCAACAGGTATGTGATGTCCTCCAGACGACCGAGACTCCGCTCAGACTCGCCACCGACGATACAGTTCTTGTCTGGATCCCGGAGGCCAAGGGAGCCCACGCTGTTGTCCTTGGCCGTATCGGCCCCAGCCATGCCGAACCGGAACCAACCACCGGTGAGGAAACGGACGCGGTGCCCGACGAAGTCGTGATCGAAGCGGGCAAGGGCCTGACGCTGAAGTGCGGCGATGGATCAATCACGCTCCGACAGGACGGCAAGATCCTTATCAAGGGCACGGATCTCGTTTCACGCGCATCCCGGCTGAATCGGGTGAAGGGCGGCGCCGTCTCCATCAACTGACATCTGTGGGAGAACTCCTCGCATGGCACCCGAAGCCAAAGCACAAATCATAGATGACCTGCTTGAAGTACACTTCGAGGAACTCGCCTTCCTTTGGGAACGGCGCATCGAAGCAATCTGCTCACCGATCTACACCCTGCGCGCATTCCGGGAGCTTGACGAACGCATTGACGCACACACGTCCGGTCTCCTTGTCGGGGGCAAAACCGGTCTGCCGCTGCTGGAACAGGGCCTCGCCGACAAGGACCCATCCAACGTCTTTGCGGCTGCCTACGCACTCCTCCGGCTTGGCGATGCCGAGGCGGCGAATACGGTGATCGATCGCTTCATGGAAGCTGAGGGCGACACGCTCGCCGGACTGCGCCGTGCCCTCGCTCACGCGCCGCTCAACGGTACCGCAGAAGCTCTGCAGGACGCGGCGGCCGGCGCTCCGCCGGTACGGGCCGTGGCCGCCTGTGAGATCCTGGCTTTCCACGGCCAACTGGAAGTAGGCTCACCCCGTCTAAAGGAGTTGATACAGGACAAATCCCCGTCTATCCGCGCCGCGGCGTGGCGAGTTATCGGCCTCCTGGACTCGATCCCTGAGGCGAGTATGGCGGCGTCCGTCACCGCCACGCGACCGTACAGCGCGGCTATCAAGGACCAGGATACGCGCGTGCGGATCGCGGCGCTCGGCGCCGCCGCCTGGACTCGTCAGAAATGGCTTCTGGAACACTGCCGCTCGTGCGCGGCCACGGAGTGCGACGAGCAGCTACAGGCTTTGGTCCTCGTAGCCGTGCTGGGTGACGAGTCGGACATGGTCCGCATGATTTCCGCGGGGCGTCTCAACAGCCTTGGACCCGGCCGGTTCCGGATCCTGGGCGCCTACGGGCACCCTAACGTAGTGGACCAACTGCTGACGGCGTTGGATGATGAGGATCCTTTTACATCAGTTGCAGCCGGACTCGCCTTCACGAAGATTACCGGCGTTGACATCGAATCCGACGACGTTGTCACCATTCCACCCAAAGAGGAGCAGGATCCGGACGAAATCGATGAGGAGTTCCTCGACGAACTCGTCCTTCCCGATCCCGAAAAGGCCAGGGCCCACTGGGCGGAAGCATCCAGCTCCTATGGCCAGGGAAGTCGCTGGAGCCGAGGAGTGAATCTCGACACGCTGGAGGACGAGCAGGAACTCCCGCCGGTGCTGGATATGGAGTCGTGCAGCGAGGCCGCCCTGCGTAGTGCGGCCGGGGACAAACGACGCAACCCCAGGCTACTCTATCCCGAGTGGTACTGCCCTGAGGCGCCGAGCGAATAGGCCTACATCATTCCGGGTATCCACTCCGACGGTGGCAGAATCCTTACCCCCGTCAATTCCGCTGCCTTGAGCCTGGTCGCAACCCGGTCCGACAGGATAATAATGCTCATCATGTTGATGAGCCTGACGAAGTGCAGGCCCGCCAAGGCTTCTTCCCGAAACACCATCTTCTCAAACCCCATCACGAAGCCGGCATCATCCACGTCGCAGCCCGAGGCGTCAACGTCCAACACATCCGCTATGCCCACGACGTTCGCGGCCATGTAGTCGCACTTCTCACCCGTCGGCTCGTAGACCACCTCCGCCGGGAAATACTGAACATTGTCCACCCCGGCTCCCTCAAGGGCATCACGAAATTTGGCGGAGAACAACGGCTGTCCCGCCGACGCCTCGCATTGGTAGTCCAACGGCGGATGGTTCGTTGGATTCTTGGCCTGTTGGTCGACCTCCAGGACGTACTTGAGCGGCTCCTCCACGGTCTCGATGGAGGCTTGTGTCAGATCCACATTCGGACCAGCAGTCTTGTTCACAACCGGCCCCGCCCAGGATGGGTCATGTACTAGTATGAATGAGTCTGCCATATCGATCTACGTGTCCGGATCTTCGGCGCTCTCGGACTCAGCCGCCACTTCCTCGGCCAGGTTTTCCTCCAGTTTCAGATACTCGGTCGGCTCCTTACCCTTCTCCCAATCATAGGTTCCCCAATCCGCCCGGGGCGCCATGAATGAGTCGTTGTAGAGTTTGTATGCGCTGCTCGCGATGCTTACTATCCCATTGAAGATCCGGCGCTCCTCTACCTTCATCAGTCCAAGCAGCCATTCGGCATCAACCTTGTGCGTCGGACAGAACTTGCGCGCGACCTGCTGCGCAAGGTCCTTCATATGCTTCTTGACCGTGTCGTAGTAGGCGTTGGTGTGCCCGCCTCGATGCTTCTGCAGAGCCTGCCCCTGGCCGATCTTGTTGTATGCGCGCGCACGACTGAACTGCTGCTTGCTGTACGGCAACATGATGCAGTTCGATCCTCTGTCACAATCGTAGCCCGCCTTCTTGAGTTCCCCGGAGATCTCGTGCTTGTTCAGAATCTTTACAGCCAGACAATGGTGAGCAGCCGCCTTGTACCCGCCCGTCTTATGGATGATCTTCTCCCAGTTCGTGAGAGGAGGACGATCCGGGTCAGGATACAGTCCGTCGCCCTCGACGGTCTTCGCGTACTTCTGCCCGCCCTCTTTGAGCTTTTTGGTATTCTTGTCGCCGGCGTAGTTGTGAGGAGGCTCAGGTTTCGCATCCTGGTGTTTCTTGTGACAGAATATGCACTCCTCGGGATCATCCACCTTCGCGATGAGTGTCACAGCAATTCCTTCACCAACCTGCGTCATGTCTCCACCTCACAATGGACCGAGCGAACCCATTCCGCCCCGACCACAGTCAACCACAGTCTACCGACCGGCCATGCAGATATCAAGCGCCGGGCAACTACTCGCTCCTTCGGCGCTGCATCCCTTTTGCTTCGCTCACTCGAAGCCGTACGAGAAATCACCGTCCTTGACACCGATCGCGATCTTCGGCATGGGCTTGCCTTCGATCATACGCGTCAGGACATCGCCGCTTATAGCCGGGAGCATCGTATGGGTCAGGATGGCATCAACCATTCTAGCACCGCTCGCCACCTCTGTGCAACGGCTTCCAATCAATTCCACGACCTCGTCATCGTAGGTCAGTGGTATGCCATGGTTCTGCATAACACGGGTCGCGATCCGGCCCAACTGCAGACGGACGATCTTCCTGATCACATCGTCGCTCAACGGATAGTACGGGATCACCACGAGCCGGCCCAGCAGGGCGGGCGGGAAAACCTTGAGCAACGGCTCGCGTAGAGCCTTCTCCAGGCCATCCGGATCAGGCATCAGCTCCGGGTCCTTGCACATGCTCATGACCAGATCCGTACCGGCATTAGTGGTCAGCAGGATGATCGTATTCTTGAAGTCGATATCACGCCCCTCACCATCCTCCATCCAGCCCTTGTCAAAGACCTGGAAGAAAATCTCGTGGACGTCCTTGTGCGCCTTCTCAACCTCATCGAGCAGGACAACACTGTACGGCCTGCGCCGCACTGCCTCGGTGAGGATCCCGCCTTCACCATAACCCACATAGCCCGGAGGCGCGCCCTTAAGGGTGGAAACGGTATGCGCTTCCTGGAATTCGCTCATGTTGATTGTGATAACGTTCTGCTCACCACCGTACAGCGCTTCCGCGAGCGCCAGGGCGGTCTCGGTCTTCCCTACCCCGCTCGGCCCGGCCAACAGGAAAACACCTATCGGACGGTTCGGATTGTCCAACTGCGCCCTGGAAGTCTGCATGCGCTTGGCTATCGTATCAAGCGCATGTCGTTGACCGATCACGCGTTCCTCCATGGTGTCGGCGAGCTGCATCACAGCGGTGAGCTCGTTCTTGACCATGCGGCCCACGGGGATTCCGGTCCAGTCCGAAACCACCGCCCCAACAGCCGTACCGTCCACGCTCGGGAGAATCAGCGGGCGATCGCCCTGCATCTCGTCAAGTCTGGCCTGTAGCTCCTTCAGTTTCTCAAGAAGGTCGTCACGCTCCTTCCCGGACGCGGCATCCTCGGCGGCTTCCTCCTCCGGCTTCTCGGCAGCCGCATCGCCTTCGGCCTCGGCGTCCTTCTCGTCTGCCGACTTCTCAGGCTCCACGGGTTCGTCCACGGGCTCCTGCCCATCCGGACCTCTCAGCTTGGCGCGTATCTCAAGGATCTCGGATACCAGGTCATTCTCCTCTTTCCATTCCGCTTCCAGTTTGACCAGGCGTTCTTTCTCTTCCTCGAGCTTCGCGGCCGTCTCGTCCTTCCTCTCACCATGCTCAATACCAACGGCCTGTTCTCGATCAATGATCCGCAGCTCGGTTTCGAGCGCGTCTATCCTCCTGCGGCAAGCCTCGACTTCGGGCGGCACCGAGTGCTGGCTCATCGCGACCCTGGCACATGACGTATCCAATAAACTCACTGCCTTGTCCGGGAGCTGACGCGATGGAATGTAGCGATGCGAAAGCTTCACCGTGGCTTCCAGCGCCTCATCAAGGATCTGGACCTGATGATGCTTCTCCTGCACCGATGCCAGAGCACGCATCATGAGAACAGCCTTCTCCTCCGACGGCTCCTCAACCTTCACAACCTGGAAACGACGGGTCAGCGCCGGGTCCTTCTCAATGTACTTCTTGTACTCGGCCCATGTGGTTGCCGCGATGGTTCGCAATGTTCCGCGAGCCAGTGCCGGCTTGAGCAGATTCGCCGCGTCACCCGACCCGGCGGCGCCACCGGCGCCGATGAGCGTATGCGCTTCATCCACGAAGAGAATAATCGGCTGCGGTGATGCCTGGACTTCTTCGATCACCTGCCGGAGCCTGTTTTCGAATTCACCCTTCATGCTGGCCCCAGCCTGCAGCAGCCCCAGGTCCAGTGTGCGAACAGTCACGTCCTTCAACGGCGGCGGCACGTCACCGGCCACGATCCGCTGCGCGAACCCTTCCACCACAGCAGTCTTACCCACACCCGCTTCACCGGTCAGAATCGGATTGTTCTGTCGGCGACGCATCAGGATATCAATGATCTGCCTGATCTCGTCGTCACGTCCCAGAATAGGGTCCATATCACCTGACCGAGCATTCTCTGTGAGATCCACGGAGAACTGTGCCAACGCTTCCTGCTTACCCATCGCGGCCGGGCCCACTGCCCCACTCGACTCGCCCGGCGAAACACCACCGCCCACTTGCGAACCGTCCTGCGTTGCCAGACCATCTTCCGGGGAACCATCGACTATCGAGGCATAGCTGTCGGTCAACTCCTCAAGCTTGATCTTGGAGAACTCCTTCGAAAGACCCGGCAGGAAATGCTTCAAACCCTGGGTCTTCAGTAGAGCGGCAACTATGTGGCCGGTCCTGATCTTCGCATCACCGAAGAGCAGCGTACTGAGCACCCAGGCTCTTTCCACGCCTTCCTCAAGCTGAGGCGAGAAGTCGGTCACGGCCGTCGCACCCCGCGGCAACTGGTCAAGCGCCGCCGTCAGATCGGATGCGAGCCGCGACTGCTCCAAACCGAAATGACGAATGATGCGGTGAACATCGGAATCCTGCGTCTGCAGGAGCTGGTGGAGCCAGTGGATCAGATCCACATACGGGTTCCCCCGCAACTTGCAGAAGACCGTAGCGCCCTCCATGGACTTGTAGCCAATCGCATTCAGCTTCCCGAACAGTGCCACACGACTTATCTCAGCCATCTTTCATCTCCCCATAGCGCGGGCTACGCCCGCAACCTGGAGGTCAGATGTCAGGAGTCAGCAAGACATTCCTGTCCGACCTGACCTCTGATCTCCGACCTCTGATCTCTTCACTCACAAACCCAGACACCCACATACCCACAAACTCTCCGTCAGGCTGGGGCCGACCTCAACACCAGATCATCTGCATCCTTCTCCACTTCACGGCTCCGCACCCAGCTCGTCCAGCCGAGCCGGCCGAAAGACCCCAGTCTGACCTGCGGTACTTCCTTCGCCTCCAGAACAAGCTGAAGATCCCAGCAGTGCTCGTCACAGTCGTAGTTCTTCACCCAATCCCGCAGTCTCTTGAAGCTCTGCCCGCCCGGCAGCAGTCTTTCGTAGTCCCTCAACGGCATCGGCCCCATCACGATCCTGAATTTCTGCTGGCACTCCCATATCTGCGAGCCGACCATCGCGGTGGTGCCCAGCGCACAGGTCTCCGGCGATTCACCCAGACGGCACCTGTACTCGTCGGGTATATCCATCCACTGTCCAACAAACTGATGGATCACAACACGCATCCGGAAGAAATCCTGAAGCAGAGAGCGTAACCCTTCCGCATGTCGTGTCTGGCACGCCAGATGCCCGGAGAAGTGGAGCTTACCCAGGTCCGGGACCGCATCCCTCTCACGCAGACTCCGGAAGCCGAGGCCGCAGAAACTGCCCACGTAGAACCCGAACGGATCATCGTCGCGGTCAAAGCTGACTGTCGGCCGGTTGGTAGCCCACGCACGGTAGAAGAGACTGATCATCCGATGGTTGAAGATATCCAGGAATCGAACGAGCGTGGGATCGTCATGATTCATCTTACGGTCCCGAACGTACTCGGTAATATGGGACGGCATCGGCCCGTTCGGTCCGAGCAGACCAAAGAAGTTCACGACGAGTCGAGCCTTGCTTCTTCGCTGCGTTGCCGGCTCACAACGGTTCAGCGTGCTGGCCGCGAAACTGAGAGACGCTTCCTGCCCGAACAAAACAGGGTCCTCGGAAGCCTGGCCGGAGCAACCAACGCGTGGAAGCCCCTTCGCGGCGCCCTCAATACGGCGAACCGTAGTGTAGAAGCTCTTCCCTACAGGATCCCCGATCACCTGCGGCATCAGAGCGTGTGACGAATTCCCATTCTCGTCGGCCATCGCATTATCTCTCCGTACCCCTGCGTACGTATAACCGTCTCCGTGAAGGAATTGATGCTCACATACTTCGAAAAGAAGGCTTCCAGCACAGCGCCAAGAACAAAGACGCCCGTCCCCTCAAAAGCGGTCTCGTCAAACGTCACATCGATCTCCAGGCCGCGTGCAAACGCGATCGGACCGTCCATCTTGATTCGCCGCCTGATCGGCTTGCTCGACACCGAGTGTACACCGTCTATCTGTTTGGCAATATGCGGATCCCTGGTATCCCCGTACAGTCGCAACAAATCACGCAACGCCGTTGCACCCTCGCCGCCTGAATGGTTCACGAGCGACAGGTAGTTCAGACACAGGTGACTTATCAAACGCCAGTTCACCCCGCCCTCGGCATACGAAGGCCGCGGAGAAGTCGGCCCCGCAATGCACCGTACGCTGGTTACCGGGCCGCTGGCCTGCAGATTGAAATCGGTGCCGCCCCTGCCGACCGGCATCTGTATCGGCAAATCACGATTGGTGCACAGCGTGTCGAGCCCGAGCTGCCGGAGGTCGGACCGGTATGGCGCCGATTGCGAGTCAACGAGCGACAGAAAGACCTCGCTGCCCCCGTAACTGCTGCGCCGCCCCTTCAGCTTCTCACGGCTCGACTTGAGGCGCGGGGACCGCGAAACGGTGAAATACGCGCCCCCGCCGTCCTTACCCTCGACATCCCGCGCCGAATAGAACGGTGCAAACGGTTGCTCGTCACCGGAGTGCACGCCGAAACCCGTGACATTCCGCACCTCGTAGACCTCGTAGTCCATGGGCCTTGTGCGGTCCGGAACAACGTGGAACTCCGCGTACTTGTCCGACAGATGAATGCGATCGGCCCGTTTCGGGAAGAGATTGACGGCGGGAGTACAGTTCAGTGCAAAGCTCGAATCATTCAGACGGCCCTCAAGCTCGAGATCCTCCCTGTTGAGCAGAATCACGATGTCCAACAACTTGCCCTCGCAACGCTTGAAGCTTCGACCCAGCCCGCTTATCCGGAAGAACAGGTAACGTTGCGGGAACGCGAAGTACTCGTGCAGCAGCCTGTAGCCCTGGAAGGACCGCGCGGTGACCGGCAGCAGCGCCTCGTCATCGCTGAACCCGACCTGCTCGATCGAAGACGCCGGCAGCACGTCCTGCCAGGAGAACGGCCGCTCCCCGGCCTGCAACGCGACACTTCGCGACTGCGCAAAGATCTGCTGATATATCCGCATGGGCAATTCTTCCGTGCCGCGGATACAGAATGTCAGCGAATCGGCGGCAAGATCAGAGAAGACGTGTTCACTCGCCGTCTTGAGCCGGATACGGATTCCGGCTTTCGCCGCCTGTGCAGCGGCCGGCAGCTCCAGTGAACCGAGTTCGCGGGTGCAGTACTGCGCCTCCACAATGTCCAGCGGCCACAGCGTAACCGCCTGCGCCGTACGATACTCGCACGGGGTGCTCGCATCACCGCTGACCACCGAACGCAGCACGGAACCGCGTTCGATCGTGAATCCATCCGCGAGATCTCCCTCAGACATGTCCGGCGTGAACTGGACCGTTGTCATCGAAGGGGTCGGACAGAGATAGTGCGGATAGACCGTCTCGAGAACGGCCTGCGTGAAATGTGGAAACTCAGCATCCAGTTTCAGATGAACGCGAGCGGAGAGATACGCGAACCCCTCCAGCAACCGTTCGACATACGGGTCGGCGCAGCTGAACTGGTCAAGGGCCAGCCGGCCTGCGATCTTGGGGAACTCCTTCGCAAACTCACCCGCCGTTCCCCTGAGATGCTGAAGTTCGCGGTTGTAGTAGCCCAAAAGGCGCCGGTCCATTACGATCCCTGCTTCAGCTGGTAATTACCGGTTTCCAAATCAATTTCAGTCCTGATGTAAAGGGATTCGGGCGTCGGCTGTGCCCAGAGATCACCCTTGATCTCGAAGCTAACCGCGCGCTGATGCATCGCGGACGGATCCGCCCGCACTTTGACTGAGAAGGAGCCTGCCTGGATGCGCGGCTCAAAACGTCGAATGGCGTCCAGTATCTGAGACTGCAGTTCATCGGCCTCGAACCCGGAAGTCGTCATCCCGGTGATGTCGCGTACTCCGAAGTTCAGCACCGAGGAAGGCACCTCTTCAAAATCTTCCAACCCGTCGGCGGCAACGTGCGCAGAGGTGTTGAGCAACCACGACAGGTCACGAAAAACAGCCTGCCGATACCGCCGCATGTTGATCACGCGCTCGTCCCGGGCCTCCCGTTCGTTGGACGGGTCATCATCCGTCAGCCTGTCCAGCAGACACGGTTGAAGTCTTTCCGAAGGCGTCAGCTCAGCCATCGCTCGGGACCTCGTCCCCATCCTCCACGCTGTCCTGCACGGGGCAGTTCAGCGTCACCGTTCCCGCCGCCAGCAACGGGTACTCATCCTCGTCGGTCGTCAGCACACGCTGCCCTGCGCCGGCAAAGAAATCACTTCCAAGATCCGTCCAGACCGTCCGGCGCGCCATCTTGACGAAGTTATCCTCGTGGTTCTCCGTCCCAACGTATCGAGCAGGAATCAGACCCATGGCCTCCCCGCCGTTCGCCCACGTCAGCTTCGCCCGGGCCCAGACCGCATCACGCAGATTCTCAGGCTTCTCGAACTCGATCACGTTTATCCGCTCGAACGGGACCCAGTAGTACTTCCCGTTGACGATCGCCTCCAGTACCGGACCCAGTCTCGGGTCCGCGTCCGCAATCCACTCGAACGGTTTGCCGTCGACGGTGCCGGATATGGCGGGCGCGGCCTCAAAGGCCTTGTCCCTCAGCTCCGCAGCCGCCTCGTGTTTGTCCTGGGCCAGCAAGGTGGCGGCCTGCGCCATCCACACCGTCCATTCCGGCGGCTCGCCCAGGAACATGGCGGTACGTTTCCCCGCAAATATCTCTGCCCGGAACGCTTCCGCGTTCAGCGCCGGTCCGTAGATATGCGCCATCAGCGAAGCGTCCGCATCCATCTCACCGGCGACATTGAGCTGGGTCATCGCGCGTTCCCACTGACCCAGAAGGCTCAGCAGTTGAAAGAGATACACACGAAGCTCCCACTTCGCGGGCGCGGCCTTCACTTCGTTCTGTGCGGCAGTTAGAGCCCCATCCAAATCGCCTTGCTGCAGGTATTCCTTCGCCTCCATAGATCAGCCTTTCAAAGCAACGGACGACCCCGGCCCGCATGGCCGAGGGTCGTCCGTCAACAGTCCGGTTCATACACACGGCTCAGCTGCCGCCCTTCGCGGAGGGAAGCTTCGAGACGAGACGCAGTGACACGCTCAGACCTTCGAGCTGGTAGTGCGGGCGCAGGAAGAACTTGGCGTTGTAGTAGCCCGGGTTCCCCTCGACCTCTTCTACCGCGACCTCGGCCGCCGCGAGCGGATACCTCGCCTTGACCTCATCGGACGCCGTCGGGTCGGTGGTCACGTAGTTCGTAATCCACTTGTTAAGCCATGCCTCAACGTCAACGCGTTCCTTGAACGAGCCGATCTTGTCACGAACGATGCACTTCAGGAAGTGCGCGAAACGACATGTCGCGAACAGATACGGCAACCGCGCGCCTAGCTGCGCGTTGGCTGTCGCGTCCGGATCATCGTATTCCGCCGGGCTATGCGCGGACTGCGCACCCACAAACACGGCGTAGTCCGTGTTCTTCCAGTGCGAAAGCGGCATCAGGCCGTTCTTGGCCAGCTCTGCTTCGCGCCGGTCGGTAATCGCGATCTCGGTCGGGCACTTCATATCCACGCCACCGTCGTCGGTCGGGAACGTATGGCACGGAAGTCCTTCGACCATGCCGCCGCTCTCGACACCACGGATCCGGGAACACCAGCCGTATTCCTTGAAAGCGCGGTTGATGTTCACGCCCATTGCGTATGCGGCGTTGGACCAACAGTACTTCCCGTGATCGGCGCCCTCGGTATCTTCCTCGAAGTCGAACTCTTCCACGGGCTCGGTCTCTGCTCCGTAAGGCAGGCGAGACAGTGTCCGGGGCATCGTAAGACCGACATACTTCGAGTCCTCCGACTCGCGGAATGAACGCCAGGGAGCATACTCCGCGGTCTGGAAGATCTTCGTGAGATCACGCGGATCACCCAGCTCCTGCCATGTTTCCATGTTCATCAGAGTCGGATTCGAAGCCGCAATGAACGGCGTATGCGCCGCGGCCGCGATCTGTGCCATGCCGTTCAGCATTTCCACATCCTGCGGACCGTGGTCGAAGAAGTAGTCACCAACGAGACAGCCGTACGGCTCGCCGCCCGGCGTTCCGTACTCATCTTCATAGACCCTCTTGAACAGCGGGCTCTGGTCCCATGCCGTGCCCTTGAACTTCTTCAAGGTCTTCGCGGCATCCTTCTTGGGCAGGTTCATTACGCGGATCTTGAGATTCTCGTCGGTCTCCGTATTGTTGACCAGGTAATGCAGACCCCGCCAGGTACCCTCGAGCTGCTGAAACTCCTCCTTATGCATGATAAGGTTGATCTGCTCCGTCAACTTCGCGTCGATCTGAGCAATTATGGCCTCAATGGACTTGATCGCATCATCCGAGATCAGCGCGGTGTCGGCGAGCGCCTGCGAAGCCAGTGTTCGCACTGCCGTCTCCACGGCCTCCCTTGCACGATCGGACTTGGGCTTGAACTCCTTCTTCAGAAGGGAGTCAAAGGAACCCGGATCCAGTGTCTCTACTGCACCTTCTTGTGCTTCTGCACTCTTCTCTGCATCGGCCATATGATCAGCCCTCCTCCTTCTCGCCGCCGTCGCCATCTTCCGGCTTGGGCGCTGAAGACAACGCGTTCATCAATGCAGGATCATTCAACAGTTTGCCGACAAGCTCTTCCGCTCCGGTCTTGCCGTCCATGTAGGTCAGCAGATTGGCCAATTCCGTCCTCGCGGTGAGCAGCTTGTTGAGCGCGTCAACCTTGCGCGCAACCGCTGCCGGGGAGAAGTCGTCCATGCTCTCGAAGGTGATATCGACACTCAGATTCCCCTCGCCCGTCAGCGTGTTCGGAACCTGGAAAGCGACCCGCGGCTTTGCGGCCTTCATACGGTCATCAAAGTTGTCGACATCGATCTCAAGGAACTTCCTGTCAGCCACCGGCTCAAGCGCCTCTTCCGGCTTGCCGGACAGGTCAGCCATCACTCCCATGACAAACGGCAGGTTGACCTTCTTCTCCGCTCCGTACAGTTCCAGATCATACTCGATCTGGACCCGAGGAGCACGGTTTCGAGCAATGAACTTCTGACTACTCGCTTTCTTCGCCATAAGTACGCCTCCTTAGCCCTCGTTTCCACATAGTGTTACAGACTAGACAGCGATCTTCGCTTCGTCAACAATGTTTGCGCCCTTTGCCGGGCCCCGGCTTGGGCGCCGTGAGTACCTCCTATTCTTCCTGGTCGCTCCCGGAATCGCCGTAGCCGTCAGACGTTCCGCCACTGATCACCTCAATCTGGCTCATAGCGTCCGGAGAGATATCGCGGACGATGTCGAGAAAGCTCTTGCCGACCAGTCGCCGCGCCCGCTTGAGCAGCAACGGCACGGGGCTCGAAGGTTCGTGCCCCTCGTAGAAGGCGCATATCCTGTCCAGCGCCCTGAGCACGTCTTCCTTGGAATTTATGGTACCCGGTGCGGCCGCCTGCACGGGCGCGCCGCCACCGGCGCTCTCCTCGCCGCCCTCTTCGACGCCCTCGGCCCCGTAGCCGCGCCTGGCAAGGATCTCCGCAACCTTCTTGTCCGCCTGCTGAATCACGCCGAGGAACTCGTCGAGATTGGGCATCGCGCCGACCCCCACAATGTCCAGGAGCAGAGACTCCATGGTCTTGCCGTGTTCCACGCTCTCGGTCAGCGCCTGGTGGGTTGCCTGCAGATCCTCAACGGGCGTATCATCAAAAGCCGCGTTGATGACGCTCATCTGGGGCACCTCCTGATCGGAGCCCGCCGGCAACGTCAACTCACCCGACGCCAGCAGCATGTCGCGCAATCCGAAAGTACCCATCTGGCGGGACGAACACAGCGGCGCGGCCATCAGGACGTCCTTGAACTTCATGGGGTCCTGGTACGTTTCCGGCGGCGGAGAGAGCGATGCAACAATGTTCATGCGTTCCAGCGGATCGTTGTCGTCCTCGGGATCAAGCTTCGGATGGAACTCGTCCCAGTACTTCTCAATCAACCCCCGAAGCAACGCCAGTCCGTCACGCAGTCCGGCCACGCCATCCTGGTGGAGCAGCGCAAGGGTAAGGTAGAGAGCAACGCGAAGATTCCTGCTGCGGCCCCACAGCTCGAGGCAGCGCTCACGGACATCCTTCCAGTTCGCTTCTTCGCCTTCGCTGAACTGCGTCTCCGGCGTCCCTTGAATCATCCGTTCAACTTCAAGATACGCGGCATCGTAGCTGATATCTTCCCCGCACGGGGATTCGGCGCTGATTTCCTGCAAGAGCTCTTCGATGTTTAGACTCACAGCATCATTCTCCTCTTCTCACCATGCACGTTACAGGCGCCCCGAGGATCGGCCGATCCACTGAAGCAGGGCTTGGCACGTCCCGGATCATACTCAACGCCGCTCACCCGATCAACAGGAAATCATTGCTGACGCACAACCCTTTTTGGCGTCATTCGGAGGCCGAACTCGCGCTCAACCGGTGCTGAATGTACCGGAGCGGTGACTTGCAGGGCAAGAATTGGGCAAGCTACGGCGTGG
>Ga0272442_10004124_pt1 | contig 20004 bp, 16 predicted proteins | sample SSMForm2O_FD_200262 | JGI IMG/M metagenome (GOLD analysis project Ga0272442, IMG submission 200262) | Marine sediment archaeal communities from Little Sippewissett salt marsh, Falmouth, MA, United States - SSM-Form-2O | ecosystem: Environmental > Aquatic > Marine > Wetlands > Sediment ... | reverse complement strand
TCATTTGCAACAGGCCTTGCCATCCTGCTGGGATCCAACCTGGGAGTTCCTCTGGCAACCCTGCCCGCATCCCTGGCAATGGATCCGGCATCAAGGAAAACTGCCGCCGCACACGCTGTTATTACTCTCATCTGGACACTTATATGTATTGTGTCTCTCGGCTGGATCGCTCACCTGACAGACCTCATTATCCCCGGCCTTCCGGACGCGATTGACTTTACAAGCAAGGTGATGCGGCCGTCCGTGGGTATTCATCTTGCTGCGGCTTTTGCAATTACGAGCATCCTTCCCCTTATTGTGTTCGGACCGATCCTGAAGTCTGCATCGTCAAGATTGTTTACATCGACCAGTCAGAACGGAAAAAAGCCTCATGCATTCATCATGAAGCATGCATCAACCGAAATCGCCCTGATGGCAGCCAGGAAAATGCTGCACTCTCTGATCCTGTCGATTGAACCGATGCTGAAACAGACAAAAAACCTCATTATTAAAAGGGACAGGACTCTTGTGGACGAAATAGAGAGCACTGCATCTACTTTGTCCTCGGACATTGAAGAGGCGGCCGCCCTTCTGTCCGAAATAAGCAGAACAGACAGTGATACGGAAAACACCGGGGCTGAAACTCTTTCCTATGCGCTGAACAGCGCAAGGCAGGCCGTTGCCGCTGCCGGGGCCCTGGCTTCTGAGGCGGAGAGGATTTTTGATCATGAGAAACCGGTTGCATCCGGCCATGTCCGGCATATCGAGATCATGAGCAGCGCGGTCGGGTCCCTGATTGAAATGGCTGCGGCAGCCGCGGAGGATGAGGATTCTGTCGATGCAGCCGGAATCCGCATGGCCGAGATCTCGTTGAACAGGGCGGATGAAACAGCCAAAAAGGAAGCGATTGCAGCCGTGAACAGTGGTGAACTGAGCCCGGAGGAGGGTTTCTTCCTCGTCTCGATTTATTCGGGCTTCGAACAGGTGGGCAATTACGTCTACAGGTTTGCCGAAGAACTCACGTCCGCTGTATCATTGTGACTATGGAAAAAGACGATGTGCATATGACAGGTCTGATTCTGTTTTCCCTTCTGGCCGTGCTTTGTTCTTCCTGCTACCGGGATCAGTCCCGGGAAGAGCTTCTTCCGGACGGCGGGGGTGATTCAGGAGATCTGCCGGAGGCCGATTCCGGCTCTTCCGTACAGATTGATCCCTATGAAGAACTCGAAGACTTTTTCGGCTTCGAAAAGATACACAGCATTGAAATCGAGCTGTCCGATAAATCCTTTGATGCGCTCCTCATCGAACCCAAGGAATATGTAGAAGGAGTGGTGAGAATCGATGACGAGATTCATGAAAATGCAGGAGTACGGCTGAAGGGAAGCGTGGGTTCGTTTACGCCGCTTGATGCAGAAGAACCTTATGGCTGGGGAGCTCCGGGCAAAAGCGCCTTTATCGTGAAGTTCAACGAGTTTATCAGGGGCCGCAAGCACCGGAGACTGACAAAGCTTACGATAAACAACATGGTTCAGGATCCGACCAGGATAAACGAATTTGTTGGATACACTCTGTTCAGGGAGCTTTCGATCCCGGCCTGCAGGACGGGGTATGCCACCGTGTATCTGAACGGAGAATACAAAGGTTTCTATGCCCTTATTGAGTCAACGGACAATAACGAATTTCTCGAGCACTGGTTCGCTACCGCTGACGGCAATCTTTACGAGGGCGACAACGGATCCGATGTTGATCTTTATTCTTATGAGAATTTCGATCAGGACAATGGTGAAGACAAATCAAAATCCGATCTGAGGGTGCTTGCCCAGGTCCTGGACGGCATTGAAGGTAAAAAGGAAGTTATCAAGGATCTCAGTGCCGTGCTTGATCTGGATACTTGCCTGAAGTATATCGCCGCGGAGATTTTCCTCGGACACTGGGACGGCTATTCCTGGTCCAGGAATAATTTTGCCATTCACCATAATCCTCTTGATGACAAATGGACCCTGATGCCGTGGGGGCTGGACCAGCTGTTCAATACGGACAGTCTCCTGATGGGGGATTACAACATGGTCATCAAGCCTGCGGCGGAAGTGGAATCCTACGGCCGCATACATCGCGTGTGCATGAAATCCGATGACTGCAGTGCGCTTATGAGGGACGCGCTGGAAACCGTAATGCAGAAGGCTGATGAAATAGATATTCTTGCTCTTTCGAAAAACGCATGGCAGGCGATAGATGAAGAGGCCGTTTTCGAAGCCGCGTCATCGGTTGAGTTCCCTTTTTCCGTGGGACCGCCCGAGTGGAATTACGAATTCATACAGGGGCGGAGAAAACAGATAGAAGAGTGGATTGACTGTTTCGACATTGGAAGCATCGATCATGACAATGACGGGTTCAACGGCTGTTTTGAGGACTGTAACGACTGGAACGACGCGGTTAAACCCATGGCGCCTGAAACATGTAATTTCACGGACGACGACTGCAACGGGCTGGTTGACGATGCACAGGGATGTCCCGAATGCATGTATTCCTCCGGCCCGTACGGGGAGAATGAATACGCGCTCTGTTTCAACCCCAGGACATGGGAGGATGCAAGGAACTTCTGCATGGACGAGGGGGGCGATCTCATATCGATTCATGACGAGCTCACGAGGGACTACATTTTCGTCATATTTTCCGAAGAGCTCGGTATCATGCATTTCTGGATCGGGCTTAATGACCTGGATAATGACGGAGTCTACGAGTGGAGCGACGGAACACCGGTCGATTTTGAATCCTGGTTTTCGATCATTGATGGCGAGGGCGACATGGAGAGCTGCATAAGCCAGTACCTGCCCATATGGTTTGATTATCCCTGCGAAGGCGGACTGCCCTTTGTCTGCAGAATACCCTGAAAATATACGTTAAAGGATAAACAAGGCCCCCGGTATGTGTTCAACAGTTATCGCTCCAGCAGAGGCTTTCGCAGTTGCCGAAGTCGGTGCAGTTCATGTCCAGGCATGAAGGCATGCATCTCAGGTAACCGGTCTCGTTGAGGCAGATTGTTCCGGTATCCGGGTCGCCGAGAAAGGAATCGGTGCATTCCTGCTCGGATCCCCAGCCCCAGCCTCCGCACTCGAACACCTTGGAGCAAATGTCGGCAACCGTGGTCGTACCTCCGTCGACGTCCGAGTCTGTGTCGGTATCAGTGTCTGTGTCCGTATCAGTGTCCGTGTCGGTGTCTGTATCCGTATCAGCGTCAGTGTCCGTGCCGCCGTCCATGGAGTCGTCCACGTCATCAATGTAGTCGGGTATGCCGTCGCCGTCTTTGTCTTCCCGTCCTTCTTCTGAATCCGGCACGCCGTCCTCGTCGGAATCATCGTCCAGGTAATCGGGCACTCCGTCGCTGTCCGTGTCAACGGGCTCTGCCGGTTCAGGACCTGCCTCTACGGCGTCCGGGATGCCGTCGCCGTCAGAGTCTATGTCCCTGTAATTGGGGATTCCGTCCTCGTCCGCGTCATCTTCACCCTCCACGTCATCCGGAATTCCGTCGTTGTCCGCGTCCTCGCCGGCAACAGGGCCTTCTTCTTCATCGCCGTCGTCATCGCAGCACAGCACGAAAACGCCGCTCAATGCCAGTACGATCAGCAGATTTAATAAGAACTTCATTTTCTTCTCCCTGTGATAAAAATGATATTCTTAAGACCAGTGCTATATATGAGTCACAGTCTATCTCAATAAGTAAGCGTGGGCCAGCTGTAAATGGCGCAGCAGCGCCTTTATGAAATTCATGAACGCGCGTTTTGCAGACGCGTTTGGGAAACGCTTTGACTTGCCAGTGTAAATCCATCAGAATCTGCACACCATGAAAACATCACCCGTACCAGAACTTTACGAAGACGTAATGGACGCATGGAGCGTGCTTTACGACGAAGACCCCCGCACGAGCGGGCGCGAATGGATAAACCTCGGCTACTGGGACACCATCGGCATGACTTACGATGCCGCCTGCGACCGAATGGCCGAACAGCTCGCCCTCTTAGGCGGGTTTGAAAAGAGTGATCACATACTGGACTCGGGCTGCGGCACTGGCACGAGCACGAGGTTCTGGTACGATTATGTAAAAGGGGACGACAAAAAGGGATGCAGCCTTGTGGGCCTGAACATAACGCCCGCGCATATCGATATCGCGAACGAGTCCATAAAGGGTACGCATTACGATGAACACCTTGAGTTCGTGCTCGGCGACGCCACCGACATGCACATGTTCGATGCGGATGCGTTCACGAAAATTGCGGCACTTGAATGCGCCTTTCATTTCGACACGCGCGAGGATTTCATCCGCGAGGCATTCAGGGTGCTGAAAACCAGCGGCATTCTCGTGACCGCAGACATCCTGGTCAAATCCTGGACTCCCACATATCACAGGGCGAAAAAATACATGCCCGACATTGTTGCCAGAACGCTTTTTCAGAAGTCGTCAAACAACATGTCCATGCCGTTTGAAAACCAGGTGGACATTCGCGAGCACAGGCGGCAGCTGGAAAGGGCGGGATTCAAAAACATCCGCATCATACCCATCAACGATTTCACCGCGCACTTTTTCACGCATTACAGGGAAAGGACGCAGGGGTTTTTGAAGGGCCGCATCCCGGAATGGATGACGCCTCAGGAGCAGAGGCATTTCAGGATCTTCAAGAAGAAAATGGATTTCACCAACTCCGCCCTTCGCCTGGCAGACTACGTTTTGGTAAAAGCCGAGAAATAATTGTGCAACGGGCCGTTGCACTTCATGTAAAATCGCAAATGGTCAGAGACGATGTTACGACCCTGTGTCAGGGCGGCTATTTCAAAGGTCTGGTTCGTATCCTGGAATCTTCGATAACGGAAAAAAGCCTTTTCCAGTCCTTCTGTGACTGAAGTGCCGAGAGACTCTTATCAGCCATTTCATCAGGTCCGGGAGCCGAAAGTCTGAGAAGTATTATGCCCGGCACAGCGGATTGTGCCGAACGGAATGCAAGTTCTCCAAAGTCCTTGTCAAACGTGATAAGTATCCTGTCTTCGCCTGCTGGCAGTTCCATTACATCCCTGTCCTTCATTCCAGGTGAATGTGTGCGGATCCACAGCACGTCATGCCCGTGACTGCGAAGCAGCTCCACAGCTTTGCCGTGGAAGTTTTCATTGGCCAGAAGTCGCATGATTTATACGGCGACCGGGTAAACGCGCTCGGTCTCGAGCACTTCCGCAGCATACTTCAGGCATGCAGTAATATCTTCTTTTTCAAGACCGGGATAGTTTGAGAGAATCTGTTCTTCGGTCCATCCCTCGGCAAGACGGCTGATAATAAACTCGACTGCTATCCTGGACCCTTTTATCACGGGCTTGCCCACGAGAATTTCCGGGTCTGTAATGATCCTTTCCTTCCAGTTCATGTATGCACTCTCCCTTTTATCCTGAGTGTCAGGCAAAAGATCTATTCCCTGTACCTTGTAAATATCCTATCATCCGCAAGTTACATCATCAATGCTCGCAGCCCATGCGAGCCTTTATGAAAGATCGTAGAATTACAATCCCGGCATAATTAATCCTTTCCGTATCGCCGGAAAGCCTTTCCGGATCATGAAAAAGCGTTTCCGTAACGTTACGGGAAGCCAAATCCGCGATCCGGGAGGCCATCTCCGTGATCCGGGAAGCCAAATCCGTGATCCGGAAGGCCATCTCCGTGATCCGGGAGGCCATCTCGGTGATCCGGGAGCCCATCTCCGTGATCCGGAAGGCCACCTCCGTGATCCGGAAGGCTATCTCGGTGATCCGGGAAGGTCGTTTTTCAACAGGGCTGTAATTTCTGACCGGAACATGGGTGACACAGACCAGGACATGGGTAACACAGACCAGGACATGGGTGACACTTACTACCTGCAGATATAATTATACCTGCCCCCCGGTGCCAGGCACATTTTTCTATACATAATTCCGGAGGGTTACGGATTATTTTTCGGATTAATGCAACCGTGGGCGGTTTTGCTCCGATAAAGTATCTGAAGGAGAAATGCATGAGCAATAACCTGCTGCCTGATGATTATGAAAAGTTGTTTGAGGACATAAGAAAGCGTATTCATACAGAACGGCTCAGGGTCACACTGTCAGTAAATTCAGCCATGGTTCTTCTGTACTGGGATATTGGAAACACAATTCTCAACCGGCAGAGGCAACAGGGCTGGGGGGCCAAAATCATTGACCGCCTGTCCGCTGATTTACGCGACGCCTTTCCTGACATGAAGGGGTTCAGCCCGCGAAACCTAAAGTACATGAGGAAATTCGCCCGGGCCTGGCCTGACCGTGTAATTGTGCAACGGGCCGTTGCACAAATTCCATGGCGCAGTAATCTTGCCCTTCTGGACAAACTGGACAAGCGGGAAACACGCCTCTGGTATGCCCTTAAAACCATCGAGAACGGCTGGAGCCGCGATGTCCTGGCCCTTCATGCGCAATAGACAATCATTTAATACAATGATTAAATCTGTTGTCATCGTTAATGGATTTCAATAAATCAATATCCTTTTCTGAAACATCAGTCACAATGAAATCAGAATATGAATCCAATTCGATAACATTTTGATTAACAGTATCTTTGTCGGTGCTCTTAATATAATCACATTGATTATTAAGTTCACCGAATGCGTTGAGTTTTAATAAAAGTGCATCTGTTGAAGGCAAACCGAAAGAATCACTGTTTCCTACAAGTAATATACCGTGGTCTGTTGTTTCAATTATTTTATACAGTCTCTCATCACCGTATCCACCTATTGCCTTCTGCCATAACAGGGAGCCATCCGAATCGAATTTTATCAGCCATATGTCCCGACCCCATGGAGAGAAACTCCTGGAATCGCCGCCTACAATAAAACCACCATCGAAGGTGCTAATGATAGAATATGCGATGTCGTAGTCATCACCACCAATGGTTTTTTGCCATTCGATGTTTCCATCGGAGGTTAATTTAATGATCCAGAAATCACCTTCACCAGGAATGTAATGACTGATTTGCCCGACTAATATGTATCCACCATCGTCAGATTGTATTACAGAATGAGCAAAATCGCTGAGTTCAATTCCAATGGTTTTCTGCCATTCAATAATTCCACTTTCTGAAGTTTTAATAACCCATATATCATAGCATTCTGATGGCCAGCAACCGCCTCCAAAGCCAAAGGATCCTGTGTAACCTACAAATAATCTACCATAATCATCTGTAGTTATTGCTGCAGTAACCTCTTCAAACTCAGGCCCTCCAATGCTTCTTTCATCAGTAATTGATCCATCGAGATCCACAGTTACCAACCATATGTCATCGCACCAGTCCGGATCCGAGCACGCACCTGATGAAATAAAAGATTCTGTTGTTCCAAGAATCTGGAATCCTTCAGAGCCGAGACTTAATATTTCACGTACGTGTTCGCCAAGGTCACCTCCGATGGTTTTTCCCCATAATAGGTCATGATTAGTATCAATTTTTAATAAAATGATGTCCGCAAGATAAAAATTATCAGAATATGTATATCCTGCTATAGCAAAGTCAGAATCAGCGCCTATAGCAAGTGACTTTCCGACGTTCATAGCTGTATTGCCTAAAGAATAATCCTGCACAATATTTCCATCCTGATCAGTTTGAACTACCCATATTACAGACTCTCCAGAATTAGCCGAATATCTTGTGCCTGTAAATATATACTCATTATTAGGCGTCTCTATGACAGAATAGAGATAATCTTCACCCGAGTCTCCTAACGTATACATCCAAGTTGAAATATGTGAATCTACACCTGAATCATCAATATTTCCATCTGAACCACTGTCTGTATCTCCATCTGAGTCGCTGTCGCTATCTGAATCAGTATCACTGCCTCCATCAATCTCAATTTTCCCGTCAGAAGAAGCATCTAAGCCACCACCGTCAGAATCACCCGAATGTCCATTTTGGCATCCAGAAATGTGGAAAAGAAGTATTATTAGAAGATAAATTGATAACCTACGGCACATATTCATATGCCCCCACATCCGCTTTTGCTGTTCCAATTCCCGGAATGTCCACTCTCTTGTTTCCATCAAAATCACGTTCCGGTGCCTTTGAATCATCAGCACGGTCGATGCATGGAGAGGTTTCTTTCAGGTGAAGATCTGCTGAATACTCATCAATAAGTACAAATTCTGGATCTTCGAAGAAATTATTATTATTTGATTCGAATTGTTGATCACCGATAAGGGTATTGTAGACCTTGTACCCCTTGCTTCCCAGTTGCTGAAGCAGGTCATCCGGTCCGTTTCCCCAGAAAATAGAATTATAAATTGTAGCTCCGCCGCCCCGTATTGCAGCTGTTTCGGGTGGTGGCTGCTCCCCTTGATAAATGGCGTCATTGAAAACAAATGAGGAATTAGTGATGTTTAATAAAGTATTATTTGCATTATAAATAGCACAGCCTCCACTATAACATTTATTATTATAGAAAACACTGTTGGATATATATGCATTACCATATGAAAGAAATACAGCGATACTGCTTCCAGAAAAATAGCAGGAATCTAATGAAATATCACCGTCGTATACAATAATTCCACTTGAAGTATTTCTGAAAAAGCATTCTGAAGCAAACAGACTGCCTTCATGCAAGGCCACAGCATACCCATTATTCTGAATAAACGATATTTCTGATATTTCTAAATAGCCATCTTTGATTAAAATACCAGCTCCATTATTAAAAGTGATGTCTTCCGAACTATTACCACCTATGATTGAAAAACCATTAATTAATGAATCAGTATTGATAATAATCACATGGAATACCTGATTATCGTCAACTCCACAATTATTAGTATCCAGACAGCCCGTAAGAATGGTTTCATTGTTTTGTATGTTTCTCTCACAGAGTAGCAATTCGGATCCGGAGAATCCTCCGTATAGTTCTATGCCGGACCTGAGCTGTATTGTGTCAGCCGGGCCGTCTTTATAAATTCTGTAAGTACCTTTCGCCACCCAGACTTCGCATATGGAAGGACCACCATCCTTTGTTTGTTCATATGCTGAATCGATGCCCTGCTGTATCTCTGTGAATGCTGTCTCCCAGGTCAGACCGTCACCGCCTATGTCCGCTTTTACGTTAACATAACGTACGCAATCGGGCACTGATGCATCTGCGCACGGGTCAGTGTCTGAGTCTGAGTCTGAATCCGTATCAGTGTCTGTGTCAGAGTCGGTATCTGAATCCGAATCTGAATCAGAGTCGGCATCCGCATCCAGGTCGGTTCCCGATCCATCGAACGCGGAAGCATCCTTCGGGCCGCTTTTTCCGCCCACATCGTCATTTTCGGATGTACTCCTGTGGCATCCCCCAGCCAGCAGGATAAATAGAACAAGCAGTTTCCGGCTTCCGCGCATCATTAAATGTGCCCCCGTAAGCTTAGTGCACGGATAATAACATATTCTTTATGAAAGATCGCAGAATTACAATCCCGGCATAATTTATACTTTCCGGATTATCGGAAAGCGTTTCCGGATCACCACAAAGCGTTTCCACCCCCCGGTGCCAGGCACATTTTTCTATACATAATTCCGGAGGGTTACGGATTATTTTTCCGATTAATGCAACCGATGGCCGGTTTGTTCCGATAAAGGTACAGGAGAAAAAATCTTAAGTAGATAAAAAAACGTTCACACAGAGAAAGGACTTGAAAGTACGTATATAATACGTACAATTGAAATGATTACAGAGGTGGAAATATCAAAGAGGGCTCAGAAGCAGCTGAAAAAAATGCCTGTTAGAATTGCTAAAAGCCTTCAGCTCTGGGTTCATGCGGTTGCTGCTGTCGGGCTCGACGAAATACGCAGGATCCCGGGCTATCACGACGAGCCGTTAAAGGGAAACAGGAAGGGGCAGCGCTCGATCCGGCTGAGCCGGTCTTACAGAACCATATACATCGTGAAGACCCATGATAAAGGAGAATTCGTTTTTATCAGTGAAGTAAACAGGCATGTGTATTGAAAGGGTTGGTTATGAGCGTAAGGAATAAAAAAACAATGAATCTGCTGGATGATCTGGCTGGCGGACCGCTTACGTTCGGTGATGCGGTCAGGGCTGCGCGCGACCTTATCGGAGTCAGCCAGGCACAGCTGGCGCAGCGTCTCGGGCTTGGTCGTCAGAGCGTGTGTGATATCGAAAAGGGCCGTGCACTTGTGAGTGTTGGAAAGGCGGCCAGAATAGCGGACGCCCTCGATCACAACAGGAAGCTCTTTGTCCGCCTCGCGCTTCAGGATCAGATTGCAAAGGCCGGTTTGAACCTTGTCGTGGCAGTCGACGACGCGGCGTGAATTTCTCAGAGCTGACGCCTTTCAATCCGGGGAAACAGCTTCATTCCGTGCTGCTTTATCTCAATAATTCACAGGGAAGCATTGCGAGAAAAATGTCATGCTCTCCGTTACTCTTTATATAGTTATTATTGATTCTAATGTATCCATAAAAATCCCCTGTAAAATATACCGAATTATCGCTGGATAACTGTAATGAAGTACTATATTGGCCGGATTTTGAACCGTACCCGAAGCTTTCGCTCAAGATATAACTTCCGTTCCTGTCGAATTCAGCAATGAAAATATCTGAATATCCAAGATTTTCTATCAGGCCTCCTCCAAGATCAATGGAATCGTTGAAACGCCCAAAAATGAAAAAACCTCCTTCAGTAGTAATATCCACGCTTGTAATACATGTTGATTCACCTCTGGCTTCAGCGGTCCTGGTCCAGACGTGATCACCGTCAGAATTATATTTTACAAAGAAAAAATCTCCTTCCTCATTATCGGTTTCAACACCACCGCCGCCGAAATCAACATTACCGACAAAGCCCCCGGCTAAAATGACATCGCCTTTATGATCTACAGCTATCGTGTGTGGCCTTGCTCCAGACAGTTCATCACCTATATGTTTGCTCCATACATGTTTCCCCTCATCATCCAGCTTTAATATAAACATGTCTTGATTCTCATACCAATCACACTCATAATAACCTTCTCCAAAATCTACATCTCCTGAAAATACACCTGATACGACGATACTTTCTGAACTGTTGGTATCAAACCAGATAGGTTCTATGGCGTCTTTCTGGTCATCTCCATAGCTGTTGATCCAGACACCATTGCCTTCTTTATCTATCTTCATCACGTAAAGAGACTGTCTTGCCCTGGCCTCTGACACCTCATCTCCGATATCAATAAAGCCACGATATATCCCCGTTAATATCAGACTGTCTTCTTCATCTATTGTACAACTGTATAAATCCTGGGATTTATCATCTCCGTATCGATTGACCCACAACGGCTTGTTATCCCTGTCGAACTTAGCAACAAAGATGTCTTCATCTCCCGCGCTTACAATAGTATCACTTCCGAAATTCAGGCTGCCCTCAAACTCTCCGGCAAGGTAATAGCCCCCATCCTGATTAACCAGTATGCAGATGCTCCTCTGCTCAGAACCTTCATCTCCGAATCTCCTGCTGAATAGGTGCTCGCCGTGCCTGTCGAACTTTGCAACATAGATGTCGCTTTCTCCATTGCTATTGAGTTCTCCCCCTCCGAAGTCAACGCTTCCCTCAAAACTACCCGTGATCCAGACGTTTTCCTCACTGTCCAGCGCCATTGATCTTACCCCCTGATAAAGTTCGTCTCCAAAGGATTTGGCCCAGTAGTTTTCCTGTCCGGAATCTTCTCCTGCATCAGCGTCAGCATCTGAATCAGAATCAGTATCAGCATCCGCATCCAGGTCGGTTCCCGATCCATCGAACGCGGAAGCGTCCTTCGGACCGCTTTTTCCGCCCGCATCGTCATTTTCGGATGTGCTCCTGTGGCATCCCCCAGCCAGCAGGAAAAATAGAACAAGCAGTGTCCGGCTTTTGCGCATCATTAAATGTGCCCCCGTAAGCTTAGTGCACGGATAATAACATATTCTTTATGAAAGATCGCAAATGATCCGGTGCATCAGTACTCGGCCTTTACGCCCAGGCTGGGGATAATGGGTATGCCGTAGAGGTAGCCTTTTTCGGAATAATCGTAGTTGTAGATTACGCCTTCCACGTTCTGATGCACGTAGACGTTAAGCACGTCGAGATAAAGCGACAGCTTGAGCCAGTCTATGACCCACAGCTTGTCCACCCTTATGTCGAGCTGATGGTACAGCGGCAGGCGCTCGGAATTGGTTTTTCCGTAAAACGGAAAGTAATAATCCCCGTCCGAGTCGTAGATGGAACTCTGCACCGGGGTGTACGGGTTTCCGCTCGTGAGCCTGAAGCGCGCGCCGATGTCCCAGCCCGCCCCGAGATGAAAGCTTCCAACCAGCGAAACCACGTGCGTCTGATCATAATCGAACAGCCGCCAGTCATCCTCGGGACTGTCCTTGCGCTCGGACTTCATGAGGGTGTATGAGAGCCAGCCGAAAAAGAACCCGTCCGGGTCGTACTTCACCCACATCTCGCCGCCGTATATCCTGCCGATGCCCTCGTTGTCGTATCTTTCCGGCACGGGCTCGCCGTCCATTCCGATGAGCATGTTGCCGTCGGAATCGTACCTGGGATCCGCCGACTGGCTGACCACGTTGTGCAGGTCCTTGTAAAAGCCCTCGATTGATATGGAAAGAAAGTCCGTTATCCGCTGCTCTGCGCCGAGCCCGTAGTGAATTGCATGAGTGAGATCCAGGTCCGGGTTGCCGAAGGTATTATCCGTGGAGGCGCCGCTGGGCTGGCCGGTGTAAAGTCCCACACCGCCCTTGAGCGTTGTCCCGGGAATGACCTCGTACCTTGTCACGAACCTGGGGTTTACGCTTATTTCCTTTACCCGGTCGAAGTAATCGAACCTCAGCCCGTAGATCATCCTGAGATCCTCGAGCGGACGCGTCTCGAACTCGGTATATACGCTGACCGTGTCCAGCCAGTTGTCCTGGTTGGCCTCGGTCTCGCGCACATTATCAGGGTCGAATGGTTCGTTCGGCACCCCCTCGGGCGAGGGCATGGGCGCGCGGATCTTGTAATTGTACCAGCCTGCGTTGAACTCCACTCCCGTGAGGAGATCCCATCCGTGCGAACCGTTAATGTCCAGCTCCTCCCTGACGCCGAAGCCCCACCTTTCGAAACCGAACTGTATTATGTCCCCGAAGCCGCCATTGAGGTCCGTGTATGCGCCGTTGATCATGGCCATGTTGTTTATCTTCTTTGTGAACTCGTGATCCCATACCAGCTGCACGCGGTGAAACTGCGTGTGAAATCCCACGTCGCCGTGAAAATACGGGTCCTCGGTCACGTTGCCGCCCACAACGGCTTCGAGTGCATCGTCGGAACCGTAAAAGAAGACCCTGAGCTTGTCCGCGCCGGACAGCTTGAAGTCGCCGAGGGCCTGGTAGTCCCAGTACACGGGCGCAACTGTGAGATCCAGGCCGGATATTTCGGGAAGAACCAGTGCCAGTATTGCGTCGATGTAACTTCGGCGCACAGCGCCCGCGAGCACTATGTCCTCGGAAACGGGCCCTTCTACAAAGGCGCCTATGTCTATGAGGTCGGCGTCGATGTAGGCGTGCACGCGGTCATCCCTCAGCTTCCTTGTCTGGATGTCCACGATGCCGCCCGTTGCATCGCCGTACCTGGCCGAGTAATTGCCGGGAATGTAGTCGATTCTCTCGAGAAAGTCCGAGTTCACCACGGACGTGAGTCCGCCGAAATGATACAGAAGCGGTATGTCCACCTTGTCCAGGAATGTGTTTGATTCGGACGGGCTGGAGCCGCGGATGATGAGAATACCGGCCAGTCCGGGCGCGCGCGCAACGCCGGGCAGGCTCTGTATCACCTTGACAGCGTCACCGCCAGTGCCCGGAGCCTTTTGCATCTCCTCGGCCTTTATGGTGCGCCGCGTGACCTCCCTCGGGGGCTTGTCAGCGCGGACCACGGTTTCATACTCGGCCTTTTCCGTCTTCAGGCGGTAGACCACGTCCGTGACCTTGTCCTCCACAACGGTCTCGATGATGATGAAGGGCCTGTACCCGGGCGCTGCAACCTCCACCTCGTACTCGCCTGCCGCGGCCCCGGGAACTTCGAACAGGCCGCCTTCGACGGTGGTGACGGCCAGTGGCTCTCCTCCGGCTGTGGGGACCAGGATTATGTTCGCGTCAGCAACGCCCGCGCCCTTGTTGTTCTCGATTTTTCCCCTGAACAGCACGGGCTCGGGCTCAGGTTCTTCCGGTCTGCCTTCTTCTGTTTTCTCCGGAGTCTCTTCGGCCGGCTTCTGCTCGCTGATAAAAAACCTGTAGTTGTACAGAATTCTCGATGGAATCGGTGTTTCTCCCCTTTTTGCAGGAGAGAATATGAATTTTTCCATCGCGGCCTTTGCAGACTCGTCAAAGCCGTTTCCCACGGGTTTTACGATCTTTACGTCAGTGACTTTTCCTTTTTCGTCAATTCCTATTTCCGCGCTTACGATGGCCTCGATTCCGGCCTTGAAGGCTTCGGGCGGATATTGTGCCTGCACGTATTCGATCAGCTCGGGAGGATAGAGTTCCTCTTCTGCAGGCTCGGGCTTTTTCGCCCTCTGGTGCATGCTCTGATCAATGGACTGCGCGTATAGCAGGTGAGAATACGAAAGTATTACCAGAAGCGCCTGTATTGCAGCCGGGTATTTCAGGTTCCGGATCAAATTTCTTTAAACTCCATACCCTCCTCAGACCCGGAAATATACAGAAAAAGCCGCGTGATTGCCATTGTTTGTTTTATCGAAGGAATTGATATCAGAACTCTGTTGCGTCCATGAGGGTTGTATTGAATGAAAAAGAGTCTGTTCCGGTTTCGCAGCCGCCTTCAACGATGTGGGAGTCGTAGTCGGCATCGACCGTAACCTCGACGAAAGAGGCGCTGAGAACCCCGGCAAACCTGCCGTCGATCATGGGGGAGAGATCCGTTATCGTAAGAGTTCCGTCCACGGCCATGTACCTTCGTCCTATGGAATTTATTTCGTTTCCTGACAGGTCAACGTCCTCGTGCATCATCACGCATACTGAGCACGTGGCGTAATTGGCGTTGAGACCGTTCAGATCAACGTCACCGGGCCCGAGGTACGCGCCCAGTGACTCGAATATCTCTATGCTGAGAACCTGATCGGCATGGGTGGAGCTGGTGAAATTAGCGCCCGTGTACACGATTACGCCTCCCTCCATGTCGTCCACACCGATGCTGGCAACCTGGTTGTTAAAACCTCCCGAAGGAAAACCCAGGCAGTCGCCGCCACCATTATCGTCATCGTCGTCATCATTGCTGCTGGGAGGAATCTGCTTTCTTTTCGTTTCGCCGAAATCCTCGAACAATGCGCAGGCGCTGGGCACGAGGAGGAGCACGATGAGAACGGAAAGCAGACTCTGCGGCTTGTCAAAATGCATGGCTACCACTCCCAGTCGAGGCACAGCCCGAACCCTTCCGGCGACAACGCGGGCGCAAGTGAAGCTGAAGACGCGCCTTCGCCGTCACTGCTGTAAACGCTCCAGTCGGTAAATCCCGCAAGAATCGCTGTTGTAACAAGGGCCGCGCCCGTTGCAGCCAGAAAGCCTATGCCGACATACTGGTAAGTTTCGCCTTCGCTCTTGATGCTTGAGTTCGTATTGGCGCTGTCCTCGAAAGCGCTCTTTCTGTTCGATGCGAGAAAATTCATGGCAATGGTCACTCCGGCGCAGGCACCCGTGAATGCCAGTCCGCCCCAGAACCAGCCGGGGTTCAGGCCCCCGGGTTCTTCCTCAGGAGGCGCCTCTTCGACCGGTTCGGGTTCCTTCTTTTTCTGTGCCACCACGGGCGGTTTTTTCTGTTTTTTGCGGGGTATCGGCCTGTCCTTGACACTGATGACGGCCGTCTGCCCGCCGAATACCGAAAACTTCTGCCTGTGGAGTTCGTAACCCTGTTTTTTTACGACAATCTCGTGTTCAACCCCGGTTGCAACCAGGAGGGGAACCGTGAAAGGTGCGCTCCCGCGTTTCGCATCATCGATAGTGACCTCACATCCGTCCGGCGCTTTTACTTCCACCTGGCCTACCATTAGACGGAGCCTTTCCACTTCCTTGAGGACGAAATCCTTTCTTTCGACCGGTATTTCATCCTTTCCCTGTGCCAGGTATTTCTCAAAAGCCTCCAGGGCAAGACCGAATCTTCCTGCAGCGGCTTCTGACTGTCCTATGTTGAAGAGTATCTTCCAGGATGGCCTGAGCCTGTGGGCCTCACGGAATGCATCTGCGGCTTCCCTGTGCCTGCCCTGTTCGAACAGGTCCACTCCTTCTCTGTATTTCTTCCTGGCGGGATCATTTTCGCTGCCGGCAGAACTGGATGATTCCTCATCAGCACGGACGGGAACGCCGAAGAATACCGTCATAAGAATAATTGACGCCGAGAAAAGACAGGGAAAAGGTTTCAAGGGCATTTATTGCTCCTGCCGGTAATATATCCGGATTACATTCTTGATACGAAGTGTACACCGCGGGGCCTCTGGATCGTCAATAGTTAAAAGAAAAAAACCGGAGATTTGGTCTCGTTTGTAAAACGAAAATCCGGCATAATGGATGTTTCATGCCGCCGGATGTTCAGGGTGGCATTAAGATCGGGAACAGGCCGGAAAAGGGCCACAGGAATACCCAGGCTGTTTTATGACCGTTTTGAGAAAGAAGATATGCGCCGGATGTCTCGAGGAGGGGTCGTGTTACCCCATGACGAGCGAGATCGCGGCCGGGGGCAGGGTTCAGAAAACGAGCCCGGAATTCATCTCTTTCTGGGAATCGAGGGCCAAAAGACTCGATGAAGAAGTAGACAGAATAAGAAACAGCAAAGAACGCGCCGTGGTTTACGAGGAGCTGGCCAGGATTTTTCTTCTCAAGCTGGATGACGATGAACGGGCGGCCATGAATTTCGAGCTGGCCGCCGTGCAGAACCCGTCGGACGTCTTCATACTCAGGCAGGTATTCCGTTTTGCATGGAGGCGAAAGGACTGGCGACGGGCCGCCCGCATGCTCGAAAGTGAAATAAAGCAGCACAAGGACATTGCCTACAGGTCCCGACTGCTGCTCAGACGCGCGTGGATACTGGAAAGGCAGCTGGACCGCAGGGAGGATGCGGCCACTCTGTATTTCGAAAACACGGATCTGAATCCCCTTTCTCTGTGGTCATTGAGCTCTCTGAGCGGATTTCTGGAACAGAAAGGTGATCTCTCGGGGTTCAGGAAAATATGCCGCAAGATCGACGAAAGCGGTGCCGACGAAAAAGTGAGAAGAATCTTTACCGACGTGCTCGAGGAAATCGTTCAGAAGCCCGGAGTCTATGATGTCCTGACGGAGCAGATGAACAACCTCGTTCATACGATTGACGATCCATCACTGAAACTTTCGATCCTGGGCGAACTGGGGGATCTTCTGGAGTGCGAGTACGACGACGCTGATGGAGCTGCCATGCTGTGGAGCAAGGTTGACTGGGCGGATGAAACCACTGTACGCAGAAATCTGGCAGACCTTGCACTCAGAAATCCGTGTCTTGAAAAGCGAATTGAACACATCGAAAACGGCGAAGGATCATTCGCAAGTCCGGACATGAACGCGGATCTGCTGAGGGAACTGGCCGACTCATACGATGAATCCGGGGATTATGCCGCTGCTGCCGCGGCCCTTGAAAAAGCACTGAAAATCAGGCCCCTGATACTGTCGATGATCTCCGATTTCTACAGCTACAGCACCATGATTGGAGATGCCGATCTTATCGTTCACGCAATCCTGTCAAGGGCGCAGGCCCAGAAAACGGGCCCCAGGGCGGCCCGATGCTACGTTGAGGCGGCAAGGATTCTAGAACAGAAAGAAAAGGAAGCGTATGCAATCGGCGAATACTATGCCATGGCCCTGAAGGCGGATCCGGACAGCCTGGATGCGGCGGAGGGCCTTGTGCTCAACTGGGGCACGGCAAAAAAATGGAAGGAGCTTACGGACATTCTGATCAGCTCCGCGGACAGGTGCGAAGAAAAGAAAAGAGAGGTGGATCTGCTCGAGGCAGCCGCCCGGATAAGCCTCGAAGGGCTCGAGGATCATAAACAGGGAATGCATCTCTTAAACCGCGTTCTCGTAATCGAGCCGGATAACCTGAAGGCCACCATACGCCTGGCCGCTCTGTACAAGGACATGGAGGAATGGCAGGAGTCCGCCGCGCTGTACGCAAGGCTCGCTGACAGATCCGACAAGGAGGAGATACGCAGGAATGCCGCTCTGCAGGCGGCCGGCCTGTATGCCAGGAACCTTGGAAACCCCCAGGCTGCGGCGCCCCTGGTCAGGCAGGTGCTGGAACAGGACCCGGGAGATCACGAGGCCCTTTATGTGCAGGCCCTTGTCTCCAGAGCAGACGGCAGGCTGGAACAGGCCGGGAAGATATTCAGAAAAATCGCCGACGGACTCAGTAACCCGAGGGAAAAGGTGCCTTACCTTCTTGAGCTTGCCGACATGCTGATAAAGGACGCCGGAGATATTTCTGCAGGAATCAAGGTGCTTGAGGAGTCCTCTGCATACCCGCAGGGCTCAAAGGCCGTGGACAGGCTTGTCGAGATATGGAAGGAGCAGGGCGCCCGGTCAAGGATTGCCGGACTGTACCGCAGGCACATGGACCTTCTTTCACCGGGTTCTCCCGCATGGCACCAGAGAGCGCTGGATCTTGCCGGACTGCTCGTTAACGAGCTTAAGAGGCCCGAAGAGGCCGAAGAAATCCTCGACATGATTGAAGACGTCTGGCCCGACAGGGAAGAAGCCGTGATTCTGAGAGCCCGTATACTGGAATCAAACGGTAATAAACGCGAAGCAGAAGCTCTTATCAGAAACCTTATCAATATCAATCCCGCATCAGAAGGACCGCTGAGTGCATTCATGAAGATGATGGACAGAGCTGAAAATGCCTCCGGATTTTACAGGGCGGCACAGGCTCTTGAGGTTGCCGGGTATACCATGGATGACGAGTCAACCGTGTACTCTGAGTTGAAGCAGAAAGCGGTTTCAATGGATGGAACTGATGCAGACCTGGATGTCGATGCGATGCTGCCGAAGGAAATCAACCATTCATTCATGAAAATCATGAAGATACTGATGCCAGCTATGGACAGGCTGTTGTTGCCGTCAATCAGTGAGGCCGGTTTTGAAAAAAGCGACAGGCTCAGACGAAGTGATTATCCGGCAATTTTCAGGATTCTTAAAAAGACGGGTGCATGGACGGGCATCAAAAAACTGCATTCCTATGTCTCGGGATCATCAGAAAACGAACTCGCTGTAGCATCATCATCTCCTGTTTCTCTCATACTGCCCAGGAATGTTGACTCGCTTGAAACAAAACAGCTCCTGTTCGACGCAGCAGGGGTTCTGATCCTTGTGCATACGGGCCTCGTGTACCTGTACCGTCAGCCTGCACAAAGAATAAAATCGCTGATCAAAGGCGGCATGCTGGCGGCCGGTGTAAAAAACAGCAAGATCGAATCACTCGGGCTTGATGATGTTGAAGACGAATGCACGGACGATTTAAGGCCCCTGCTTTCGAGAAGGGAAAAGAAAAAGCTGGCCGAAGAGGTTGGGGGTATGTACGTGCAGGAGCCTGTAGACTGGGGAAAGATGAAGCTTGGAGTGGAAAAACTCCGGGCAAGGTGCGGCTTTGCCGCATGCCTGGACATTGACGTGTCCCTCCGGCGAGTATGGCACAGGGAACAGGGGTCAAGGCCGTTTCCCGACAGGACGGACGGGGACTTCAGACAATGGATTGAGACGAATGAGACTGCCCGTGACCTGCTTTCATTCTCGATAGGTAATTACATCCTGGAAAAATATCCACTGCGATAATCCACGAAGAGAAGCGGTTTCAGACATTCATGTTGCTTAAGGCGATGTCGATGTTTCTCCTCAGACGCTTTATGCCGAGACGTTCAAGCGGCGTTTGTTCAACCACTCGCGCAATCTCCCGGTCACTGAAAGCGGACAGATCCTC
>Ga0272442_10004122_pt1 | contig 20007 bp, 15 predicted proteins | sample SSMForm2O_FD_200262 | JGI IMG/M metagenome (GOLD analysis project Ga0272442, IMG submission 200262) | Marine sediment archaeal communities from Little Sippewissett salt marsh, Falmouth, MA, United States - SSM-Form-2O | ecosystem: Environmental > Aquatic > Marine > Wetlands > Sediment ... | reverse complement strand
CCACCGAAGCCGCGCAGGCCGCCCTCCCCGTGCTCCTCCAGGGCGGCCGCCGCGGCGCCCGGGCGCAGAGCGGCCATGCGGTAGCCCAGGCGCTGGTAGAAGTAGAGGCCGGGGATGTTGTCGTTGGTGGTGGCGATGTGCAGGCGCTGGATGCCCCGGGGCCGGCAGAGGGCCTCCAGGGCGCCCTGCAGGGCGCGGCCCACGCCCCGCCCCTGGTAGCCGGGCAGCACCGCCAGCAGCACCACCGCGGCGGCGTCCTCTTCGGGGAAGTTCAGGGCGTAGCTGAGGAAGCCCGCGCGGCGGCCGCTGAACTCCAGGACGAGGAAGGGGCTCTTGGCCAGGGGGAAGACCTCGCCGAAGACGCGGAGCTGGGTGCTGCCGAAGAAGCTGCGGCCCGCGGACAGGAGGGCGACGCGGTCGTGCTCGTCCCCCTCGCGCACCTGGATGGGCGCCGGCCGCGGCCGCTCGCCGTGGCAGGCCACCGAGTCGCAGACCAGCCGCAGGCGCCCGCCGTCCCAGGGCAGGGGCCGGCCGCAGACGGTGCAGTGGTAGACGGGCCGAACGGTGCCCGGCTTCTCCTCAGGCATCCGCGGCCTCCCCGTTCCCGGCCGCCCGTTCGAGGATGAGCACGGTGATGTTGTCCGGGCCGCCCTCCTGGTTGGCGGCGTCCACCAGGGCCGCGGCCGCCGCCGCGCCGGCTTCCGACTCCAGGATGGCCGCGATGCGGTCGTCGGGGATGACGGTGCTGAGACCGTCGCTGCACAGCAGCACGCGGTCGCCCTCCAGCAGGGGATAGGGGTGCTCGGAGAGATCCACCTCCAGGTCGTCCTCCTTGCCCATGGCGCGCACCAGGATGTGGCCCAGGGGCAGCAGCTCGACCTCCTGCCGGCGCAGGTTCCCCGTGTCGATCATGTCCTGCAGGAGGGTGTGGTCGCGGGTGAGCCGCTCGAGCTGGCCGCCGCGGAAGCGGTAGGCGCGGCTGTCGCCCACATGACAGATCCAGAAGCGTCCTTCCCGGACGAGGACGGCGGTGAGGGTGGTCCCCATGCCGTAGTGCTTCACGTGGCGGCTGCCCGCCTCGAGGATGGTGCGGTTGGCGGCCACGAAGGCCTCGCGCAGGCGGGGGCGGGGATCCTCGCCGGCCGCCAGGGAACTCGCGTAGAAGTGCTCCGCGGCGCTCTCGACCGCCAGGGCGCTGGCCACCTCGCCGGCGGCGTGCCCCCCCATGCCGTCGGCCAGCAGGAACAGCCGGCCGTGGCTGTCCTCGCTGCCGTCGGGAAAGGGACCGGCGAAGTAGCTGTCCTCGTTGTGGTCGCGCACCTGGCCGGTGTCCGTTTTCGCGTACACCTTCAGCGCCTCGGACCCCACAGGCAAGGGCCTTACCTCCCCCCTCCGGCCGTAACTCCCCGCCTCGCCGCCGGTTCACCTCGATCGCGCCGGCGGACGTCGGGGAGCCGTTCCAGAATGGACCCAGCGCCCGGGGCTGTCATCCCCTATTTCAAGATTCACACAGGCATTAATTGCCACGTAACTATTTTCTGGTTGACTAGTAAGGCCGAGAGTATTTTCTTGCCGTGCCGGACAGCTCAAGGGGGAAGCGATGTCACGCGTGGATCTGGTGATCCTGGGTCTCCTGGTGGAACGGCCGCGGCACGGCTACGACATCAAGCAGCAGATCGAGAAGCGCAGCATGTACCACTGGATCGGCGTCTCGACGCCCGCCCTCTACCGGGGGCTCGCCCGCCTGGAGAGCAAGCGCATGCTGGAGGCGCACACCGAGAGCGGCACCAGCCATCCCGACCGCACGGTCTACAGCATCACCGACGCGGGCCGGGAGCACATGCAGAGCCTCCTGGTGGAGGCCCTGACGGACCTGAAGCCCGTCTTCTTCGACGTCGTCGGCGGCATCGGCTTCGCCCACAACATGCCCCGCGAGCTGCTGCTCGACAGCCTCGAGACCCGCCGCGGAAGGCTGGTCGAGCTGCTCGCGCGCATCGACGAGGCCGACGCGGAGGTGGCGGCCACGCCCCAGTTCCCCGTCACGGCCCGCGAGATCCCCGGCTTCTACCGCGGCTACGTCGAGATGCAGATCGAGTGGCTGGATCATGTCGTCGTCCGCATTCGCAGGATCCGGAACTGGCCCGAAGGAGCGTTCAAGCCATGCAAGCACTGACGATCCCGCGCGGGCGCCGGTCGCCCCTCCGCGCAGCGGCCGGCCGGAGCGCCGTCGCGGCCGCCTCGGGTCTCGCCGCGGCGGGCCGGGCCGCCCTCGTCGCGGCCGCCCTGCTGGCGCTGGCCCTCGCGGTGACCGCCGCGCCGGCCCTCGCGGCGTCCGCGGCGCCGGCCCCGGCGCCGCCGGCCCGGTCCCTGGACCTGGCCGAGACCGTCCGCCTCGCCCTCGACCGCAACCTGGGCCTCATGGCCCGGCGGGCCGAGCTGCAGGCCAGCGTCTGGGAGACGCGAAGCAGCTACCTGGCCTACCTGCCGACGGGCTCCCTGAGCAGCTCGGTGACCCGCGTCGACGACGAGAGCCTCGAGCAGGCCAACCAGGCCGCCCAGGGCTTCGGGAGCCTGTTCGAACTGCTGGCCCTGGATCCCGACCTGGCGCCCTACGTCGCGGGCATGGGGGACGTGGAGCTCGAGCCCTTCCTCTACCGCAACACCTACCGGACGAGCATCAGGGTGAACCAGGAGTTCCCGCTCAACGTCCACCTCCTGGGCGGCAGCAAGCTGGCCCGGGCCGGGCAGCGGGCGGCGCGCCAGGGCCTCCTGGCCGAGCGCGACCAGGTGGTGCTGGACGCGCGGCGCGCCTACTTCCAGCTCCTGGCCGCCCGCGAGCTGGTGACGGTGGCCGAGGAGGGCGTCGCCTCCGCGGAGAACCGCCAGCTCCTGGCCCGCGAGCGCGAAGAGCTCGGCATGATCAGCCGTTCCGAGAGCCTGCGCTGGGAGGTGGCCCTGGCCGAGGCGCGCAGCCAGCTCACCACGGCCGCCAACGGCGCCGCCCTGGCCGAGATGGCCCTCAACCAGCTCCTCGATCTGGACCTGCGCACGCCCCTGGTCCTGGCGCCCGCCGGCGAGGAGGCCGTCGCCTGGGGTGCGCTCCTGGCCGAGTCGGAGCCCGAGGCGCTGGCCGGGCGCGTCATCGACGCCAGCCCGGCGGCGCGGATCATCCGCGCCGGCGGCGACGCGGCCGCGGCGGGAAAGCTCCTCGCCTTCTCAGGCCTGACGCCGTCGCTGCACTTCTCCGTCAGCTACGGCTGGAAGGAGAACGACACGGTGGACCTGGACGGCTACGACTCCTGGAGCGCGACGGCGGCCCTGCAGGTGCCGCTGCTGGATCTGGCCCGCAACCTGGCCGGCTACCGCAAGGCGGCCGCCGATCAGCGCCGGAGCGAGTACGCCTCGCGCGACGCCCTGGAGGGCCTGCGCCTGTCCGTCCACGCAGCCTGGCGCGAGGTGATGCGGGCGCGCGAGGACCTGCGCCACCGCGAGACGGCCGAGGCCCAGGCCAAGGAGACCTTCGATCTGATGCAGGACCGCTACGAACTGGGGCACGTCTCCGAGTTCGACCTCGTCGACGTGCAGACGGCCTGGACGGCCGCCCGCGCCCGCGCCGTCGCGGCCCGCTACGACGTGTTCATCGCCCTGGCCGCCCTCGAAAGCCTGCTGGGCGGCGAGAACCGGATCGCCGACCGCCAAGGGGGAGATCGTGACTAGCATGCGCATCCTCGCAGCGTCGCGGGGCGCCAGCCTCCCGCTGCTCGTCCTCGCGGGCCTGCTCCTCGCCGCCGGCTGCGGCCGCCGCGAAGCGAACGAGGCCGCCGGCGCCGACACCACCTCGGTGCGCAGCGTGCCCGTGGCCGTCCAGACCGTGCAGCCCAGCCTCTTCCGCGTCACCGTGGACCTGAGCGGCTCCACGGAGGCCGTCCGCGAGGCGGACATCAGCGCCCAGGTCAACGGCACCGTCGAGGCCTTCCCCCATCAGCTGGGCGACCGCCTGGCGGCGGGGGACGTGATCCTGCGCGTGGACACGCGCCCCTACGACGCCGCCGTCAAGCAGGCCGAGGCGCAGCTCCTGGCCGCCCAGGCGGCGCACCGCCAGGCCGAGCGCGACCTGGGCCGGGTGCGCAGCCTCAAGGATCGCGAGCGCGTCAGCGACGCCGAGCTCGAGGGCGCCGAGCTGGCCGAGCTGCAGGCCCGCAGCGGCAGGCTCGCCGCCGAGGCCGGCCTGACCATGGCCCGGGTCCAGCGCGAGCACGCCGAGATCCGCGCGCCCTTCGCCGGCCGCTTGGTGGCCAAGGACGTCGAGGCGGGCGAGCAGATCGCGCCGGGGATGCCGCTGACCGCCGTCGTGGACCTCTCCAGCATCCTCATCCGCAGCAGCGTGGCGGAGAAGGACGCGGCGCGCGTGGCGCCGGGCATGCCCGTGGACGTCTTCATCCCGGCCATCGGCGAGACCCACTTCGCCGGCCGGGTGCGCGCCCTGGGCGCGCGCAGCCACCGCGCCACGCGCAGCTATCCCATCGAGATCGAGATTCCCAATACCGACGGACGCCTGCTCTCGGGCATGGCCGCGCGGGCGGCGGTGATCATCGAGGAGCGCGAGGGCGTCATCACCGTGCCGGCGCCGGCCATCGTCGAGCAGTACGGCGCGCCGGTGGTGTTCGTGGTGCGCGAGGGGCGCGCCGAGCGGCGGGACGTCGCCCTTGGCCCGCGCGCGGGCGACCGCGTCGTCGTCGAGTCGGGCCTCGCGGCCGGCGAGGCCCTCATCGTGCGCGGCCAGTGGAGCGTGAGCGACGGCATGGCCGTCGAGGTGCGGCAGTAGATCCGGACGATAAGGCCCGGGCAAAAGGGGAACAGGCATGGACATCGCCACCTTCTCGGTGAACCGCAAGATCCTCGTGAACATGTTGTTCTTCATCCTGGTGTTCCTCGGCATCGGGCTCTACCGGCAGATGCCGCGGGAGTTCTTCCCGAACATGCACCTGGACGAGGCGCTGATCATCGTCACCTACCCCGGCGCCTCCCCCCTCGAAGTGGAACAGCAGATCCTCGACAAGATCGAGGACGCCGTGGCCGAGCTGGACGGCCTCGACGAGGTTCGCAGCCGCGCCCAGAACTCCGTGGCGGTCGTCGAACTGCTCCTCGAGGAGGGCACGGACGTCGACAAGTTCATGCTCGACATGCAGGCGGCCGTGAACAACATCCCCGACCTGCCGGACGACGCGGAGGACCCGGTCTACCTGGAGCTGGACTCGTCGGCCATCGCGCCCGTCTGCTTCATCGCCATCGGCGGCGAGGTGCGCGAGCCCGTGCTGCTGGAGATCGCCGAGGACCTCAAGCAGGACATCATCGACATCCGCGGCGTGAAGAAGGTCGACATCGACGGCATGCGCGACGACGAGGTCCACATCAACGTGGATCCCGTGCTCCTGGACCACCACGGCCTGGCCCTGGCCGACGTGGTGGCCGCCCTGGCGGCGCGGAACGTTGACCTGCCGGCCGGCTCCGCCGAACTGGGCCGGAGCGAGTACACGCTGCGCGTGCTGGGCAAGTTCCGCGACGTCGCGGAGATCGAGGACACCGTCCTGCGCCAGGCCGAGGACGGCAACGTCGTGCGCCTGGGGCAGGTGGCGGAGGCGGTGCTGGAGCCCGAGGAGCAGGAAGCCGTCAACCGCCTCAACGGCGAGCCGGCCGGGACGCTCTACGTCTACAAGAAGGACTCCGGCGACGCCATCCGCATCATGGAGCAGGTGCGGCTCCAGGTGGAGCGCTACAACGCGACCCTGCCGCTGCCGGTGAACCTGGAGATCCGCGCCGACACCTCGGAGCTGGTGGAGGAGCGCCTGGGGATCATGACCAACAACGCCGTGCTGACGGCGGTCCTGGTGGGAGCCTTCCTCTTCGTGTTCCTCGGCTGGACCAACGCCCTGCTGGTCCTCGTCGGCATCCCCTTCACCTTCCTGACGGCCTTCCTCTTCATGAGCGCGGCGGACATGAGCGTCAACATGCTCACCCTCTTCGCCCTGATCATGGCCCTGGGGATGATCGTCGACGACGCCATCGTCGTGGTGGACAACATCCAGCGCTACATCGAGTTCGGCCTGCCGCCGCGCGAGGCGGCGATCCGGGGCACGAAGGAGGTGATGGCGCCGGTCACGGCGGCGGTGCTGACGACGGTGGCGGGCTTCACGCCGATGCTGTTCATGACGGGCATGATCGGCAAGTTCATGGAGGCCATCCCCCTGACCGTCATCTTCGCCCTGCTGGCAAGCCTCGTGGAGGCCCTGCTCATCCTGCCCAGCCACTCGGCCGAGCTCAACGAGCTCTACCGCAAGCTCTGCCGGCGCTTCGGCCGCCGCGGCAAGCACGAGGGGCCCGCGGCCGGCCCCTGCCCCGCGGACGAGGAGCCGGCGGCGGCCCTCGCCGCCCCGGCCGAGAACGGCCTCAAGGGCGGCGTCCGTCTCCAGGGGCGCCAGAACTTCCTCTTCCGGCGCCTGCGCCGCATCTACCGCCGCCAGCTCATCCTGGCCCTGCGCTACCGCTACCTGGGCGTCGTGAGCGTGGTGGTCCTGGCCTTCCTCTGCCTGGGACTGCTGCGCCAGATCCCGGTGAAGATGTTCGGCGACGAGGACTTCGACCAGTTCGTCATCCGCTACGAGCTGCCCCAGGGCACGCCCCTGGCGGAGACCGCCCTCGTCACGCGCGCCGTCGAGCGGATCGTCGAGGAGAACGTGCCGCCCGAGGAGCGCAAGGGCATCGTCTCGTCGTCGGGCTACCAGATCGTCAACTACGAGTACATCCGCGGCAGCCACCGGGCGGAGGTGACCGTGGATCTGGTCAGCGCGGCCGACCGCGAGCGCTCGGACATGGAGATCATGGCCGGCCTGCGCGGCGAGATCGCTCGGGTGCCGGGCATCCGCGAGCTGCACCTGGTCCGCCCCGAGAGCGGGCCGCCCACGGGCCGGCCCGTGGAGATCCGCGTCGTGGGGTCGCGCTTCGAGGTGCTGGAGAGCCTCGGCGAGATCGTCAAGGCGGAGCTGGCGCGCATCGACGGCGTGGTGGACATCGCCGACGACTTCGACCGCACAGCGATGGAGTACCTGGTGGAGGTGGACGAGGACCGCGCCCGCGCCCTCGGCCTGAGCAACATCATGGTCGCCCGCACCGTCAGCGCGGCCTTCCAGGGCATGACGGCCACCGAGTACACGGATCCCGACGGCGCCGAGCGCGACGTCGTCGTACGCCTCGACGATCGCTACCGGGACGACCTGGAGACCCTCGACCTGCTCAAGGTGCAGTCCATGTCGGGCGGGCTGGTGCCCCTGTCCAGCCTGGCCCGCTTCGCGCCGAGCAACAACTTCTCGAGCATCCGCCACTTCGAGCGCGAGCGCGCCATCACCATCACCGCCGAGCTGGAGGGCGGCCAGACCAGCGCCGCCGTCAACGAGGAGATCGCGCGCAAGTTCGCCAACTTCTCCCTGGACCACCCCGGCTACCGGCTGGAGTACGGCGGCGAGTACGAACGCACTACCGAGAGCTTCCGCTCCCTCTTCCTCATGCTGCCCGTGGCCCTGCTGGCGATCTTCATGATCCTCGCCACCCAGTTCAACTCGCTGATCCAGCCCTTCGTGGTGCTGTTCACGGTGCCCTTCAGCTTCATCGGCGTGGTCATCGGCCTGCTGGTGATGGGCTACAACTTCTCCATCCCCGCCATGGTGGGCATCATCTCGCTGATGGGCCTGGTGGTGAACAACTCGCTGGTCATGGTGGACTTCATCAACAAGTCGCGGACGCGCGGCGTCGGGCGCTGGTTCTCCATCGTGCGGTCGGGCGTCGTGCGCATGCGGCCCATCCTGCTGACCACCATCACGACCATCGTCGGCCTGTCGTCGCTGACCATCGCGACGACGGGCGCCAGCAAGGTGATGGTGCCCATGGCCGTCAGCATGATCTGGGGCCTGGCCTTCGCCACGGTGCTGACGCTCTTCCTGATCCCGGCCCTGATCGGGATCGTCGACGACGTCAACCTGCGCTTCCGCTTCGGGCGGAGCTGGGACCTCTACGGCCGCCGGTCCTGAGCCGGATCCGGCGCGGTCGCGACTGCCGGGAACGCAGAGAGGCCGGAGGGCTCGCCCTCCGGCCTCCTGCGTCGTGTTCGTATCGGCCGCGCCCGCGCGCGCCGCCTAGGGCATGAACTCCTGAAGCAGCTCCTGCATGGTGGGCTCGTGGTCCAGGCCGGCGCGGCTGACGTCGCGCAGGTGCTGGGCCTCCTCGCCGTAGTGCGGACGCGGCGACTTGTAGAGAACTCCCAGGTTGATGGCGCCCGGGTCGGCGTCCTCGCGGGCGAAGGCCGCGTCGCGGCTGCCCAGCTCGGCGGCCGGCACCTCGACGACGCGGATCAGGTCGCGGATGCGCTTGAACTCGTCCATGCCGCGGAAGGTGGGGCAGGGCGACAGCACGTGGACGAAGGAGAAGCCCGGGTGCTGGATGGCCTGCACCACCATCTCCGTCAGGTGCTTCAGGTTCCCCGCGAAGCCCCGCGCCACGAAGGACGTGTCGAAGGCCACGGCCAGCTTGACCGGGTCCATGGGCGTGTCGATGGAGCGGAAGGGCGAGGTCACCGTCACGTCGCCCTTGGGCGTCGTCGGCGAGAGCTGCCCCTTGGTCAGGCCGTAGATGCGGTTGTCCATCATGATGTAGGTCATGTCCACGTTCCGCCGCGCCGCGTGCGGGAAGTGGCCCATGCCGATGGACAGGCCGTCCCCGTCGCCGCCCACGGCCAGCACCGTGATCTCCGGCCGCGCCAGCTTGAGGCCCTGGGCGATGGGCAGCGCGCGGCCGTGCACGGCGTTCATGCCGTACACGTTGATGTAGCCGGGCAGCCGCGACGAGCAGCCGATGCCGGAGATGATCCCCACGTCGTGGGGCGGGATGTCCAGCTCGGTGAGCGCCCGGTAGATGGAGTTCAGGACGCCGTAGTTGCCGCAACCCGAACACCAGACGGGCTTCAGGTCGCGCCTGTAATCGGCCGTGGTGTGCTGCTTGGGGGCGTCGACAGCCATCAGAGGACCTCCCGCACGACGTCGTAGATCTCGCGGACCGAGAAGGGCTTGCCGCCCGTGCGCCCGTAGTGGACGATCTTCTGCTTGATGTCGCAGCGCGAGCGGATGAACTGCAGGAACATGCCGCGGTAGTTGAGCTCCACCACCACCAGGATCTTCTTGCCCGCCAGGAAGCGGTCGAAGGCCTCCTTGGGGAAGGGGTGCAGGAGCTGGGGGATCATGCAGTGGACCTTGCGGCCCTCGGCCTGAAGACGCAGCACGGTCTCCTTGATGGCGCCCTTGCTCGATCCCCAGCCGAGGATACCCACCTCGGCGTCCTCGTCGCCGTAGGTGCGCACGAAGCTGTACTTGTCGATGATGTGCTGGTACTTGCGGTAGCGCTTCTCGGTCAGGGCGCTGTGCATGTCCACGCGGCTGGTGGGATCGCCGGCCTCGCTGTGCTCGATGCCCGAGGCCGGGTACTGGCCGCCGGGCATGCCGGGGACCGCCATGGGGGAGACGCCCGTCTCCGTGTCCAGGCGATAGCGTTTGTAGTCGTTCAGCTCCGCCTTGCCCGGCTTGACGCGCTCGTAGACCGCGCGGCGGCTCACGTCGAAGGGCCGCACGGTCTCCTTGCGCTGGGCGATGAACTGGTCCGAGAGCAGGATGACCGGGATCTGGAACTCCTCGGCGATGTCGAAGGCCTGGACGGCCGTGTCGAAGCAGTCCTCCACGTCCGTGGGCGCGATGACCACGCGGGGGCTGTCGCCGTGGCTGCCGTAGATGGCGTGCATCAGGTCGCTCTGCTCGGTCTTGGTGGGAATGCCCGTGCTCGGGCCGCCGCGCTGCACGTCCACGATGACGATGGGCACCTCGGCGATCGAGGCCAGGCCCAGCATCTCGCTCTTGAGGGAGAGGCCCGGCCCGCTGGTGGCGCACATGGCCTTGGCGCCGCCGAAGGCCGCGCCCACCACCATGCCGGCGGCGCTGATCTCGTCCTCGCACTGGACCATGGTGCCGCCGATGGCGGGCAGGTGCTTGGCCATCCAGACCATGACCTCGCCGGCGGGCGTGATGGGGTAGCCGGCGTAGAAGCGGCAGCCGGCCACCACGGCGCCCAGGGCCGTGGCCGCGTTGCCCTCCATGACGAGCTTGGGCTCGCCCGGCGTGTAGTCCAGGCGGAAGGGATCGCGCTTCTCGAGGTTCTCCTTCACCCACTCCTGGCCGATCGCGAAGGCGTCGATGTTCTTCTCGACCACCCCCGGCTTGGCGGCGAACTTGCGGGCGATGGCGTGGCGGATGCCGCGCGCCGGCAGGCCGAACAGCTCCGCGAGGACGCCCAGCATGATCACGTTCTTCGTGAGGATGGTCTGGGTCCGCTCCTTGGCCAGCCGCTTGAAGGGGATGGCGTAGGTGACCGCCTGGAGCGCCGCGTACTTGGCGACCTGGTCCTCGGGCATGGGGTCGTCCTCGTCGTAGAGGATGACCGTGCCCTCGCGCAGCTCCACCTCGTGCTCGAACTTGAGGAAGTCGGCCCAGCTGAAGTTGACGAGGACGTCGATCTCGTCGCCCTGGGACTGGACGGGCTGCTCGGAAATGCGGACGCGGCAGGAGGATTCTCCGCCGCGGATCTGGGCCCCGTAGCTCTTCAGCATGAAGGAGAACAGGCCCTCGCTGGACACCGCCGAGACGATGAACTCACCCGCCGTGATGACGCCGTCGCCGCCGCTGCCCACGATACCGATGATTATGTCCGTCGAAGCCATGACGTGGCTGCTTTCGCCTCCTTCCGCCGGCCGCGGGGCCGGGTGGATCGCCGGGGATCGCCGTGGAATGCCGCCGGACGCGGGCCGGGCGGCCGCCCCCCACTCAGGGGGTGAATAGTAATAAGAGCCCCCTGGCGATGCCAGCGATTCGCCGTTTTCACGCCATCTTGCGCGGACCGTGTCGGAAATGCAACCCGGCCGGCGGGCGCGGCCGGCGCCGATGCGCCGCGGGCCCCGCGCCGGGGGCCGGCAAGCCTCAGGGCTCGCGGCGCCCGCCGCCGCGGATCAGGGACAGGAACTCCCGGCGGGTGCGGGCGTCCTCGCGGAAGATCCCCCGCATGGCGCTGGTGGTCATGACGGCGTTCTGCTTCTCGACGCCGCGCATGGCCACGCAGAGGTGGAAGGCCTCCATGACCACGGCCACCCCCTTGGGCCGCAGGTGCTCCATGAGGGCTCCGGCCACCTGGTGCGTCAGGCGCTCCTGGACCTGGAGGCGGCGGGCGAACAGGTCCACCAGGCGCGGGATCTTGGACAGGCCCACGCAGCGGCCGTCGGGCAGGTAGCCCACGTGGGCGCGACCGTAGAAGGGCAGCAGGTGATGCTCGCAGAGGCTGTAGAAGTCGATGTCGCGCACGACGACCATGTCGTCGTACTCGGCGTCGAAGGCGCAGCCGGTCAACAGCGCGGCCGGATCCTCGCCGTATCCCCGGGTGAGCGCCCGCAGGGACTCGTCCACGCGAGCCGGCGTCTCGCGGAGGCCGTCGCGGTCGGGGTCCTCGCCCAGAGCGGCGAGAATGCCGCGCAGCGCGTCCTTCATGCCTCGTCCTCCTCGGCGGCGCCCAGCCGCGCGACCAGGTCGCGCAGGCCGCGCGGCGTCCGCGTGCCGTACCAGGTCAACGATTCGCCCTCCACCAGGAGGGTCCGGGGCGCGGCGCCGGCCGCCGCCAGCTCCGCCGACGCCGCCAGCTCGTCCGCCTCCGCCGGCCCGAAGGCGTAGGGCTCGCTGGGCAGCAGGACCAGGCCGGGCCGCCGGCCGGCCATCTCCGCCAGGGTGGTCTGGCCGTAGCCCTCCCGGTCCCCGTAGACGTTCGCGAGCCCCAGCTCGGCCAGGACGGCGTCGATGTAGGTGCCGCCGCCGGCCGCCATCCAGGGATCCTTCCAGATCAGCGCCGCCGCCCGACGCGCGGGCGTTCGCCGCGCGGCCGCGGCCTCCCGCCTCGCGGCGGCCAGGTCCGCGCGGAAGGCGGCGGCCGCCCCGGCGGTCCCCAGCAGGCGCCCGTAGTCGGCCAGCAGGGCGTCCACGTCGTCCAGGCGCCGCGGGTGCACGGCGTGGACGGGAACGCCGGCCGCCTCCAGGGCGGCCAGGTCCATGGCCCGGTTCTCCTCCAGGCAGGCCAGGACCAGGTCGGGCGCGAGGTCGGCCACGGCCTCCAGGTCGGGATCCCTGGGGCCACCCACGGCGGGCACGCCCGCCAGCGCGTCCGCGGGATGGATGCAGAAGCGCGTGCGCCCCACCAGGCGGCCCGCCGCCCCCAGCTCGATGACGGTCTCGGTGAGGCTGGGCACCAGGGACACCAGTCGGTGGCGCTCCCCGGGCGGCAGGTCCCGCCCGCGGGCGTCGCGGATGCCAGCGGATTCCGCCACGGGCCGCCCTAGTCCAGGGCCGCCAGCAGCTCGATCTCGAAGATCAGCGTCGCCTGGGGAGGAATGACCGGCGGCCGGCCCCGCTCGCCGTAGGCCAGCTCGGGCGGGATGGCCAGGCGGCGCAGGCCGCCCACCTTCATGGTCGCCACGCCCTCCTCCCAGCCTGCGATGACGCTGCCCTGGCCCAGGGTGAAGCGCAGGGGCTCGGCCCGCCCCTGGGCGTCGGCGTCGCGGCTGCTCCAGAACTTGGTGCCGTCCAGCAGCCAGCCCGTGGCGTGGGTCACGCAGACCTGTCCCGGCCCGGGGGAGTCCCCCTCGCCGGCGACGAGGTCCACGTACTGCAGGCCCGAGGCCGTGGTGACCAGTTCCTTGCCGGTCCCGTCGCCCTCGAGGATGACGCGGGCCGCCCGGGAGGCGTCGTTGAGCTCGCCGGCGGCCAGCTCGGCCTCGCCGGCGTCGCCGGCCGTCTCGCCCCCGCCGCAGCCGGCGAGGAGAAGCAGCGCCAGGGCCGTCGCGGCCCCCGCGAGGAGCTGCCGTTTCATGGCGTCCCCTTCCGTTGGGTTCGGATCCCCAATCTAGACCAATCCGGAGCGCGCCGCACCCGGAAATGCTATGCTGGCCCCGGGAGGTGGACCATGCGCGGATCACAGCGGCGTCCCGTGCGGTTTGCCGCCGTGGCCCTCGCCCTCCTGGCGGCCCCGGCGGCCGGCCAGGAGGCGGGCGGCCGGGAGGCGGCCCGTGAGACGGCCATCATCGAGACCATCGAGCTGCCCGACGCCCGCCGGGACGGCCCCCTGTCCCTGGAGGCGGCCCTGGAGGCGCGGCGCTCGCGGCGCCGGTTCGGCGAGCGCGCCCTGCGCCTGGACGAGATCGCCCAGCTCTTCTGGGCGGCCCAGGGGCGGACCCGCCCCGGGCGGCGCACGGCGCCCAGCGCCGGGGCCCTCTACCCCCTGGAGATCTACGCGGCGACGCGGCAGGGCCTCTACCACTACCGCGGCGAGGACCACTCGGCCCTGCTGAGGCGGCAGCCGTTCCTGCGCGACAGCCTCTTCGCCGCCTCGCGGCGCCAGGAGGCCCTCCGGGCGCCGCCGGCCGTCTTCGTCATCGCCGGCGTGCCGGCGCGCAGCGCCGCCAAGTACGGGGCGCGGGCCGAGCGCTACACCTGGCTGGAGGCCGGCCACGCGGCCCAGAACCTGCTGCTCCAGGCCGTCGCCCTGGGCCTGGACGCGGTTCCCGTGGGCGCCTTCCGGGACGACGCCGTGGCCGCCGCCCTGCGCCTGCCGCCGGGCGAGAAGCCCCTCTATCTGATCCCGGTGGGCTGCCGCGCGGAGCCCTGAGGGTGACGGACGCGCCGGGGCCGGGCTTTTCCTTGAGGCGATCGGCGTCGCGGGCCTACAATCCCCGCCGGCCGCACCGCGGCCCGGACCCGGCCGGCCCCGCGCCGGCTCCTCGAGGCGGGAGGCTCCCTTGCAGATCCTGATCGTAGGCGGCGGCACGGTGGGCTTCGAGCTCGCCGTCCAGCTCCAGCGGGCCGGCCACGACGTGGCCCTGGTGGAGAAGGATCCCCAGCGTTGCGCGGAGATCGAGGAGAAGCTGGACATCCTGGTCGTCGCCGGCCAGGGCAGCAGCCCCCGCGCCCTGGAGCGGGCCGGCATCGCGGGCGCCCAGATGGCCATCGCCGTCACCTCGGTGGACGAGGTCAACATCCTCGTCTGCGGCATGGCAACGCAGTACGGCGTCGAGACCCGCATCGCCCGCATCCGCAGCGGCGAGTTCCTCAGCCGCAGCTCCCACGTGGACCTGTCGGCCCTCGGCGTCACGCGCGTCATCGACCCCGAGCACGTCATGACGCGGATCATCGAGCAGATCGCGCTGATCCCCGAGGCCGTCGAGGTCTTCAGCTACCACGACGGCCAGGTGCTCATCGCGCGGCACATCATGAAGGAGGGCATGCCCATCCTGGGCAAGGCCCTGAGCGACATCCTGCCCCAGGACTCGTCCCACCAGTTCCTGGCCGTGGCCCTCCGCCGCGACGGCACCGACTGCATCCCCGCCGGCGACGACGTGCCCCGTCCCGGCGACGACTTCACGACCATCTTTCCCCGCGAGGCCCTGCCCAAGTACCTGGAGATGCTCGGGCTCGGCGGGCACAGCGTGCGCAAGGCCGTCGTGGCCGGCAACGGCCGCACGGCCGTCCACCTCTGCGAGCACTTCTCCCGCTGGGTGGACGACGTCGTCCTCGTGGACCGCGACGCCGAGCACGGGCGCAAGGCCGCCGAGATCCTCGACGACGTCGACGTGATCCACGGCGATCCCACCGAGCAGGACGTCCTGCGGGAGGTAAACACGGGCAAGGCCGACCTCTTCGTGGGCGCCGGGCGGGAGACCTCGCGGAACGTCATGAGCGCCCTGCTGGCCAAGTCCGAAGGGGCGCGCCGCGTCATCGCCATCTCCTTCGAGCCCAAGAGCAACCGCCTGTTCCGGGACATCGGCGTGGACCACGTCGTCAGCCCCCGCCGGGCCATGGCCCAGGAGATCATGGACGTGATCCACCGCGGCCGCCTCTCGGTGGAGCTGCAGCTCCGCGACATGAACCTGGAATCCCTGGAGATCAAGGCCGGGCGGAACAGCAAGATCACCCGGGCGCCCCTGCACAAGGTCTGGCAGCCCTTCAAGCGGCAGGCCATCGCCGGCGCGGTCTTCCGCGGCGGCCACACGCTGATCCCCCAGGGCAACACGGTCATCGAGCCCGGAGACGACGTCATCGTCGTCACGCAGCCCAAGGTGCTCTCCCGCATCCATAGCCTCTTCCGGGAACGCTGACGTGAACTTCGCGGCCGTCATCTACGCCATCGGGCGCCTGCTGCAGATCACGGGCGTGGCGATGGCGGTGCCCCTGGGCCTCTCCCTGTGGGACGAGCGGAGCCTCCACGACCGGTTCGTGCTGGACCGCCCGGAGACGCTGGCCTTCCTGCTGGCCGTCCTCTTCGCCTGGCTGGCCGGGACCATTCTGGTCGTGGCCTTCCGCCACGGCCGCCAGGCCCAGGGCGTGCGCGAGGGCTTCGCCATCGTCACCCTGGGCTGGGTGGTGCTGGCCCTCGTGGGCTGCGTGCCCTTCCTCGTCTGGTTCCTGGAGCAGCGGCAGGCCGCGGGGATCGCGGGCTTCGGCCGCGCCTTCACGGACGCCTACTTCGAGATCATGAGCGGCTTCACCACCACGGGCGCGACCATCCTCCCCGACGTCGAGGCCCTGCCGCGCGGCCTGCTCTTCTGGCGCAGCTTCACCCACTGGATGGGCGGCATGGGCATCATCACCCTGGCCCTGGCCATCTTCCCGGCCATGGGGGTCGGCGGCTACCAGATGTTCCGCGGCGAGGTGCCCGGCCCCAGCGCCGACCGGCTGCGGCCCCGCCTCACCGAGACGGCCAAGATCCTCTGGGGCGTCTACGTACTGCTGTCGGGGGCCGAGACCGTGCTGCTCATGCTGGGCGGCATGGACCTCTTCGAGGCCCTCTGCCACACCTTCGGCACCCTGGCCACGGGCGGCTTCTCCACGCGCAACGCGTCCATCGGGGCCTACGAGAGCGCCTACCTGGACTGGGTGGTCATCGTCTTCATGTTCCTGGCGGGCACCAACTTCCTCCTGCACTACCGCGTCCTGTTCAAGCGGGACTGGCTCTCGGTGCGCACCAACCGCGAGTTCCACTTCTACCTGGGCACGGTGGTGCTGGTGATCCTCCTGTTCACCGTGCTGCTGCGCGTCGGCGGCCTGCCGGATCCGTCGCGTTCGGCCAAGCACTTCCAGGCCGCGCCCCGCGCGGCGGCGGCCCACGAGGCCCACGTGGCGGCCGAGGCGCAGAAGGTGTCCACCGTCGCGGGATCCCTGCGCGCGGCCGCCTTCCAGACGGTGGCCATCGTCACCACCACGGGCTACGGCACGGCCGACTTCGACGTCTGGCCGCGGGCCTGCGGCATCATCCTCGTGGTGCTGATGTTCTGGGGCGGCTGCGCCGGCTCCACGGGCGGCGGCATGAAGATGATCCGCATCCTGGTGGTGCTCAAGACGGGCTGGCGGGAGCTGAAGCGCATGGTGAGGCCGCGGCTCATCTCGCCCCTCAAGGTGCGCCGCGCCCCCGTGGACGAGAGGATGATCGCCAACATCGGCGGCTTCTTCATCCTCTTCGTCTGCCTGTTCGTGATCTGCTCGGTGTTGATGAGCTTCTTCATCCCCGACCTGACGACGGCCGTGGCGTCGGTGGCCGCCACCATCGGAAACATCGGCCCTGGGCTGTCGGGGGTGGGCTCGACCCAGACCTACGCCTGGATCCCGGCGCCGGGCAAGTGGATCCTCGTCCTGTGCATGCTGCTGGGCCGCCTGGAGATCTTCACCGTCCTGGTGGTCCTGCGCCCCTCCTTCTGGCGCCGCTGAGCGCCACGCCCCGACCGACGAAGGCCGGCCGCGCGGCTCCCGCCGCGCCGGGGAAGACCGCCGCGCGCGAGGCGCGCCGCGGCCGGACGCGGGCTCAGTCGTCCGCCTCGTCCTCCGCGGGCTCGACGGGCTCGGCCGGCGCCTCCGTCTCGATGCGCCCCGGAACGAAGCGGCCGTCGCCGGGCGCGCCATGGAGCTGCCCCCCCTCGACGACGCGCTTGCCCCGCAGGTAGACGGAGCGGATCTCCCCGCGCACCTCGAAGTCCTCGAAGGGGCACCAGTCGGCGGCGCCGTGGAGGTCGGCCGTGCGCAGGCGGCGGATGGGATTGGGGTCGAAGACGAGGAAGTCGGCGTCGGCGCCCCGGCGCAGCACGCCCTTGGCCGGCAGCAGTCCGAACAGCCGCGCCGGATTCTCCGCCAGGACGCGGGCCAGCAGGAGCAGGCTGGCGTTGCTGCGCGGCGTCAGGCCCCCGTCGCCCAGGGCCACCAGGCGGCTGAAAGTGAGCGGAAACAGGGTCTCCACGCCGGGCATGCCGCCGGGCGTGCGGGTGAAGTCGCCGCCGGCGGCGCTCTTCTGCTCGCGTGAGAAGGGCGCATGGTCCGTGGCCAGCACGTCGATCTCGCCCTCGTTGACGGCGGCCATCAGGGCGGCGCGGTCGGCCGCCGTGCGCAGGGGCGGGTGGACCACGTAGAGGTGACCGTCCTCGCCCTCGTAGAGCCCGCGGTCCAGCAGCAGATACTGGGGACAGGTCTCGGCGCGGATGGTCCAGCCCTCGCCGCGGAAGCGGCGGATGACCTCCAGGCCGCGGGCCGTGCTGAGGTGCACGACGTAGAGGGGGCACTCCGCCAGCCGGCTGAGCGTTGCCACGCGGTGGATGGCCTCGGCCTCCACCAGGTCCGGCCGGCTCGCCTCGTGGAAGCGCACCGCCGTCTCCCGGGCCGCCTTGGCCTTCTCGCGCAGGAAGGCCGCCGCGTCCCCGTTCTCGCAGTGGGCCATCAGGAGCCCGCCGGCGCGGCCCACGGCGTCGGCCAGGCGCAGGATCTCCGCGTCGCCGAGCTGCATGCCCGCCTCACCGTAGGCCGTGAAGACCTTGAAGCTGGGCGCGCCCCGCTCCACCAGCGCCGGCACCCGGTCCAGCGCCGCCTGCGAGAAGGAGGTGACGTTGACGTGCAGGGCCACGTCCACGTGCGCCTCGCCCGCGATGGCGTCGCGGCGCCGCTCGAAGCTGGCCACCAGGTCCTCGCCCGGCTCCTGCACGGTGAAGTCGATGACCGTCGTCACGCCGCCGAAGACGGCCGTGCGCGTGCCGGTCTGCATCCCGTCCACGGAGAAGAATTCCTTGGACGGAACGCCCAGGTGCACGTGGGCGTCCACGACGCCCGGGAAGACGATGCGCCCCGTGGCGTCGATCTCCTCCTTGCCGGGCCCGAGGCCCTGGCCGATCTCGGCGATGGTCTCGCCGCTCACGGCCAGGTCGCCCATGACCACGCCCTCGGGGGTGACGATGCGTCCGGACCGGACTACCAGGTCGAACATCCTCGCTCCTTCGTTCCTACGCTAGTCGCCGTCGCCGCCGCCGGGCGGCGTCCGCCGCCGGAAGGCCACCAGCTCGGCGGCCACGGCGAGCCCGATCTCCTCGGGGGTCTCGGCGCCGATGGCCAGGCCCACGGGGCTGTGGAAGCGTCCCATGAGCCCGTCCACGGGCGCGCCGCGCCGGCGGAGCTCCGCCAGCAGGGCGTCGATCTTGCGGCGGCTGCCCAGCATGCCGATGTAGCCCGCCTCCGTGCGGCAGGCCCAGTCCAGGGCCTCCAGGTCGAGGCCGTGGGCCCGGTTCGCCAGCAGCACCGCGTCGCGGGGCGCCGGCGGCGGCCACTCGCCCGCGGTCGCCGCGGAACCCACGCGGCGGCCCGCGGCGAAGGGAAAGCGCTCCTCGCTGGCGAACTCGGCCCGGTCGTCCAGGACGAAGACGCGGTAGCCCACCTCGTTGGCGAAGCGGGCCGCGGCCCGCCCCACGTGGCCGGCACCCAGAACCAGCAGGCGGGGCGGCTGCAGGGATGGATCCGCCAGCAACTCCTCCAGCCGCGCCCGCGCCGCCGCCGTGGGCGCGAAGTACTCGGTCTCCAGCTCCACGCTGCCGCCGCAGAGCATCCCCTCGGGGGCGTCGGCGTCCAGGCCCCGGCGCCGGGGCGCTCCGGGCGCGTCCCGGAAGGCCTCGCGGGCCAGGTCGGCGGCGGCGCCGTCGATGCGGCCTCCGCCCAGGGTGCCCACGCGCCGCCCATCGGCCAGAAAGGCGGCCCGGGGGCGGTCCTTGCGCGGCACCGATCCCTGATGGGCCGCCACGGTGACGAGCACGCCGGCCCGCCCCGCCGTCACCTCCCGCAGGAGCGCTTCCAGCGCTGCAAGACTCACGCCGGACCTCCGCCGCCGCCCGCCGGGGGGGCCGCCGCGCCGGGCGGCACGCCCGCCGCGCCGCCGCCGCCGGAGGCGACGGTCCGTCCCAGGGCCTCCAGGAGGGCCGTCAGGACGCCCGCCGCCACGGCCCGGCCCTTGTCCGAGACGCGGGCCGGGTCCACGGCCGCGCCGCGCGGGTCCACGTCCGCCGCCTTGATGCCGGCCGGCACGATCGTCCCGTCGGCGAGCAGGCCGCGCAGGCGGCCGCCGATGGCGGCGCGGACCTCGCCGGCCGCGCGGCCGCCGTCCTCCACCACCGCCAGCAGGGCGCCCTCGTCCACCAGGTCGCCGATGCAGGCGCGCGCGCGGAAGACGCCGGCGGCCGGCGCCCGGCAGACGCGGCCCGCGCTCTCGCCGCCCAGCACGCCGGGCACGCCCGTGTTGGGCGCGGCCTCGCCGTCGGTGACGATCCGGCCCAGGTCGTGGCCCCGCTGCGTCTCCACCACGGCGTCCACGTGCTCGCCGGCGCGGATGCCCGGCCCCAGGGCCAGGGTGAAGGGCCCGCGGCCGCGCTGCACGCCGTCGGCGCGCTTGAGCATGCGCGCGTCCACGACGGCGAAGCAGGGCAGCGCGTCCAGGAGGCCCAGGCCGGCGTCCACGCGAAGCGCGATCGCCCCCTCGCGCCAGGCGGCGCGGACGGCCGCCGCGAGCGCGGACGGATCGACGGCTGCG
>Ga0272442_10004120_pt1 | contig 20013 bp, 12 predicted proteins | sample SSMForm2O_FD_200262 | JGI IMG/M metagenome (GOLD analysis project Ga0272442, IMG submission 200262) | Marine sediment archaeal communities from Little Sippewissett salt marsh, Falmouth, MA, United States - SSM-Form-2O | ecosystem: Environmental > Aquatic > Marine > Wetlands > Sediment ... | reverse complement strand
ACGCGTCTGAGTTACACTGTGTTTTCATCGAAAGGCTCCTTTTCGCTTGGTCAAGTTGTTTTGAATGAAAAACTTATACCAGCAAAAGGAGCTTTTTTCAATCCGGGCGGTGAGAAATGCGGGTTAACCAGACAGCCGAATCCATAAAACGAGATTCATTGGGTCTTTCGATACCACGGTAAGCGCGATAAAGGTGCCGCCACTTTCACAGTGGCCGGGCCCTCAACGATCCTTCCGTCATCCCCCTTCCATCGGCCCGGCGGAAAGTGGATCTGCCGTTCGGATGCGCCTTTCACAAGAACGGGCGCGACGAGAATCTCCCCACCTAAAAGGAACTGGTCGTTGATCCCGATGTAACCTTGATGGGGGTATTCATATTCCATATGCCTTATGATGGGCTCGCCGGTCTTCGCTGCCTGCCTGGCAAGAACCAGGATCTCTTTGCCCATACGCGAATGCAATTCCGCCATCGCTCTGCAGATCTTCAGGTTTTGTTCGTTCAAGATCCGCCACGGCGCCACGGAAAACTGCATCATGGGCATCAGTGCGTGGCACTGGGCGGCGCGGACAATCAGCTCCTGGTCCACCTGGTCCAGGTTTCGAAATGACAGATATTCCCCTCCACCGATCAGATCGGGGCACGTGAAGGCATATCCCATCAGCCCCTGATTGATGATACCCGGAATAAGCTTTTGCAGGTCCTCCCAGTTATGACGCTTGTCCCGCAATCTCTGGGCAATCGGCTCACCACCCATTTTCCAGCAAGCGCGATATTCGTTCAGGGGATAGTCCAGGCCCACACGGGCAAAAAGCTCGCAATGCGTGTTCGGAGGAACATCCTTATACGATTTGGGGGGCACGAGCATGCGATCCTCGGAATAGTGTACGGCGTCGCCGCCATCGAATTTGAATCCGTCCACATCGTAGATAGCGACGAGCCGATTCAGTTGTCCTTTAAACCATCGCTCGCCTGTGGGATTCGTCAAGTCCAGGACCGCACTGAAACCATCCCACCAAAACATAATGGCGGGCCGTGACGTATTGTCTCGATTGACAATCCAGACCGTCTTATCCTTTTCAATATGATCGAGATAAAGGTCTTTATAGAAGGGACCGTCCGATGTGATATAGGGACACACCCAGAGCATTACCTTGAATCCATAATTATGCAATGTGTCGATCATGGCTTTAGGGTCGTCGAACCGGGCCTTGGAAAAATCCCAGTTGCCGTAGTCATCCGCCCACCCTTCATCAATCATGAACGCTCCCGGCGGAAAACCGTGATCGACGATCTGTTTGGCGTACTCCAGAATATCCTTCTGATTTTGATTGTAGGTCAGTTCAATCCACGTATTGAACTGGGGACGCGTGAAGAGAATGGGATCGGGAATTTTGTCCTTCGGAGGAAAGAAGGTCCGGCTGACGTATTGATAGACTTCCTTTAAAGTAGAGCCGCTTTGTCCCGTTTGAATCGATCCGAAACGCGAGGATAAATGAATGGCCCCGTCTCGAAACTCGAAACGAAACGGATCCTCGGACCAGATATATCGCCCCTCGTTCGAGATCAGTAGAGGCTGAACCTGGTTACCGGCGGTATCCGCGTAAGAGTCAAAGCTGTAGGGTTTGTCATACAATGGCATTAAATGTGAATGGCTGATGACGCCGGCCCACCACCTTTCGTCCTTAGCGATCTTGAGAATCTGATTTTCGGCAATCGCTGAACTGGAAACCAAGGCCATCAGCATAATGAAGCATACGCCCGACCCAAAATAAGTTGTTAAAGTCTTCCATTCTCTCTTTATCATATGCGGTATTCCTTTGATACTAATCGACGAGCTCTCTTTCGATATCCTCCAATGACTTGCCTTTGGTCTCCGGGAGGACCAGCAGGACGAACGTGAAACCGGCCACACAGATCAGGCCGTAGAGCCAGAACGTCCGGGCCGAGCCCAGAGACCGGTTCAATGTGGGAAAAGAGTAGCTCAATGTAAAACAGCCCACCCACAAGCTGAACACGGCGATCGACATGGCGGCGCCCCGAATGCGATTCGGGAAAATCTCCGAAAGCAGCACCCAGACGATGGGCGCTAATGAGAACGAGTAAAAGGCAATGGCGGTGACGGTAAGAAAGACGACCAGAAAGCCCGTTTTATTCAGATGGAAGCTCAGGCCCAGCAGAACGTACGTAGCCGTCAGGCCCGCCGAGCCGATGAGCATCAGAATCTTACGCCCGAACTTATCGACGGTGCCGATGGCGACGAACGTGAAAAAGAGCATTACCACGCCTGTAATGACGATATTGAGCATCACGCCCTTGACGTTATAGCCGGCCGCCTGAAAGATATCCTCGGCGTAATAGAAAATGACATTGATGCCGCACCATTGCTGATAAACCGCCAGGGTCACGCCGATCAGGATGACCTTGAGCAACCGGGGCTCCAACAGGTCCCGGAAGTTCACCCGGGCAATCTCCTCCGCCGCCAGGGTCTGCTGAATGTCCATTATCTCCGCGCGGGCATACTCCAGACCGCCCACTCGGGACAGAATGGATTCGGCCAGGGCTTTTTTACCGTTCTTAATCAGCCAGCGCGGGCTTTCCGGCACGAAGAACATCAGGCCGAAGAAGGCCAGAGCCGGGACCGCCTCAGCCGCGAACATCCAGCGCCAGCCGGTCTGGCCGTTCCAGGTGGCCAGGATCTGTGCGAAGGTGGGGTCCAGCGGCAGGTCGGCCGGGTCGTACAAGGAGATTAGCCAATTCACGACCTGAGCCAGCAATACGCCGATCACAATCGTCAATTGGTTGATCGAAACAAACCGTCCGCGCAGTCTGGCCGGTGAAATCTCAGCAATGTACATCGGTGACAGATTGGAGGCCAGTCCGATACCCACGCCGCCGATGATGCGGAAGAGGGTGTACCACGAGAACGTCCAGGCCATCGCCGTGCCGATGGCGGAAACAGAGAACAGTAAGCCGGCACAAATCAGCAGCCGCTTTCGGCCAAACCGGTCGCTCAAAACCCCGGAAAGGATCGCACCCATCAGGCAACCGATTAACGCCGAACTCGCACCCCAGCCCTGGAGCGATTCGGACTCCAGGTTGAAGTATGCCTCATAAAACATTTTGGCCCCGCCCACAACAACCCAGTCGTAGCCGAATAGCAGTCCGCCCATCGCGGCTACGAGGCAGATCAACCAGATGAAGGCCATGTTGTAACGAACACTATCTTCTGATGTATTTCCCATGAGCCGACACTCTTTCGGTGTAGTTTATTGCTTTGCAGTAGCCCCGGTCAGTAATGTTACGTTGCTCTTGGTGAAGAAGCCGTCGAAATCACCGTAGCGATGGATATACTCGTTGACGAGAAGGGTGTGCTCGGAGGGGCTGGAAAATATCTGCTTCAGCCCTTCCTCAGCGGACCCGGCCAGGTCCAGCAGGAAACGCATGCCCTCCTCTTTTAGGGCGGAAACCGTCTGCTCGATCACCTCGGTCCTGAAAGCAATATGATGCACCCTCGGTCCGTAGTTATGTACGAACTTCTCGGTGGGACCTGATGTCTCATCGTTGATATACGAAAAAATGCCGGACGTGAACACCATGGCAAAGTCTTTGAAGGAGAATCGGGCGACATTGGTGATCGAGTTGAAGACTTTCACATAGATCGAGAAGTCGAAATTATAATTCGTCAAATTCATAAACTCGATGATCGTGGCCTCTCTATCCCTGGCCCGAATTCTGGTCGCGGCGTGATCCAATGCCTTGATGTTTGTTGCGGATAAGCCAGGTGCCTTCGTGAACTTCCAATCCAAAGGCACGGATTCGGAAGATGCATAGCGTCCCGGATTTTGGCGCCACTGAATCAGCCCAATCGAATTGCCCGTATATTGAGATGGAACGGTTTGGATAAAAGAGAAATTATCGTAACGTACAATATCCCGTGTAAGAAACTCAACGCCCCGTTCCTTTTGAATCGAGACGTATCGCTCGACGTCGGGGGTCTCGAACACAAAAGTCTCCAGGCGCGTGTTCGGAAGGTGTCTGGATTTGGGGAACGCATTCAGTGACAAGAAAGGATTGCTCTTCTTACGCGACCTGATCAGAAAATCAGCAGAGCCTTCCGCTCTAAGCACGACCGTGCGATAGTGAGCATCCTCAAAGGCTTCCGTGACATCCAGGCCGGTGAATCTCAGGAATTCTTCGACCGTCGCCTTTTGATGATCCGGCTCGGTGTTGATAACGACACAGTTCAGACCCTTGACCAGGCCATTCAGGCCGAGCTTTTTCCTTTCTTCAAGGACGGACGCCGCTTCTTTACGGAGATATTCATCACTGTTTTTGAAGTCGCGGACGTCTGTCCCGTCACAACCGGGACATGCGCCGGCAACCGGAACATCATGAACCTGCTGGCATTTTGGGCATATTAGTTTTCTCATTCGTCACTTCCCATACTATCGTATGATGGCCGCCCAGCCGCCCCCTGGCGCGAGCTTGATTTTCATTTTATCTGAAGCCCTAACTTTCGCCTGCTCTCTCTTGTAGTCATTGCCGTGCCGGTCGGCGTTTATGCCGTCTTTATAGATCTCCATCCGATGTCGCCCCGGACCGAGGAACGAAAAATCAATCGTCAGTTCCCTGCTCGTCCAGTCCGTCATCGCCCCAACGTACCATTCATCACCGTTCCTGCGAGCGATAAGAACATAATCGGCGACCTTCGCATCGAGAACTATCGTTTCGTCCCAAACCGTAGGCACTTTCGCCAGGAATTTCATACACTCCCGTTCTTTCAGGTAGTTGGACGGACTGTCGGCCAGCATTTGCAGCGGGCTTTCATAAACCACGTACATCGCCAACTGATGACATCGAGTGCCCAAACTCATCGGCCGGTTGAAAATGGGACGGAAATTCTGCTTTTGGGCGTTCACCATTGCGCCCGGCGTATAATCCATCGGACCGGCTACCATCCGAATAAAAGGGATCGTCACGTTATATTCCGGATTCGCGGCATCGCCCCATTTGCAGTTCTCGAGTCCGCGAACCCCTTCCCGCGTGATGACATTGGGATACGCCCGGCGCAAACCCGTTGGTTTATACGAGCCGTGGAAGTCGATCATCATGTGGCGTTTGGCCGCCTCCGTTGCGATCTTGTGGTAATAATTGACCATCCACTGATCGTCCCGCTGCATAAAATCGACCTTGAGCCCCTTGGCCCCCCACTTCTCGAATTGATCCATCGCTTGTTCCAGTTGGTCGTCGAGCGTCTTCCAGATCACCCATGGAATAATTCCCACGTTCTTGCTCTTAGCATATCGAAATAATTCCTCCATATCCATGCCATCGACGACGTGCATCAAATCGCCGAGCACGTACCAACCTTCGTCGAGAATGATGTATTCGACGCCGTACTTGGCCGCGAAGTCGATATAGTATTTATACGTCTCGGTATTGATCCCCGCTCTGAAGTCCACACCGTAGATGTTGAGATAGTTATACCAATCCCAGGCCACCTTGCCCGGTTTAATCCAGGACGTATCCGTCAGTTGCAATGGCTTGGCCAGCTTGTAGACCATCTCGCTTTCGATGAGGTCGCCATCTTTGTCGGCGACGATCAAGACGCGCCAGGGAAAAGAACGCCGGCCGTGCGTCTTGGCGATAAAATCAGCGCGCTTCGTCACAGGCACGTCGCGGTCGTTGCGGGCCTTCTCCGCGAGGGCATAGGCTGGAAATTTGCCGTACAAACTCCGGCTGCCGCCACCTCGAAGATACAGACCCGGATAATCCTCCAGGTCGGCTTCGGTGATCAGGACCTTGGAACCGTCGGCCACGTCCACCAGGGCCGGCAGCGAACACATCATCCCATCTGAAATGTCGCTGAGCTTGAGGTATTTGTAGTCACGCTCCGAATGGGTTTGGAAACTTTCTTCCTCGGGAAAATAGATCGCATGATCGTCGGCGAAATTGAAGGTCACTTCTTCCGTGACCACCTTGATTTCCTTATCGATGTCGGTCACAAATCGGTACGCCACACCGTCATCATAGACTCGAAAAATCAGCTTGTATCCCCCCTCAAATTCTAAAGATACTTCTTTAAATCGATCGACAATCACCTTATTCTTCACTCGGATGGACGGGCCAATCTCCTCATCCACGGTTCTGTCTTTAACCTGGTGGACCTGTGGTTTAGCGCCCAGAATCGTGCCGTCACCTAATCTTAATGAAATCGCGGACGGTTCGATCAGGAGCTTCGATTGATAACTAACCGAATACTGTATCTTCTCGTTAACTGTGACTTTCAGTCGGAGGTTTTTGTCGGGGGAGATGATATCATAGTCTTTACCGATTGATACGGACTTCGATAACACACACGTCGCACATACTAGGGCCACATATATAGTCTTTTTCATTTCGTAACCTCTCTTTTATGGATAACGATTCTGTATATATACAATCCTCAGAACATGGTAACATATAAGCGAGACTGATCTCAACGAATATTACCACATTCGAGCGAAAAACTGTTTGCGTTTTTTGTGTTAAACACCGAACATAAGCAAGCAGTACAGGGACATATGAACCCTGTCGAAGAAAACCGTGCTATTAGAACGATTGAAGGGAGAAGCTATGGATAGGTCAGCATGCATCAGGTTGTTTTTGTCGATTCTATTATTACCGCCCCAAGTTATTCTCGCCGCGACAGAAGCCTACGACGTTGACGTCCGCACGGATGTAAAGATTCCAATGCGCGACGGCATCGAGCTTTCGGCAAATATTTTTCTGCCCAAGGCCGACGGTCCGTTCCCCGTTATCCTCCTCCGCTCCCCATACGGCAAGGGCAATGAGAAGTTTGGCGACGGTCTGTTTTATGCTGGGCGCGGATACGTGTTCGTCAGCCAGGACTGCCGGGGTAAGGGCGCCTCTCAGGGCGAATGGGATCCCTTCGCCAACGAAGGCAACGACGGGCGGGATACGCAACAATGGATTCTGGAACAATCGTGGTGCAATGGCACGATCGGCACAAGCGGCGGCTCATATGTGGGTTTTACCCAATGGATCTCCGCGCCGAACGCCGGCGAACATCTCAAGGCTATGTTCCCGCTGGTCCCGCTGGTGGACGCCTATGGGGACGGCGTCTATATCGACGGGGCACTGAATCTCGCCCTGATGATGGGCTGGGGCAGCTTTGTTTCGACCGGCCTGACTCAACAGGCCGCTATGTTCGCATGGGATCAAAAGGCCTGGGACAAAGCCTTTCGAACATTGCCGCTCGCCGAGTGGGACTACGCGGTCGGCGGTAAGATCCAGTACCTGCGGGATTGGGTTGCTCATCCCCATTTCGACGACTACTGGGTGCGCCGCGGCGTGCGCGGACAGTGGCGGGACATCACCGTGCCGATCTGCGCCGTCGGCGGTTGGTATGATATCTTCGCCAGGAGCGTCTTCGACCATATCAATGCCGTCCGGTCGATGTCACGCTCCGAGCCCGCGCGACAGCATCAGCATCTGATCATGGGCCCGTGGGCGCATGGGATAAGCAAAGACGGGAAGGTCGGCGATTTGAATTTCGGCGAGCAATCGTTGATCGATCTGCGCGAGATGCAGACGAAGTGGTTCGACTACTGGATGAAGGGCGAGCAAACCGGGGCCGACCAGTGGCCCGCCTTTCGTATTTTCGTCATGGGGCGCAACCAATGGCGCGACGAGCAAGAATGGCCGTTAAAGCGAACCGCATACACGCCCTACTACTTTCACAGCCGGGGTTCTGCAAATACGGCCGAAGGCAATGGGACATTGAATATGGCCAAACCTTCCGATGAGCCTTGCGACGAATTCGTGTACGATCCGAACGATCCCGTCCCCACGACCGGTGGGTGCAACCTCGTCGGCTGTCCTATGGGACCGCGGGACCAAAGCGAAGTCGAGAAGAGAAACGACGTTCTGGTTTTCAGCAGCGAGACGTTTAAGAGCGAGCTGGAAGTCACCGGTCCGGTGAAGGTCGTTCTTTATGCCGCCACGACTGCCCAAGACACCGACTGGACGGCCAAGCTCGTGGATGTCCATCCCGACGGGCATCCCTACAACCTTTGCGACGGCATCCTTCGCGCCAGCTATCGCAACTCAAAGGACAATACGAGCCTGATTCAACCCGGGCAGATTTACCGTTACGAGATCGATCTCTGGGTAACGAGCAACGCCTTCCTGCCCGGCCACAAAATCCGAGTCGAAATCTCCAGCAGCAATTTCCCCCGTTTCGACCGCAATCTCAATACAGGTGAACCCTTCGGCACGGGTACACGTTGGATAAAGGCAACACAGACAATCTACCATGATAACGAACACCCCTCGCATATACTGTTGCCTGTGATCCCGTTCTCACAATAGGAGAAGTTTCAATAAAATAGTATATTTTCATAGTGATGCCTGCTATCCGTATTCCAGGTAGTGGCGGAAAAATGCGAATACCCAGACTAATCCATTATGTCGTATATCTCGCTGTTCTCTCTTTGTTTCAGGCTTTAGTTGCAGCGGTGATTACAAAGTTCGAGGGTAGTGGGGAATTTGAGTTTGAAGACCTTCTTGGAATAGCAGCAATGGCAGTACCCTATGTTGTCTGCCAGATTGTTGTTGCGGCTCTGACAATACGCTTTCTTTCTCTGAGGAAATTATTCTGTCTCACCGTGATATTTATTATCGCCGAGTATCTTTTGTGTCTTATCCCTTTCAAAATATCCGGCGAAATCACTCGATGGGTCATACCACGTTTTTTCGGGAGCCTTCTGTTGTGGCCACTGCTTCCGCTGATGATTCCTGTCCTGTTCCTTGCTCTTGCCGAAAGACGTCGATCTACACACGTATCAAAGGCGGATCGAAAAGATATACCGGTTATCGGGTCCAACAGCAGAGATCTCAAGAAAGTCCATGAAAAGCACATCGAAGAAAGTGAAAATCTCCCGAAACGTCCTTGGTACTTCTGGGATATAGGCTTAGCCGTTATTCCTCTTTTATTCGGAATTCTTTTGGATCCTTTTGGAATCGCCGAATACTTAACCGGATTGTTTAATATGCCATTGTTGTCTATTATCCTATTTGGCTCTTTACCTCTTGTCCCAGTCGTCCTCGTGTGTCTTGTATGGTTGCTCGTGCGTATGTTCCTCATTTGGCCTCGCCGGATTCATGTTTGGTTCCGGCTTTTACTGTGTTGGGTGGCTGTGATCGCTAGCCTTACTGTGTTCATCAGCCCCCTTTTTATTCGGATTACACCACCGCGATATGAAATGTTTACTCGCGGCTTTCGCAATTACGTGCGAATCAGAACAGATTTTGAGGCCATCCAGACATGGCTCGGTACCCTAGACCCAAATGACTGTGAAGGGCAACCCCTAAATATGAAAATTGCTCCCGGTGTTGAATTGATGGATGTCCCTAAAACAATACCGGAACCTAAGGCAATTGCACGTCTCAAACCACGCTACACTAATCTTTCGTTGGACAGTTCGGGCCATCCAATGATTCGTCTTACATGGGGGAGTGGAATGATCGGTTCCTGGGGGCTTGTTGTCGGAGACGAGAACTTGGAGATTCCCGTCACTGAACTTCCCGGATGGAAGGAGTATCGTCATGGCAACAAAACGGATAGATTGTATGAACGCGGCGAATATAGGTTACCTGTAGCCTTAGGGGCATATGTTTGGCACGAGATAGAATGAAGTCTATCCGGGAATTGTAAACAACAAAAAGCATGAACATCCTCGAGTTCTTTAGTTGACGAAGAAGGTGAAGATAATATACAAAGCAATCATCGTAATTGCCAAAACGGCGCTGAGGAGCTTGTAGTTGCCGATGCCGGGCCAGCCTTTTTCTCGAAGCGGCTCCAGCGGTGACTTCCATACCAGCTTGCTTTTTTCCTCCGTGAGCGGTTCCGGGAATACCATCGATATAACGACCATCACTACACCGCAAATCGCTGCAAGGATGAAGCTAATCACCATGAAGGTTAGGAAGCCGAATGTTGGGTAGGCCTCTCTGAATTTTTCGAGCATCTTGGTGAAATCAATAATGAATACGCTCAAACCCAGAATCGAGCCGGTCACGAGCGTTATTATAGATGCTTTTGAGGACGCCCTTTTCCAGAAAACCCCGGCGACGAAGACAACGGTGATCGGCGGAGCGATATAACAGATCGCGGCGTTGATCCCCTGGAAAACCGTTGGAAATCGTCCGCAGAAAGGCGACCAGATCACGGCCAGGATCATGCCAACGAAAGTCACGATACGACCGATCAAAACGAGTGTTCTTTCGGAAGTGCCCGGCGCCCAGCGTTGATACAGGTCGTAGGTAAACAACGTCGCCACCGAATTCAGCGCTCCGGAAACCGTGCTCATCAACGCGGCCATTAACGCGGCGGCCACCAGGCCCCGAAGACCGATGGGGAGCAGATACGTAATCATATGCGAGTAAGTCTTGGCCGCGTCGGCCTGGCCTTCCTCCGTCAGCGGAAGGGCCGGGACCAATCCTTTGTGGACCAGAGCGAGGCAAATCAGGCCGGGCAGGACAAAGATGAAGACAGACAGGATTTTAATAAATCCCGCAAACAGCGGTCCCAATCGCGCGTGGTTTTCATCCCTGGCGCCCAGAACCCGCTGGACGATGGTCTGATCGGTGCACCAGTACCAGATGCCGATGATGGGATAGCCCATCAAGACCGAATACCAGGGCAATCCGGAGGCATCGCCGTGCGGCCGGAGGACCGTGAGCTTGACCGAATCCACGCTTTCAGCGAGCCCGCCCCAGCCGCCGACTTTGTCATAGCTAATGGCCGTGAGAATGATCGCTCCGAGAAGCAAAATGATCGTCTGGACGGATTCGGTGAGTACGACCGCCATCAGGCCGCCGACGATGGTATAAAATCCCGTCAAAGCGGCGATCAACACGATGCTCGTCATCTGGTTGATGCCGAACATGCCTTCCAGAACCACGGCGCCCGCATACAGAGAGAATCCGATATGAATAAAAATCGCAGAGATAATCGACAGCAGAGAAAGCCAATCCCGACTGGCCCGGGAATACCGTTTTTCCAGAAAGTCCGGCAACGTCGTCACCTTGGAGCGAATGTAAAACGGCGCGAAAAACAAAGCGAGGATAATCAACGTAAACGGGGCCATCCACTCGAAGTTCCCATAAGCCAGACCGTTTGTATAACCCTCTTCGGCCAAGCTGACGAGATGAACCGTCGAAATGTTCGTGGCAAACAGCGCCAATCCGATGACCGGCCAGCGAAGTGTCTTGCCGGCGAGGAAGTACTCGTTCGCCTGCTCGGTCTTTTTCTTACGCAACCCCGCCCAGCAGCCCAGGCCGACAATAAAAACAAAGTACACGACGATAATGACCAGATCGATTCCACTAATCTGCATGGCCTCTCCGATGGGCTTAGCGATATTTTTGTTTGGTCAGCTCGATAACCTGCTCGACATTGGACCGATTGATGATAGCCGCGCCGGCGTCGATGTCCGAAGGAACGATCCCGTATCGCAAAAAATGGGTCAGTTGGATCACGGGATAAAATCCCTGAATATAAGGTTGCTGGTCAACGGTGCAGCGAATGTGGCCCTCTTGGATGAGTCGCAGCGTTTTTAAGGACAAGTCGAAGCCCGCCGACCAGTAGTCTTTGCCGGAGAAAGATTTTTCGATCGCCCGGCCCGCCGCTTCCGTGTCCGCCTGGCCGGTCCCCAGGATAATACGAATATCAGGATGCTCGTTCAGTGCTCCGGCGACGACCTTGGCCCCTTCGACCGAATCGTTGCCGGTGATAAGTACCGTCCATCGAACATTTTTGTTCTTGAGAATCGCCTGTTCCCCGCGGAGCCGGTCTTCGAGCGCAGAAATGCCCTCATCGTGCATGGTCATTAAAATGTGCGTGTCGTCCGGGATGTGAGGTAAGACATACTCGGCGAGCGTTTGACCCGCCTCATACAATTGCTGATTCACGCTGCTCAAACGCGCGTTCGGCGTCAAATGATCGTCCACGTTAAATGCAACAACCGGCACGCCTTTACGGATCGCTTCCCACACGACCTGATCAAAAGCCACCGGATCGATGATATTGAGCGCAATACCGTCGTATCCATCGGCCACGGCCCGTCGGACGAGATTCGCTTGAGCCGTCACGTCCACGCCCTCGGTACCGAGGAAGTCGCACTCCACCCCCACCATCCGGGCGGCGTCGTTCATCCCTTTCTTAACCGGCTCGAAAAATTCAGCGTCCACGGCACATGTGATGAACGCAAAACGCAACGACGTAATAGATTTCGGCGAACTTGACTGTGAGCGAGTCGGCTCCGTCGAACAGCCAGCGAAAAAAATGATCAGGAGGATCCACATCACCAGTACTTGTCTTGTCGAGAATCGCATTTTATCACCTATTCCATATCTATCTTTTATCCTTGAAATTAATCAGTTACCTTCCTGTCCCCAGCGTCTTTAATTGAGCTTCAGAGTGTAGTTCGATTTGGAAGCCTTTCAGGCGGAAAACGAATGCATGTACTCCGACCTTGTGCCGTGGCATCGTGATCACCAATTGTCCCGCATCGTTGATGCGGTGCTTGATCTCACCCTTGTAGCCGAGCAACTTCACGTGGCCGCGACCAGAGGCCCGCATTGAGCCAATCGTTATCTCCCGTTCGGGCCAATCCAGCACAACCACATACACGGTCTTGCCGTCCTTACTTTGGGTGAAACGGATATCTTCCAACGTGTACGGCTTGTCTTTGTTCTCGCTGAAACCGCCGCCGGAGTTATGGGTCGGACCCTCGCCAAAGGTCTCCCACGGGCGTGTCTCGAAAATAGCCTCACCGTTAGTGTTTAACCACCGGCCGATGCCTCGAAGGAGCTTTTGAGCGTCGGGCGGAATCGTGCCGTCCACCGCCGGGCCGACATTCAAAAGCATGCACCCGTTCTTGGAAACGATATCGACCAGCACATCGACGATGTCATTAACCGACTTGTACGGCGTGGATTTTTGATGGAACCAGGGCCCGATGGATGTATCCGTCAGCCAGGGATATGGTGTCAAACGATCTTCGCGTCCACGCTCGAAATCGAGAATGCCGGTATGCTCGTGAATACTGTGATGTTTATGCGCGACGCCGACTTCCATGCCCTTTCTCGCCGCCCAATTATAATAATCGGCGAACATCCGCTGCTGGTACTCCGGTGTGATGACCCTGCTCAGACCGAAATCGAACCAGGTCAGATCCGGCTCATATTTCGTGATGACCTCGTTAACCATCCCTAGCCACTTATCCAGAAATGCCTTCGAGGGAGGCGTGCCCGGTTCGTGCAGCTCGCAATAGAGGCCGGCATCTTTGCCGTCGACGGCGTCGAAATTGTAGGCCGGCTCGTAATACTGCCAGGCGAAAGCATGATGAAACGTGGTGATGAATTTCATGCCGCGTTTGCGAATGGCTTTCTCCAATTCGGCCGTAAAGTCGCGTTTGGGCGTTTGGTCCATACTATCCCATTGGGTGAATTTCGAGTTCCACATGGCATAGTTATCATGGTGAATGGCCACCGGTCCGGCAAATCTCGCCCCGGCCGCGGCAAATAGCTTTGCCCATTGCTCGGCATCGAATTTCTCCGCCTTGAATAAAGGGACGATATCTTTGTAGCCGAACGAGTTCTGGTCTCCGTACTTTTTTCGATGATAATCAAAGGTCGGGCTTTTGGGATTGTACATATTGCGTCCATACCACTGGACACCACTGGGCCCATCCTCCGCACCGACGGTCACCGGTCCCCAGTGCGTGTAGATACCGAACTTGGCATCACGGAACCACTCCGGAATCCTGTGTTGTGACAGAGACTCCCAGGTTGGCTCATACGCCGGATTCGACCGAGCCACGGGAACGACAGTGGTCATCGTCAACACACAAGCAATCGGAAAGTATATGAATGTTTTTGACGTCACCACCTCGGCGTCTCCTTTCCTGTATTACCATACAATTAAACGGTTAAGCAATCCCAAAATGACAACGACTTAAGAGGATATCATTTTCAGACCACTATGGCAATACTTTCAAAGCTTCTTACCCGTACAGGATACGGATCAGCAATAAGCTAAAACAACGCGCATAAAAAAAGGCTGCGGGCTCTGAGGCGCCTGCAGCCTGATCCGAAAGTTTATTGGGATTAATCGGGACAATTATCAAGCCATAGTGATGTGAATGTGACAAGGTCCGACGTATTGATGACTCCGTCACCGTTGTAATCCTCACATATCAGATGGCTCATATCGGGAGCAAAGTAATAGTCTTCCGTTTCGCCGATGTCGTATTTGGCCCGGGGTCCGGAGCCGGCATTGCCTCGCTCGCCGGGATTACTGCCGCCCTTCCAGGGCTGCTCGGAGAGCGTGATGCGCATCCAGATCTCTTCCGGGCCGTCTTGCGGATGCCAGGACAAAATCGCCGGTGTGGTGATACGATTGATGCCCGCCGGAAGGTCGAACAGTAACTGATTCCGAACGGCCCATTCGCGTGCGGACCCCCGAGTACATTCGATGGTATCATCCCAGTCACCGTCACGATTCCAATCGCACCAGACATTGACCCAAAGGTCCGTCCCCGGCTCGATCACGTTCACTCGATAATCGAACGTCGCCCAGCGACAGTGGGGCATGGCCACCGGAAAGATCACACCGTCGTCGGCCCGGTCACGGTCTGCCGTGTCGGTCGAAGGCTGGATATTGAAGCGGCCATCCTGATCGCGGCCGCTGTCGGCCTCGGTTTCCCACGTCACCGCCGAACCCAAGTAAGCCACCTCACCGGCCCGGACATGAACCGGTCCATAGGGTCCGGTGCCGCTGCCGTCATCGAAAACCGTGGGGAAATTCGCCGGCACAAGGACGGGCAGGAGCCCTTGATAGGGATACGCTGACATGGTTTCGCCGATGTTGTTCGAACTATCCGGGGCATCGCCCAGGTCATAAGGATCGGACGGCACCTGCGGCTCACAGCTCACATTGAGCACGCCCTGTCCGGTCTGATTCCCGTAACCACCGACTTCAATGAGGTAAACGCCGCCGGCAATAACATCCACAACAAGCTCCGATTGCCAGCTACACGCATCGTCATTGCACCCCATCAGACTACCGGACGGCGGATAGCAGTTTCCACCCTTGTAAACGGCGAGCATGGTATCAAAAGCGCTACCACACAGGCTAATGGTAGCCTGGCCCGTACATTCGGCGGTGTACCGATACCAGATGTTTGGGCTGGTCATGCACCGGCCCGGGCCGTCGAAGGATGCCTCAGTCGTATCGAACGCCAAATCTTCGACGTCCCCGATATCCCGTGCATTCTCACAATCATCGTTGGAGGATGCGCCCGGCGTCCCTTCGCAACTGATGCTTAGAACGCCCTGACCGGTCCCGGAACCGTAGCCCCCGATTTCAATCAAGTACTGTTCCCCGGCTTCGGCAGTGAAGATGATCTCGGATTGATACGTCCCCCCGGCGTCATCGTTACATGCGATCAGGTCGCTGTTTTTTAGGTCGCAATCACACTCTTTATAAACGGCGAGCATGGTGTCGTAGCTGCTACCCAAGAGGCTGATCTTTGCTTCACCGGTGCACGAGGCGGTATAGCAATACCAGACGTTCGGACTGGTCATGCAAAGCCCCGCACCGTCGAAGGTTGCATTCGTCGTGTCGAACGGCAGGTTTTTGACATCTCCTACCGGAGTTGCGTTTGCACAGTCGTCCTTGGTTGCCGGCGGAGGTTCTTCGCCCTCGCAAGTGATACTCAGAACGCCCTGACCGATCGCGGAGCCATAGCCCCCGATTTCGATCAGATACCGGGCGCCTGACGTGACGGCAAAGGTCAACTGAGACTGATACGTGCCCGCGGCGTCGTCGTTGCAACCAATCACATCACTGGTGGTCGGATAACATTCACATCCGTTATACACGCCGAGCATCGTATCATAGTTGCTGCCCAAAAGGCTGACCGTCGCCTCGCCGGTGCACGTGGCGGTGTAACAATACCAGATATTGGGACTGGTCATACAGTGACCGGGGCCGTCAAAGGCCGCATTGGTTGTATCAAACGGCAAATCTGTTACATCACCAACCGGGACGGCATTCATGCAGTCATCCTTGGTCGGTGGCGTTTCCGGTTCGCAACTGATGTTTATGATTCCCACACCAGTCTGGAAACCATAGCCCCCGACCTCAATCAAATATTGCTCGCCCTCGGTGGCCGTAAAGGTAATTTGAGATTGATGCGAGCCGGCCGCATCGTCGTTGCACTCGACCAGATCGCTGACGGCCGGATAACAACGGCAGCCTCGATAGACGGCGAGCATCGTGTCGAAGCTGCTGCCCAGGAGACTAACTGTGACTTCACCGGTGCACGTGGCAGTATAACAGTACCAGTAATTGGGACTGACCATACAGTGGCCGGGTCCGTCGAACCGTGCAGACCTGGTGACGAATCTGAGGTTCGTAACATCACCCACCGCTCTTGCTTGACTACAGTTGTCATTAGACGCTAAAGCCCCATTGACGCCAAGCAGTGATACCAATAAACATACCAATACGAATTTTATTTTTTGTCCGTTCATAATCGGATCCTCCAAAAAATCAATCCACCTAATGATGATAGCGTTGAACGTTTAGCGCATAACTTTTTCTATTCGCTATTCCCGTCCGCTATATGCTATCGGCTGTTTTCAATAGTGAAATTACATCATGTTTGCGCCATTCGCCGATTTATTGTCATGGCTTAGGCCATATTTCATAAGGCTATATATGAGTGCCATCCTGTCTGGAACGTGTAACGACTTTTTTGATTTTCTTGATAGGATTATATCTTATCGGCGAGGTCCGGTGATCTTGTGAGCCTTTCGTTGCAAGAACCTTTAAATCCTGTTATAATGCGCCATCGTGCAAAATCGATAGTGGGCGAAACAGGGGATGCGTATGTTCGTGGTTTCACGATGGACGACGGATTCGAAACGACACAATCAGAAAAGGAGAAATCGATGGATAAATCCATTAGCATCATGCCGTGTCTGGACATGCAAAACGGTCGCGTGGTGAAGGGTGTTCACTTTGTTGAGATCCGCGACGCGGGCGACCCGGTCGAATGCGCCAAGGCGTACTGCCGGGCCGGCGCCGACGAACTGGCTCTGCTGGACATCACGGCCACCGTTGAGAACCGGCCCACGATGCTCGAAGTCGTTCAAAACGTCGCCAAAGCCGCGACCATTCCGTTCACAGTCGGCGGCGGCATTCGCGACGTCGCCTCGGCGGCGCAGGTGATGGAGGCGGGTGCCGACAAAGTGTCCGTAAGCAGTGCGGCCTTTCGGACACCCGAGATCATCCCGGAAATGGTTTCTGAATTCGGTCCGGAAAAAGTCACGGTGGCGATCGACGTGGATGTGAATGATTCGTTGCCGTCGGGTTACGAAGTCTATGTCGATGGAGGACGGACCGCCACCGGCGCCGACGCCATCGAGTGGGCGAAGAAAGTAGACGACTACGGCGTCTCCGTCATCTTACCCACCAGCAAGGCCGGCGACGGCGCCAAAACAGGCTACGACTTGCCTGTTATCAAGGCGATGGCCGAGGCGTGCTCGGCGACCATTGTCGCCTCCGGAGGAGCCGGGACATTGGAGCATTTCTACGAGGCCGTAGAAGCCGGAGCCACCGTTCTTCTGGCCGCCTCGGTGTTCCATTTTCATATGATCGACATACAGGAATTGAAAGATTATCTGCGAAGCCGGGGCGTCCAGGTGAAGTAGCCAACCCAATAGCTAAAGCTGAAGGACTATGGCTGATGCTCGACAGGATTGTTCTATGAGACGAATCATCGCAGCAATCCAGACGTTTATCTTGCTCACGGTTGTTCTGCCCTCTATCGGATTTTACGATCAGGAGGCTGTGAGTCCATCGCGAACACTCGATTTAAAAATCTCGAAAAAGAAGGTGCGCCAATACGAGAAGCTGGAGATGGAGATTCAGGTCGATGGCCACTACGGGGATCCATTCGATCCAGAGGTGGTCGATTTAGTGGTGCTACTCAAGACTCCCGACGACCAGCAAGTCATGCTGCCAGCTTTCTTTTGCCAGAAGTACGAGCGGCGAAAACTGGATCAGGGTCGCAATAAGGCGAACTGGTATTACCCGGTTGGCCAGGGTACGTGGAAAGCACGATTCGCTCCGATGCAAACGGGTCCCTATTTTGCTGCGGTGAGGTTAAAAGATCGAACCGGCACAATCCAGTCCGAAAGCATTCGATTCGACTGCGTCCGGTCATTGAGCAAAGGCTTCCTCCGTACGAGCCGGGACGATCCGCGATTCCTCGAATTCACGGACGGCCGTCCATTCTTCGCCATCGGTCAGAACCTCGCCTTCATCGGTGAAAGTCAATACGTCAACCTCACGAAAGCCGAAGAGATATTCGGCAGGCTCAGCGCAAATGGCGCGAACTTCCTCCGCATCTGGACCTGTTGCGAAGACTGGGCCATGGCCATCGAAGCGAGAAAAAGCGCCTGGGATCGATCGTGGCATCGCAATGCACCGATTGAACCACTTGCCGGTTCCAATTTGTCCAGCAGCAAATACGTGAAAATAGACAGCGACGACAGGATATCCATCACGGTCTCTCCTTCCCATCCGGTGGCGCTTCGGCCCAAAACATGTTACGCGCTCATCGGACGATTCATGGCAAAAGGACCAACGGCGTTGCATGTGAGTGTGGGCCGAAACAACTGGGAATTATCTTACGAAACGACCGATCCAAACGAATGGAAAGAATTCAGACGAGAATTTGTCACCGACCAAAACGAGTTCTGGCTCGGGAGAACATCCCTTACTCTGGTCGGTTCCGGCACAATCTGGTTGGACATGCTGTCCCTCAAAGAAGTTCCCGCCGGTCCGGAATTGCTCTGGGAAGCAGATGTGAACCGCCCGATAAGAGGTTTTTACAACCAGTTAGACTGCTTTGTCCTGGACAACATCATCGAGGCGGCCGAGAGGAACGGCATCTACCTGATGTTGTGCCTATTGACAAGAGATTTATACATGGCGTCGCTTTCCAATAACAAGAGTGCCGAATACCAACAAGCCATTGAGGATGCGAAGAAATTCATACGTTACGCGGTAGCAAGATGGGGTTATTCGACGCATGTTGCCGCCTGGGAGTACTTCAACGAGATCAATCCGGGCCTGCCCACCGACCGCTTCTACACCGAGGTTGGTGAGTATCTGGAAAAGACCGATATCTATCGTCACCTTCGTACGACCAGCACGTGGCACCCTTCGGCAAAAGATTGCCGGCATCACCGGCTGGACATCGCCCAAGTCCACCATTATATGCGCCCCGAAACAAAGGAGGAATTTGAAGATGAGGTGGTGGTCGTGTGCGATAAGGCGCACTTCCTGAGAACACACGCTTCCGACAAGCCCGTTCTGATCGGCGAATTCGGACTGGCGACACCGAAATGGGGCCTCAGCGACTATATGAAACAGGATACCGAAGGCGTACACGTCCATAATTCGCTCTGGGCTTCGGCGTTTTCGGGCACGTCCGGCACGGTGATGTTCTGGTGGTGGGATGAGCTTGATCGCCAAAATGCGTATAGTTATTACCGTCCGCTGGCGGCGTTCCTCAAAGATGTTTCTTTCGTGGGACTGCACCTGATCCAAACCACATCATCCAACGATCATTTTCGGTGGCTCGGTTATCAGGGCAAGGACCGCGCCTACCTCTGGTTAGCCAACAGCCAGGCGACCTGGTACAATCACGTCGTAAGGAAAAAGCCACCGGCGCCCGTGGAAGGTGCCACAATCACCGTGGGGGAGATTCAGCCCGGTAACTATCGACTCGAATGGTGGGATACTTATGAAGGCAAGATCGTTGGGACCGAAGAAGTCTTTTTTGCTAAAGGTCCCTTACGCATCTCGGTTCCATCATTTCATCGGGATATTGCCTGCAAGATACACAGGATTAATGATTGACCCTTGA
>Ga0272442_10004119_pt1 | contig 20014 bp, 16 predicted proteins | sample SSMForm2O_FD_200262 | JGI IMG/M metagenome (GOLD analysis project Ga0272442, IMG submission 200262) | Marine sediment archaeal communities from Little Sippewissett salt marsh, Falmouth, MA, United States - SSM-Form-2O | ecosystem: Environmental > Aquatic > Marine > Wetlands > Sediment ... | reverse complement strand
GGCGACAACGTGGAGTTGGTCGGCGAGTTGATCGTGCCGATCGCGATGGAGAAAGGTCTTCGCTTCGCGATCCGGGAGGGTGGCCGCACCGTGGGAGCGGGCGTCATCACTGAAATTATCGAATAAAGATTATCAAACCGGATAAAAGGAACCGACATGAGAGATAAAGTGATATTAGCGTGCACGGAGTGTAAACGCAGGAATTATACAACCACGCGAAACAAGAAGAACCAGAGCGCCAAGATCGAGCTGAAGAAATATTGTCCGTTCGATCGAAAGCACACCCTGCACAAGGAAACGAAATAACACGTGAAAGATTGCAGGCCAGTAGCTCAATTGGCTAGAGCACCGGTCTCCAAAACCGGGGGTTGGGGGTTCGATTCCCTCCTGGCCTGCCAAAGATTCGTCGCGTCGAGACAAATTTAATATAATCGGGATCCGCGGTATGAAAAAAATCTTGGAACTGCTGAACAAGGCCAAAAACTTTCTCAACGAAGTGAAGGTGGAGGTCAAAAAGGTCACATGGCCGAATAGGGATTCCCTGACCACCTATACCGTGGTTGTCCTATTCGTCGTGATTATCGTATCGGCATACATTGGTGTGATTGACAGGATCATGGGTGTTTTCCTAAACCTTTTTCTTAAAATATAATCCCGGGATCCACCAGAAATCCAATCAATGGGATAAAAACGTAAAATGTTTGAGCCTAAATGGTTTGTGCTTCACACTTACTCCGGATATGAAAAAAAGGTGAAGCAGAATTTGGAATACCGGGCGGCCATGGAAGGATTCAAGGATATCCTGAACGAGGTGGTCATCCCGTCGGAGAACATCATCGAGATCAAGGATGGCAAAAAGAGAACCGCCACACGCAACCTGATGCCCGGATATCTCCTGGTCAAGATGATTCCCAACGAAGAGTTTTACTCCATGGCCCAGAAAATCACAGGTGTGTCCGGTTTCGTGGGAGACGGGACGAACCCGATCCCCTTGACCGAGGAAGAGGTTCAGAATGTTATGAACCTCATCGAGGAAAAACATGAAAAACCCAAGCCCAAGATTAAATATCGCCCCGGGGAACAGGTGCGGGTCATCGAGGGGCCTTTTGCCAACTTCATAGGAACGGTCGATGAAATCGACGAGGAGAAGGCGAAGCTCAAGATGATGGTGTCCATATTCGGACGGCCCACCCCGGTGGAGCTGGATGTGATGCAGGTGGAGTCTCTGTAAAAAAGGGAGGATAATCGAGTTATGGCCAAAAAAAAGGTGCTTGCCGTAGTCAAGCTTCAGTCTCCGGCGGGTCAGGCGAATCCGGCCCCCCCCGTCGGCCCTGCACTGGGTCAGCACGGCATCAATATTATGGATTTCTGTAAGCAGTTCAATGCCAGAACCAAGGATCAGCAGGGATTGATCATACCCGCTGTTGTCACGATATACCAGGACCGGACCTTCAGTTTCATTCTGAAGACCCCGCCGGCCGCCGTCCTTCTGAAGCGATCTGCAGGTCTGGCCAAGGGTTCAGCCGTCCCGAACAAGGATAAAGTCGGCAAAGTCACCATGGAACAAGTCAAGGAGATCGCCAAGATAAAACAGAAAGATCTCAATGCCGCTTCCATCGAAGCAGCGGCCCGGATGATAGCGGGAACCGCCCGGAGCATGGGAATCGAGGTGGAGGGCTGAAGATCCATCGCCATGAACCGGCGGGAAACGATATAGCGACAAGGAGAGACTAATGAAGCGTGGGAAGAAATATCAGGCGGTCGACAATAAAGTGAACCGCCTCGAGACGTACGACCTCACCGAGGCGGTCAAGCTCCTTCGAGAGGTCAAATGGGCCAATTTCGACGAAAGCGTGGGACTCGATATCCGCCTGGCCGTTGATCCCCGTCGCGCCGATCAGCAGGTCCGCGGGACCGTGGTTCTGCCTCACGGCACGGGCAAAAAGGTGCGGGTGCTCGTTTTCGTCAAGGGTGAAAAGGCCCATGAGGCCACTGAGGCAGGTGCGGATTATGTGGGGGGCGAGGAGCTGGCGGAAAAGGTTAAAGGCGGCTGGCTCGATTTCGATGCCGCCATTGCCACGCCCGACATGATGAAGGTCGTTGGAAAACTCGGAAAACTCCTCGGCCCGCGCGGTCTCATGCCTAATCCCAAAACAGGAACGGTCACCTTCGACCTGGCTCGGGCCGTACAGGATCTCAAGGCTGGAAAGGTGGAATACCGGTTGGATCGCTACGGCATTGTTCATTGCATGATCGGCAAGACCTCCTTTACGGACGAACAGATTTTTGAAAACGCGCAGGTGCTTCTCAGCGCGCTCGTGAAGGCGAGACCGGCCTCGGCCCGCGGCCAGTACATCAAAAGTATCTCCATCAGTTCCACGATGAGCCCCGGTATCAGAATAGAGCCGTCCAAAATCAGGGCGGCTTGAGTTAATAACCTGTCCAAGACCGTAGGTCCCTTTCAAGGGGATAATGCCATGCGCCTACCAAGACGGGGAAATGAGGCATCAAATCCCAAGGCGAAGTCACTATCCCAGCGTCAATTTGGTTACTGCATGACCTTCTCGGACCTTCTCTCTTGGAAAAACACAACGTCGGACCCCTCCAATGGCGGGATCGACTGAAAAAGGAGGTGATTGAATGGTCAAGCAGTACAAAACGGACGCGGTGAAAGACCTTACGGATCGATTCCAGAAGGCCAAATCGGTTGTACTGACGGATTACCGCGGCCTGACCGTGTCGGAAGTAACCGACCTGAGGAACAGACTGCGTTCCGAACAGGTCGAGTACAAGGTAGTGAAGAATCGCCTTGCGAAAATCGCCCTGGAACAAGCCGGTTGCGATCCCCTGGATGATGTCCTTACCGGCCCGACAGCCATTGCCTTTGGCTACCAGGATCCTGTTCCCCCGGCACGCGTCATTTATGACTTCGCCAAATCCAATGAAAAGCTGCAACCCAAAGGTGGTCTGCTCGAGGGGAAATCGATTGATCTACCGATGCTGGAGAGGCTTTCCCGGCTTCCGGGCAGGGAGGAACTCATGGTTCGGATCCTGGGATCCCTTAACTCGCCGGGGACCAAACTCGCATATTCCCTCAAACAAATGGCCACCAGTCTCGTTTATGCATTAAACGCCCTTGCGGATCAGAAAAGGGCGGAATCAAAATAAGGAGGAATCCAATCAATGACAGATAAAGTCCTGACCAATGAAGAGATCGTTGAATCTTTAAAGCAGAAGACCCTGCTTGATATCAGTGAACTGGTAGAAATGATCGAGAACACATTCGGCGTATCAGCGGCCCCGGTTGCCGTGGCAGCCGCCGCCGGTGCGGGCGCAGCCCCCGCTCAGGAAGAGGAAAAAACCGAATTCACCGTCATCCTCAAGGAATTCGGAAAAGAAAAGATCAAGGTCATCAAAGAGGTCCGCGCCATTACCAACCTCGGCCTGAAGGAAGCCAAAGAACTCGTGGAATCAGTCCCGAAGGAAGTGGTGAAAGACGTGTCCAAGGAAGAGTCCGATGAGGTCAAGAAAAAGCTGGAGGCTGCCGGCGCTGTCGTCGAAATAAAGTAACCATGCTCAACTCGTTTACACCACAAATCCCGATTCAGGAGGTTTCCTGAATGGAAAAGTATCTACGCGACCAGGAAACGAATCGAATCGCTTTCAGGCGTATCCCCGAAATCATGGAGGTACCCTATCTTCTGGAAACCCAGAAGAAGTCCTACGCCGATTTTCTCCAATACAAGGAGCCCCCGGAACAGAGGGAAAATATCGGCCTCCAGGAGGCCTTCACCAGTGTGTTCCCCATCCAGGCCACCAATAATCCCTCAACCCTGGAGTTCGTGGAGTATTCCTTTGGAACACCCAAATACTCAGTCAGCGAATGCATCGACCGCGGCATGACCTTTGCCGCCCCCCTCAAGGTGAAACTCCAGCTGATCGTTCGGGAGGAGAATCCCGAAACCCAGCAAATCGAAATCAAAGACATCAAGGAGCAGGACACCTATATGGGGGAGATCCCCCTTATGACCGACAACGGGACATTCATCATCAACGGGGCGGAACGGGTCATTGTCAGCCAGCTCCATCGATCCCCGGGGGTTTCCTTTTCCTCAGCCATACACCCCAACGGAAAGACCACATACAGCGCGAGGATCATTCCCTATCGTGGGGCATGGGTGGAATTCGAGATCGACATCTACAACGTCATGTATGTGATGATCGATCGGAAACGGCGCATTCCGGCCACCACCTTTCTCCGTGTATTCGGGTACGAAAGTGAAGAGGATATCGCCCACGAGTTCTTCGCCACGGAAAAGATCACCCTGGACAATTTCAAAAAGGGAAAAACCAAGGTCAGCAGCCTGGAAAAATACCTTGGCGAGGAATTCATCGAAGCCGTTTTGGACCCCAAGACCAAAAAGGTTCTGATTGACCATGGGGCCAAGGTCACCAAGAAATCCATCGATATTCTCAAATCCTCCGGCGTCAGAACCGTGAGCCTCACGGTGGCTGAGGGATACGAGAAGATCCTCGGCCGGATCCTGGCAAAGGACGTCGTGAACACCAGAACAGGCGAGATCCTGGGCGAATGCTGGGAACGCGTCACCACGTCACTCCTCCGGGGATGCGCCGATGCCTCCCTCAAAAAGATTGAGGTCCTGAAACTCAATCCGGAGGAGAGCAACGTGGTCCTCAACACCCTGGAAAAAGACAAAGTCAGGAGCTATGAAGAGAGCCTGGTGGAGTTTTTCAAGAAGCTCAGGCCCGGCAACCCGGTGTCGGTCGCGGCCGGTCATCGCCTCATGGAGGAGATGTTTTTCAACGAACGCCGTTACGACCTCGGGCCGGTGGGTCGCCACAAAATCAACAGCCGGTTCAAGCTCGATCCCACCAACCAGAACCGTACCCTCACCAAGGAAGACATCGTTCACGTGATGAAATACCTGGTTCGTCTTCAGAAGGACCAGGTTGACGTGGACGATATCGACCATCTGGGGAACAGGCGTGTCCGGTCGGTGGGTGAACTCCTGGAAAACCAGATCAGGATCGGGCTGGCGGAGCTGGAAAAAACGGCCCGCGAACGCATGGCCATTGTGGATCTGGAAAACCTCCTGCCTCAGAATCTCATCAACGCAAAACCGGTTGTCAGCACGATCAAGGACTTTTTCGGCCGGAGCCAGCTGTCGCAGTTCATGGATCAGACCAATCCCCTGGCGGAATTGACTCACAAGCGGCGTCTTTCCGCACTGGGTCCCGGAGGTCTTTCCAGGGATCGTGCCGGATTCGAAGTCCGCGACGTCCATTTTACCCATTATGGACGGATCTGCCCCATCGAGACGCCGGAAGGGCCCAACATCGGCCTTATTTCGTCCCTGAGCACCTATGCCCGGATCAATCGTTACGGTTTTATCGAGACGCCCTACCGGAAGGTGAATTCCGGTGCCGTCACTGACGAGATCGAGTATTTAACGGCTGATATCGAGGACGATTACTACATTGCCCAGGCGAACGCCCCGATCGATCAGAAAGGGAAATTCACGTCGGACTCCATTTTCTGCCGTTACCGCGACGATTTCCCCCGGGTGAAACCCCCCGAAGTCGAGTACATGGATATTTCACCCAAGCAACTGGTAAGTGTATCGGCCTCCCTGATCCCCTTCCTGGAGCATGACGACGCCAACCGGGCCCTGATGGGCTCGAACATGCAACGCCAGGCCGTCCCTCTCCTCTTTCCGGAGGCTCCGATTGTTGGAACGGGCATGGAGCAAAAGGTGGCACTGGACTCTGGTGTCTGCGTTGTGGCGGATCAGAGTGGTGTGGTGGAACGTGTCTCCTGCCAGGAGATCGTTGTCAAGAACCGCAAGGGAGACCTGATCTATTATCCCCTCAACAAATTCAAGCGTTCCAACCAGAATACCTGCTTGAATCAACGCCCCCTGGTGGAAGAAGGAGACAAGATCAAGGAGAGAGAGATTATCGCAGACGGACCGGCCACAGAAAAGCGGGAACTGGCCCTCGGGCGAAATGTCCTTTGTGCCTTCATGCCCTGGGGCGGGTATAACTTCGAGGACGCCATCCTGATCTCCGACCAGCTCGTTCGCAACGACGCCTATACCTCGATTCACATCATGGAATTTGAGATCGACGCCCGCGATACGAAAATGGGACGCGAGGAAATAACGCGGGATATCCCCAATGTGGGGGAAGAGGCCCTCTCCAAGCTCGACGACGGCGGCATTATCATGATCGGATCAGAGGTCAAGGCCGGCGATATTCTGGTGGGAAAAGTCACTCCAAAGGCAGAAACCGATCTGACAAGCGAGGAAAAATTACTCCGGGCCATTTTCGGAGAAAAGGCCGGAGATGTCCGGGACGCCTCTCTCAAAGCCCCCCCGGGAGTCAACGGAATCGTGATCGATATCAAGGTGTTCTCCCGCAAGGAACGGGGTCATCACACAGACCGTGAAGACAAGTCCTCGATCTCCCGCATCGAGAAAGAACGGGACAATAATCTGGCTGAGGCATGGAATGAATTCGACGAGGCCCTCGCCGAGATCATCCGGAACATGAAGTCCAAAATCGTGAATTTCGAGACGGGAGAACTGGAATACAAGCCGGGGGGACAGGTGACCCCCAAGGTCCTCGAATACGTCCGTCACAGTTTGAGAACCGGCATGCTGCCGGTTGATGGAAGGGCCGGTTCCAAGATCAAGGCCCTGTTCCATGAAACCATGCTCAAAGTCAACGGGATCGATGAGGACGCGGCAAACCGCATCTCCCGGATCAAGACAGGCGACGAACTCCCGCCAGGCGTCATCAAGGTGGTTAAGGTGTATATCGCCACCAAGCGAAAAATCTCGGTGGGCGACAAAATGGCGGGTCGTCACGGCAATAAGGGCGTGATCGCCAAGATCCTTCCGGTTGAAGACATGCCTTACCTGGCCGATGGCACACCTGTGGATATTGTCCTGAACCCCCTGGGAGTTCCCTCCCGAATGAACATCGGTCAAATCCTGGAAACCCATCTGGGAATGGCCGCGAGGATCCTGGGATTCAAGGCCGCCACGCCCGTTTTCGACGGGGCAACGGAGAAACAAATCCGGGAATTCCTGAAGAAAGCCGATATCAGCGAAAGCGGTCAAACCACACTTTACGACGGCCTCACGGGAGAGCCGTTCGAACGCCAAGTAACCGTGGGTTATATCTACATGATGAAGCTGGCTCATCTTGTCGATGACAAGATGCATGCCCGGGCCATCGGTCCCTACTCCCTGGTCACCCAGCAGCCCCTGGGAGGAAAGGCCCAGTTCGGCGGTCAGCGTTTCGGAGAGATGGAGGTCTGGGCGCTCGAGGCATACGGTGCCGCCTATACACTCCAGGAACTCCTCACCGTGAAAAGCGACGACGTGAACGGCCGGACCCGGATATACGAATCGATCGTCAAGGGCCAGAATTCCCTCAGCCCGGGGATCCCGGAATCCTTTAATGTTTTAGTGAAGGAACTCCAGGGACTGGGATTAAACATGGAGCTTCTGGCAGAGCAGGAAAAAGAGCATGAACAAGCTCATGTTGTCAATGACGAGGAGGAGGAGGAGGAACCCCTCGATCTTCTCGCCGATGACGACGATGAATAAAGGGTCCGATAAATCGAAAAGGGGGCTTCCCATATGTTAAAAAAAGACAGTGACAAGGCCTCGACTCATACCGTTCTCCTGGGATTGGACAAGACCTTCGAGGAAGTGGATTTAAATAATGTCAATGCCATGGCGCGGATATCCATCGCCTCTCACGATCAGATCCTCCAGTGGTCCAGGCGTCATTGTCGCCAGACGGACCGGCGCGGGATCTGCAAGTGCGGCAAGAGCCCGGAGGAACAGGCTCTCTGCCCGTTCGGAGAAGTGAAAAAACCGGAGACCATCAACTACAGAACCTTCAAACCCGAAAAGGACGGCCTTTTCTGCGAGCGTATCTTCGGTCCGGTCAAAGACTGGGAGTGTGCGTGCGGGAAATATAAAAGGATCAAATATAAAGGCATCATCTGCGACCGCTGCGGTGTGGAAGTGACGGAATCCAAAGTCCGGCGCATCCGGATGGGACACATCAAACTCGCCGCTCCGGTTTGTCACATCTGGTTTTACAAGGGGACTTCCAGTCCCATTTCCAATCTCCTGGATATCAGCGTGCGCGACCTTGGAAAGGTGATCTATTACCAGGATTACATCGTGGTGGATGGTGGGGAAAGCCCGCTCAAGGCCAAGCAGATCCTCTCCGAAGAGGAGTGCCGGAAGTACAAGGAGATCTACGGGGACAAGGTCAAGATCTCGATTGGAGCCGAGGCTGTCCGCGATCTCCTGCAGCAGATCGACATCGAGAGTATCGCAAGCCGCCTGGCCCTTGAAATGCGACAGGCCACATCCATGCAGCGCAGAAATAAAATCATCAAACGGCTGAAGGTGGTGGAGGCCTTCCGGGGATCGGGCAATCAGCCCGACTGGATGGTGTTAAACGTGCTCCCCGTCATTCCCCCGGATCTGCGTCCCCTGGTTCACCTCGACGGAGGACGCTTCGCCACCAGCGACCTGAACGATCTTTACCGCCGCGTGATCAACCGCAACAATCGACTCAAACGCCTCATGGAGCTGAAGGCGCCGGATGTCATACTCCGCAATGAGAAGCGGATGCTTCAGGAATCCGTGGACGCCCTGTTCGACAACAGCCGTCGAAGCCGCCCCACAAAGGGCCACAATAACCGTCCCCTGAAATCCCTCTCGGACATGCTGAAGGGAAAACAGGGCCGGTTTCGCCAGAATCTCCTGGGAAAGCGGGTGGATTACTCCGGTCGGTCGGTCATTGTCGTGGGACCCGAGTTGAAGTTCAATCAGTGCGGCATTCCCAAGAAAATGGCCCTGGAACTCTTCGATCCCTTCATCATCCGGGAACTGGAAAGGAGAGGTTACGCCAATACCATCAAGGGCGCCAAACGAATGATCGAGGCTGAGGAGTCGGTGGTTTACGATATCCTGGAGGAAGTCACCAAGAATCACCCGGTGCTTCTCAACCGGGCTCCCACGCTTCATCGCCTCGGGATACAGGCCTTCCTGCCCGTGCTCGTGGAGGGCAAGGCCATCCGTCTTCATCCCCTTTCCTGCGCCGCCTTTAACGCGGACTTCGACGGGGACCAGATGGCGGTTCATATCCCGCTTTCCACAGAAAGCCAGATGGAAGCCCACATGATCATGCTCGCTCATAACAACATCCTCTCCCCTGCCAACGGTCGTCCCATCGCCGTTCCCTCCCAGGATATCGTGCTGGGATGTTTTTACCTGACCAAAATCAGGAAGGGCGCCAGGGGAGAAGGCATGCGTTTCACCAACCCGGAAGAAGTGATCATGGCCTACAACCACAAAAAGGTCGATCTCCAGTCGGAAATCAACGTTCGGGTTGACGGCGAAATCATCAAAACAAGCCCCGGCAGGATCATTTTCAATAATATTCTCCCCCCTGAAATTTCCTACTTCAACGAAGAACTGCCTTATGCAAACAAGGTTCTGAGCAAACGCCACCTCGGCTCCATCGTAAGCTATGCCCACGCCACCTGTGGTCCGGAAAAAACAGCCGTTCTGCTGGATAAAATCAAGGACCTGGGGTACTCCTTTGCCCAGAGGGCCGGAATTTCCATCTGCGTCAACGACATGGTGATTCCCGATACAAAACCGAAGGTCCTGACCACCGCCAAAAAACAGGTTCAAAAGGTTCAACAACAGTATGAAAAGGGCGTATTGACCGACGAGGAGCGGTATCACAAGGTCATCGATATCTGGACAAACGCCACCGACACAATCAGCCACGATCTGATCCAGGTCCTGAAAACGGATCAGAATGGTCTGAATCCCATCTTTATCATGGCCAACTCGGGCGCCCGCGGAAGCGAACAGCAGATTCGCCAGCTGGCCGGAATGCGCGGCCTTATGCAGCGCCCCACCAAGAAAGTGACCGGGGCCATCGGCGAAATCATCGAATCTCCCATCCAGTCCAACTTCCGCGAGGGACTGACGGTTCTGGAATACTTCATCTCCACCCACGGAGCCAGGAAGGGCCTGGCTGATACGGCCCTCAAAACCTCCGACGCCGGTTATCTCACAAGGCGCCTCGTGGACGTCTCCCAGGATCTCATTGTCACTGAGGAAGACTGCGGAACTCTGAACGGCATCACCGTCCGGGCCATCAAGGAGGTGACCATTCAGGGAGAACGGGAGCTGGAGCCTCTCCGCGACCGGATCCACGGCCGCTTTCCAGTAGAGGACGTCAAGGATCCCGGCACGGGAAAAATGATCTGCCCCAGGACACAGGTTATTACAGAGGAGATCGCCTTGGCCATCGAGGAGGCGGGATACGATTCCCTCGAGATCCGCTCCGTGCTCACCTGCGAAACCAGACGGGGTGTGTGCATCCGATGCTACGGACGGAATATGGCCACTTGCCGGCTGGTCGAAGTGGGAGAGGCCGTGGGCATCATAGCCGCCCAGTCCATCGGTGAACCGGGAACCCAGCTGACTCTCCGAACGTTCCACATCGGCGGTACGGCCAGCCGCGAGCTGGAGGGATGGTACCAGGCCGCCTTTGACGGGAAACTGATATTCAAGAATATCCGCTATGTGGAGCAGGAAAACGGAAACCTGATCGTCACAAACCGCACTGGATCGCTCCAGGTGGAAGAGGAAGACGGAGCCGAGGTCCAGATTCTCCCCAATATCCCCTACGGCGCCCGCCTGATGAAAAAAGAGGGCGAACCTGTCAAGGAAGGAGAACGCTTCGTAACCTGGGATCCACACTATACTCCCATCCTGACCGATGTGGACGGATTTGTCCATTTCGTCGATATCATCCAGGGCATCACCATGAAAGAAGACGTCGACCCGGTCACGGGTATCGCCCAGATGCTCATCACGGAGCACAGGGAAGAGCTTCACCCGATGATCCAGGTCACGGATCAAAAGGGCCATGTCAAATCCCAGTATGCCCTTTCCGCCGGCGCCATTATCAGCCGCGAGATCATGGAGGACAAGGCCCCGGTCAAGGCGGGGCAGATCCTTTCCCGTCTTCCCCGACTCAAGGCCAAAACCCACGACATCACGGGCGGTCTGCCCCGTGTGGACGAGCTCTTCGAAGCCAGGAAACCCAAAGACTGCGCCTTTATTGCCGACATTGACGGCTCGTTCCATTTCAAGGGCATTTCAAAGGGCGCCAGGAAGGTATACATCAAGGCCGATACCGGGGAAGAGCATCACTACACGATTCCCCTCCTCCGCCACGTCATCATCCGTGAGGGCGACCACATCATGGCGGGAGATCGTCTCACGGACGGCTCCATCAGCCCCCACGATATCCTGCGGGTCAAGGGTGAAAAAAGCGTACAGGAATTCCTCCTCGGGGAAATCCAGGAGGTTTACCGACTCCAGGGTGTGAAGATCAACGACAAGCACATCGAATGCATCATTCGCCAGATGCTGAAAAAAGTCGTTATCGAGGAAGTGGGAAACACCCGTTTTCTCTATGGTCAACAAGTGGATAAATGGCTCTTCCAGGAAGAAAACCGGGCGACCATCGAAAAGGGAGGAGAGCCGGCCACGGCCAAACCCAAGCTGCTCGGGATCACCAAGGCCTCACTCGGAACGGAATCCTTCATATCCGCGGCCTCCTTCCAGGAAACCACAAGGGTTCTCACCGATGCGGCCATCAGGGGACGGCGTGATTATCTCCGGGGACTCAAGGAAAACATCATCATGGGTCTTTTGATCCCGGCGGGCACCGGCGTTCCCATGTATCGGAATATCGAAGTGAATATCGAGGGTGAAGAGGAAGTCGACAAGACTCCTTCCCCGCCCGAGGATGAACCGAAGAAGGCAGCGGCAAATTAACAACGTCCCGGGAAATTCAAAAAGGCGGCGGCAACTCAAATGCCCGCCGCCTTTTTTTTAAAAGTAATCCGGCTCGTTGGTAAACGGTTCCTGCGGGGGGAAGAGCATCCCGAGCAGCGGTACGATTTCAGAAGGTATGGCCCCCCCCGCGGCCCGAACCCTTTCCCTTAACCGATCAAGGCTCCAGTAACCGAGAACGCTTCTCGTGAGAAGATTCTGAGGCGTTTCCATTACGGGGAAATCGGGATGGAGACTTGCCGAAACCTCGATTTTGCCCCTTTCAATCAGAAGCGAAGCCCGACCGGCATCGTCCGTTTTGAAATTCATCCCCACTTTTCTCCGGGCAAAACACGAACCGGAAATTCTCTCTTCCAGGACCGGCTTCACTTTTTTCAGAAATCGAGAAAGATTAACGAGCCTGAGCATGGCGTTCCCCTCGCCCTCTGCAAAAAAACGGGTGTGAACCCGGGGGCCGAAATCCTTCAGAAAAGCGGCAAACGGATCCCGGCTCCCCAGTCGGAACTCCAAATCCGACTGGAACGATTCCCGGGCCATACCGGAAGCGAAAGCAAGCAGGGCCCGGCGCGACTCCTCCGAACTGGCAACAGCCTCCGATATGTATCCTCCCCCACCCCATATCTTGTTATAGATCAGATACCCCTTTACCCGACCGCCGGAATCCTCAACAGCGAATAGCCTCTTCGGATCCGCGATATTATACCAGGATGCCGGAACCCGGCGGATGGAGCCGGTTATTTCACGGTAGTTTTCGTTATAAAGACGATCGAGGGCGGGGATATCCCCTTCCCGGAAGGGACGAATCCCGAGGGAGGATGTCACGGAAGCCGCATGTTTCAGGGGCAGAGTGATTTTATAATCGCCCATGGCCTCGATGTAACCGAACTTATGATAGAAATTCGGGATGCCGTACAGCATGCTCAAGGGATATTTCTTCCTCTTCATATACTGTATCGCGTCTTTCATGAGGCTTGAGGAAACGTGCCTTCCCCGGTAATCGGGATGGGTGAAGACATCGCCGATCCCTGCGGTTTTCACAGGCGAGGAACCGACTCGGAGATATTTCTCCACGATACTGACATGCCCGACGATTTTGCCGTTTTCCCTGGCGATGCGGGAATGCTCCGGCTTGTAATAGGGCGCCCGGGTCTGATAATCCATGCGCGACTTATAGAATTCGAACCAGTTTTTCCGGCGGAAGATCCTGCCCATCTGATCCGCTATTTCTTTCAGATCCCGGGCGGTTTTTGCATATGTGAATTTCATCCCATCCTCCCTTTTCTGGAATTACAAACGGAACGTGACATCGAGGGGGGATGTGGGTCAAGGGATTTATCAGGAGGGTGAAGGAAGGAAGAGGGGGGGTTCCGGGGAAGCGTCGCCGCCGGAAGACTGCCCATTTCGCCGGATCAAAAATTCCTCTCCAGTGACCAGGGAATCGTTTTCCCTCAGCTCCATCATACGAAACAGAAGATGATCATCCCTGATCTCCATTTCACAAAAATGGAGAGAGCGTTTTGGGGGACCCGTATAACTGTCCGGAAAAGACCGCTTATGCCTTTTGGTATGGAGGGTATGCCTCGGGCCGCCCCCGCCGCCGGAGATGATGAACTGCTTGCCCCCCTTTTCGTACCTTTCGTAAGAATGGCAATGACCGCTCAAAAAGAGCGCGGTTTTTCGGGAGCGCTCGAACGGCTCGGCGAAATATTCCCTCACCCTCCGGCGTTTCCGGACATACCTTCCATTCGTGAAAGGGGGATGATGGGTACAGACAACAACGAAATCGATCTCCCGGTTCCGCTCGTTCTCTGCGAGTGATCTCCGGTACCATTCTCTCTGCTCGCGGACCTGGCCGGGGTTCAGGCGATGCAAATTGGAGTTCAACATGATAAATCCCACCCTCTTGTGGGTAAAGGAATACCATCCTTTTTCATCGAGGAATGGGAAACGGGATCGCAGGCTTCTGAGGGATCTTGCCCTGTTGCCGTAATACTCATGGTTCCCGAGCACCGGAAAAGCGGGAATCCGTTTTTCCCTCATCGGGTGGAAGTGTTTATCGAAACTGTTCCATTCCCTCCCGGAACCGCCGAATCCGGTGATATCGCCGAGATGAAGAAGGAAAACAGGGTTCCGTTCGGCGATCCTTCGAAAAAGGATCCCCGTTTCCCGATGATTCCGCTCCCTCCAGAACTCCACCGGCATGGTTCTCTGGGTATCGCCGATAATCGCGACGGGGGATGTTTGGGAATGTCTTATCTCAGAATTCAAAGGAATGCTTCACGATTCGGAATTAAAAAAATAAAAATGATACCTATCAATCGATATGAAGTTTGGAAACTTGAGTCGAGGCTCCGTTTTTGTCAAGAAGGGAATAGAATCATGTTTTCCAAGGAGAAATCTTTCCTTCCTCGCACTCGCCCTCGCACTCGCCCTCCCACTCCCACTCGCACTCGTACTCGCAAATCGTTTTAATATATCCCCCCGCCAGCCGCCAGCCGCCAGCCGCCAGCCGCTCCCCGCTCCCCGCTTACCGCTCCCCGCTCCCCGCTTCCCGGTTTGGTCGGGTTCCCGGCGAACTCCCTTCATCCAGGAGAAACAGGGATTTCCCTCCCCGGGGCGAAACCCGGGAGACCGGGAGATCCGGACGGGATCCCGAGATTGCATCCTGAATGATACCGGCTTTTTCCCTTCCTCTGGCAATGATGAAAACGCTGCGGGCCGCATTGATCACGGGAAGGGTGAGCGTGATGCGATGGTGATCCACCATGGGATTCATAACGGGAGCGACAAGCTTCTCCCGCTCGAACAGGATTCTGTCTCCGGGAAAAAGAGACGCGGTATGGCCATCTGTCCCGACCCCCAGAAGGATCAGGTCGAAAACCGGAAGCTCCCCCTGTTTCTGAAGAATAACGGTTCTCAGGAGTTCCTCGTATTTAATCGCACAGCTGGAGAGCTGGTCTTCTATGGGGATGGGATGGACATTCTCGGATGGGATGGAAATGCCCTGGATCAGGGATTCGTAAATCATGCGGAAATTGCTGTCCGGATGCCCGGTGGGAACATACCGTTCATCCACCAGGAAGAGATGGAACCGTTCCCAGGGAAGCTGCTTTTCCATGGCGGCGAGACGTCGATAAAGAGGCTGGGGTGTCTTTCCTCCGGAAAGGGCCACATAACCCACACCCTGTTTTGCGATCTCCCTCAAATGACTTGCAAGATGCTCCGCCATTTCTCCGGGACCCGGAAAAACCATGTAAGGGCTCGATTGAGATTCCATTGTTCCCCTCTCAAGAAGCAATATCGGGCTGGAACCATTCGGATCCGATGGATTCCAAAAGCTGGGCGGCCCCGGGCGGACCCCATGTGCCGGAATCGTAATTCGGGTAACCAACCCCGGACTGCCCCTCCCAAAAGGCATTTATGGGATCCACAACGGACCACATCGCCTCCACTCCATCCTGCCGGGCGAAAAGCGTGAGCTCTCCCTTGATGCAGTCGATGAGGAGACGCTCATACGGTGGATAACGTTTTGTATCGAATCCCTTTTCGTAGCTGAACTCCATGAAGGTCCCAAGCGGGTGATGCCCGATGCCCGGCCTCTTGACATTGAAACGCAGTCCGACGAGCTCCTGCGGCTGGACGCTGAGTACGAGTGCGTTCGGTTCCGGAATGTCGCACGTTCTCCCGAACAGGCGGAGGGGCGGCTGGCGGAACCGGATATGGATGGCGCTGTAACGAAAAGGCAGGCGTTTGCCGGCGCGGATAAAAAACGGCACACCCGCCCAACGCCAGTTGTCGATGTAAAACCTTCCCGCGAAAAACGTGGGGGTGAGGGAATCCGGGGCCACGTTTTCCTCCTCGCGATATCCGCATAGATCCTCCCCCCCGATTTGGCCGGGTCCGTACTGACCGAACACAATGGACCTCTTGATGGACTCTTCATCAAAAGGTCGAATCGTCTTGAACAGCTTCACTTTTTCATCCCGGACGAGGTCGGCCTCGAACCCGATGGGGGGTTCCATGGCAACCAGGGCGAGGAGCTGCATGATGTGGTTCTGAACGATATCGCGAACCACGCCGGCCTGTTCGTAAAAAACGCCCCTGTGTCCGATGCCGATGCTTTCCGCTACTGTGATCTGAACTTGATCGATGTAGCTCCGGTTCCAGAGCGGTTCAAAGATGCTGTTCCCGAATCGGAAAAAGAGGATGTTCTGAACCGTTTCCTTACCGAGATAATGATCGATGCGAAAGATCTGCTTTTCAGAAAAGCGATTCAGAAGCACGTTGTTCAAAAGGGCGGCTGATGCCCTGTCCCGCCCGAACGGCTTTTCAACAACAATCCGGCTCGATGCGATGTTTTCGCAAAGACCGGAACGGCTCAGGCGTTCCGCGATAACAGGGACGAGATCCGGCGGAACCGCGAGGTAGAAGATCCGGTGGGCTTTGTTGGAGGGCGAAAGCCGGGAGAGGCGGGAACAGAGATTCCGGTAACTCTCCTCGCGGCCCACATCGCCCCGGAGATAAAACAGGTGCCTTGTGAATTCACGCAAGCCTTTGTCGTCGAAATCGTCCGGTGCGAACTCGCGGAGCGCGGACTCGACATGGCTGCGGTAATCATCGTTCGTAAAGGGTCTCCTGCCGAATCCGATGATGGAAAAATCCTTTACGAATTCCGACTGTTTGAACAAATGATAGAGCGAGGGCAGAAGTTTTCTGCGGCTGAGATCCCCGGTGCCTCCGAAGATCACCAGGAGGAAGGAATCGATCTTGAAATCGTAATCCGGGGCATCGCAGCTTTCGAGAAACCGGGATTGAAGAGTGGTAAAATCCGGGCGGTCATTCTCCATCTCATACCCTCCTCAGGGGATTGATCGGTTTATTCCTTTTCCCTTATGGGGTGACCGCCGAACTGATTCCTCAGGGCTGCGATCATCTTCGCCCCGAAGGAATCGGTCTGGCGGGAACGGAATCTCTGTAAAAGGGACATCGTGATCACGGGCGCCGGAATATCGAGCTCCAGGGCCTCCTCCACGGTCCATCTCCCCTCTCCGGAATCCGACACATATCCCTTAATCCCCTCGAGGCCCGGATCCTCGGACAGGGCCCTTTCCGCCAGATCGAGGAGCCAGGAGCGGACCACGCTCCCCTGGTTCCAGAGCCGCGCGATACCATGAAGATCAAGGGCAAATTCCTTCTTCCCCTCAAGGATTTCAAACCCTTCAGCATACGCCTCCAGAAGGCCGTATTCTATCCCGTTATGAACCATTTTGACGAAATGGCCGGCTCCGTTCTTCCCAACCAGGGCATACCCTCCATCCGGGGCAAGATCCCGGAATACGGGTTCGAGCCGGTGGAATATCGGCTTATCTCCACCAACCATCAGGCAATATCCGATCTCGCGTCCCCAGACGCCTCCGCTGGTTCCAACGTCCAGGAAATGGATCCCCTTTTCCTCCAGGTTCCGGGCATGACGCATGGAATCGCGGTAGTTCGAATTCCCACCGTCGATCACAATATCCCCTCTTTCGAGGAGATCGCCAGACTGGATGATGGATTGCTCCGTGGGGTAACCTGCCGGAACCATGATCCACACCGTGCGAGGTACGGGAAGTTCCCCGACGAGGCCCTCGAGGGAATCGAAAACCAGGGCGCCCTTTTCACGGACTGCATCGCGCGCCTCCCCGTTGAGATCGAACGCGGCCACTTCATGGCCCCGACCGATGAGGCGTTCCACCATATTCGCGCCCATTTTCCCCAGTCCGACAAAACCAATCTTCATAATTTCATATCCTTTCACCCGGATCAGGAGAGCCTTCGGAGGATGTCCCAGTAAGCTCCGCGTTCTCCCTTTTGAATCGCCTCGACGAGCAGCTGGTTGGCGTTGTAATTGTAATTCTTTTTCGGGCTTTCGGGATTGAAGAAGAAAAACCGGTTGTCGTCCCCGATCCGCTCCTCGAGGATTTCGTAAACCATCCCGGAGATCTCCGGTTCCAGGAAGAAAACCGGATTCAGGGGTTCCTCCCCACCCTCGAGGCCCGTTGTCTTTCCCTCCTGTTGAATCACCGACTCGAGGATGGTGCCCGGATACACCCTGACGCCAACCGCCACTCCGGCCTGGTCGGCCCCGGTTTGTTCCACCAGATCCACGGTATTGACGATGCTTTCCCCGGTCTCCCCCGGGGACCCGATCATGAGATCGAGCATCACGGTCATTCCCCTGTCGCGGCAGTATTTCACCGCTTTTGAAACGTCTTCGGGTTGATACATCCTTCCAAGCTTTTGGAGCATGACCGCATCCCCGCTGTCCGTACCGAAATTCACACCCACACATCCGGCACGCTTCATCAGTTCCGCGAGCTCCTCCGAAAAGGGGACGGGGCAACAATAGGCGTACCAGCGGATCTTGTCTCCCAGCTTGCATCGAATGATTTCACGGCAAACCGCCTCGGCATGATGCGGGGGGAGGTTGAATTCGCTGTCGCAGCTATGAAACACATCGATTCCCAGGGAGAGGAGGCTTTGGATCTCGAAAGCGACGTGTTCCGGGGGTCGGAGGCGGCTATGGGCGCCTTTTGCCAGGGGATCGGCACAGTAAATGCACTTCCCCGGACACCCCCGTTTGGTCTCTATCCCGGCCTGACCCCCCTCCCTGAAATACCTGGGATTATCGAACCATTTCCGGCTCATTCGTGGGAGCCCGGAAAGGGAGGGAAACTCCGGGGGATTCCTCCGCCATTTTCCATCGACGGGACATACCATGCCGGCAAGGGTTCTCCATTCCTCCCCACGATCCAGGCGCCCGGCCAGTTCCGGAAAGACCGATTCCCCTTCTCCCCAGACTCCGGCGTCCGCCCTGCAAACCTCCATCACGAGCTCCGGCATGACGGAGAATCCCACCCCGCCGACAGCAACAAGGGCGTTGGTCTTTTCGCGAATAAGAGAGACGAGATCCGCCAGTTCTCCCACGAACGACTGGCGGCTGGTAAAGGCGCAATCGTCCGTATTCCGGAGGCTCAATCCAACAAGATTGTACTCCTTCGAGGAGAAAAAATCATCCACCGCGGTGGAGGGATTTTCGAACCAGTTCAGATCCAGGATATCGGGTTCGAAGCCCGAGGCGCTCATGGCCTCCGCCACGTATTCCAGTCCGATCGGGGCAATGGGCGGCTTGATGCGGTTGGTATTGATCAGAGCGATATTCATGCAATCCTCTTCTATTCCAGGATCAGTTCATCCAGGGGTCGTTTGGGAACGTGATGGATCCCCTCTTCATCCCGCCAGTATTTGATATCGCCCTCCACGTTGGTGGTTTCGAGCACCACGCGTTCCGCGGGTTTTCCGAGGGCGAGGATGAGGAGAATCTCGCACTTTTCCGGAATCCCGAGTGAGTTGCGGAGTCCCTCGCGATCGATGGAACCGATCATGCAACCCCCGAGTTCCTTTTCCGCGGCGCCCAGGAGCATGCTCTGTGCCGCGATTCCATGATCGCACCCGAACTTTTTGCTCAGCTCCCGGTCCCCCAGGATAATGATATAAGCGGACGGTCTTTCGCCCTCTTCAGGACCGTCCCAGTCCCTGAGATACCCCGCCCATGCGAGGTGCGGGAAGATCAGGGCGTTTTTCCCCCGATCGCGGGAAAGAATGAACTTGAGGGGCTGCAGATTGGCGCCGGACGGTGAAAACCTCGCCAGCTCCACCAGCTGCCGGAGCGTGTCCTCCGAGATGGAAAAGTCCTCCTGAAACCTGCGGAAGCTCCGGTTCTTCATCACCAGATCCTGTATCATCGGTTCACTCCCTTATGAAAAGATATCCAGGGGCCGTTAATAAGAATCCCATCGAACAAGAAAGATATTTCAATGCTGCTCCTTTCATCAAGATGAAAATGAAAGGGATTGTGGTTTGTGGCTTGTGGCCTGTTGCAGGGAAGGCATCAGGTCTTTCTTCTTTTCGTTTCTTTCTCAGCCGCTAAAAGGCTCAAAATGCGCAAAAAAAACCAGGTCCCAAAGAGCCATTTATTTAACCACGGGGAGTCACAGGGAGTCACGGGGAAGGAACTGAAAGCACCCATGAAGCAT
>Ga0272442_10004118_pt1 | contig 20016 bp, 35 predicted proteins | sample SSMForm2O_FD_200262 | JGI IMG/M metagenome (GOLD analysis project Ga0272442, IMG submission 200262) | Marine sediment archaeal communities from Little Sippewissett salt marsh, Falmouth, MA, United States - SSM-Form-2O | ecosystem: Environmental > Aquatic > Marine > Wetlands > Sediment ... | reverse complement strand
TACAAAGACAATTTCAGAAGGCAGTTTAATATTTACAGATTACGCAGGAACAACTGGAGATTACAGGATATATACAAGTAGTTCACTGAGTAAATCGGACATTACAAACGACTTCACTTCAAGCGATGATGTTACATTAAAAGCTGGAACATTTGAACATGATGAAGCTGGAGCAGCAGGTTCTCTTACAGTCGATTCAGGAACAACTTTTGACATCAACTCAGGAACTATATTTACCTGCTGCAATATCTTAAACAACGGAACTTTAATAAATGACGGCACTATAAAATGCGGAGGATTATTAACACCAAGCAGGATATTAGATGATGGAGAATGGTTAGACATTCCGTATAATATGATACTTGATACAGACAACCAAATGGACGTGATTATTACATGAAAAAAGGACTTAGATATATAAAATTAGACAAGACAAACCCAAAATTCAAAGGAAAATTCAGGATAGCTGCTGAAACATGCGGAAAGGAAGGATTAGTTTTCATAAACAACGGAACATACAGAGGAACAGGAGACATAGAAATAAGAGACGATACAACAGTAACAATAAATGAAATCGAGGCGGTTAGATTATAATGGCTAAAAACGGATATGTGAGAGAATCAACATGCAACGCAAGATATAATGCTCTGCATGAAGATGTTATAGAAATAAAAACTAATCATTTACCACACATAGAAAAGAAAGTAGATAATTTAATAAAAATTATGATAGGAATAGCAGGCGGAATTATCATATTATTAGCAGAGGTAATAATGCAAGGTGGATTATAATGTCGGATTTTAACATAGGTTCAATAGCAGATATGGTATTCACAAGAATGACAGGAATAAGTGCATCAGTAAGCGGAAATATGATAAAATTAGCATCAGGCACAATATTAGATATAAGTAATTTTGCAGGAACTACAATAAATGGAGCAAGTATTCCAGACAAATATGTAAATCCAGCAATTAATATTACAGCAGCATACGCCAGAGTAAATCTTGATGGCGGCGGTGTTGCATTTAGTACAGACGGATTAAATATAACTAAAAACGCATCAGAACAAGTAAGGTTCTGGGTAGAGCAGGCAAACAAAAGTATTAGAACATTAAAAGGAATTAAATACCGAAAAGTACAATTAGGATAGACTCAAGTGAGTGACAAAGTACGGGAAATCACCAAGTGGTGTTAGATATGGTAGAAGCAGAAGAATTTCAAACAATAATAGATGGATTAATATCCGAAGCAAACTCAGCAGTTTCAGTAAGAACTGTTAGTAGTTCTATTTCTAACATTACAGGAGATAAAAGCTTTACAAGCGGTGCAGCAGCAACCCACAGTGTTATATGGGCTAATAGATTGTACTCAAAGATACTTGATAGAGAAGGGTTATTTCATGACTGTGATGCATTTATAATATCAAATGGGAGTGTAACATTCAAAAGAGGAGACTTAATATCTCACGCAGGAAGCGTATATGAAGTTAGAGTATCTGAAGCAAGACGTTGGACAGGAAGTGCTATATTTAATTATTCGAGTTTATACGCCAAGAGCTGATTGAATGGAAGAAAAACTTACATTTGAAAACGTAAAGAAAAATATACTAAAAAAAGCAAAACTGTCTGGAATATTCCTTAGTGACAAAGCTAAAGAATTAGTTCCAAAAGATACAGGACACTTAAGAGACAGTATAAGATATGATGTCAAAGAGAAAGGAAATAGTATAATAATAAGTGTAGGCACAAACGTAGGATACGGACAAACAATGGAATATGGGTGCGAACCATTAAACGAAGCTCAATTAAAAGCTGATGAAGATGGTTTAAAAGATTGGGCAAGAAGAAAAGGCGTTCCATATTTAGCAGTAAAGAAAAGCTTAATGCGATATGGTATTAGAGTGGGAACACCCCAAAGTCCTATGAAAACACAAAGCGGTTTTAGACCATGGCTAAGACCAGCATTATTAAGAAACCACAAAAAAGCAATGGAGATGATGCAATGAAAGATTATGTAACATGCGAAGTAGATTTTAAAATATATAATGCAATGAATAAAATCTATCCATGCGGAGTAATAAAACGATTTGGAGAGCTTAACTATTGTGAAAAATATCAAGACTGTGATTATTACAAAAATTATTTAAAGGTGAATAAATGACAATACAAGATTTCAGAGATTTAAAAGAAGAAATATTGGTTTATTTAAGAAACAATCTTCATAGTTCAGACCCTAAAAATCGTATGACATTAGGCAGTGAAGTAGGAACAGCAGACGGAACAGCTACTTATACAATGACTTCAGTAAGCGGATTAAGTGCAGTATCAGGTATATCAGTAAATTCAGTAGTTCAAACAAACTTTATAGATTATATAGTAGATTACAAAAACACAACACCAAGAACATCACCAAGTATTACATTCACAAGCACACCAGTAAGCGGACAAGAAGTTATAATATATTATTGGACAGGAACAGAATGGATATATCCTGATTTTCCAAAAAATAGTTTAAGTATGAATAGCTTTCCAAGAATAGCATTTGATGTTATAACACAAACAAGAGAACCTTTCGGTATCGGAGGAACGGTATTTAAAAGTGATATAACATTCCAAATGAATGCTTACTCAGATAAACACTACGAAGTAGATGAATATCTTCATAAAGCAGGGTCAGTATTCATGAAAAACGCAAAAGGATTTAATAGTTTTGAATTTGTCATTCCAATGGGATTAGGACCATCAGGAAAAGTTCCAGGAAGAAACGAAGACATAATAACACAAAGTCAAGATTTTATGTTAAAAAACATATTTGACGAGGTATAGGAGGAGATTTTATGGCTACAAAAGTAGGAGGATGGGCATCATATTTGCAGTATAGTAAAGAATCAACATACGCAAGTTCAGGTAGCCCAACAACAACAACATTTGGACAAGGAACAACTGTAAGTTTAACAAGAAGAAACAACATGGAGAAAGTATATGGCTTAGGTGATAGAAACCTAACAGGAATAGTTGCTAAAAACTTTGAGGGAACAGCAAGTATAGATTTCAATTTATCTAATGGGTGGTTCTTAAGAGGAGTTTTAGGAAGTTTAATAAGTTCAGGAAGTGCGGCAGTATTCACACATATATATAAAGAAAGACCAGCACAGCATAGTTTTACATTAGAAAACGGAGTAAATTTAGATACAGACCACTGTGCAACAATAACAGGAGCAGTATTTAATACATGTACAATAACAGCAGCAGTAAATGAAATAGCTAAAGTTAGACTTGAATGTCCATATTCAAGCGAAACAGAAAGCTCAACATTAGCAGCAATACCAGTTACAGAGCAATGGCCAAGTGAACCATTAAGTTTCGCTGGAGGAACATTCAAAGTAGGCGGAACAACTTATGCAGATATACAAAATGTTGAATTAACAATAAACAATAATGTAGAGTTAGTATATGGTTTAGGTGACAGAAGAGCTAAAGCAGCAGTAGGAAAAAATAGAGATTATAGTATAAGAGCAACGATGGCTTTCCAAGACGCATCTAAATTCCTTGAGAAAGTATATGGAAACGCAGCAGGAGTTATAAGTGGAGCTACACCAGACCCAAGTGCTAATGCAACATTAATATTTACAAACAATGGAGCAGGAAGTGCACTAAAAACTATAACATTTAACATGGGAAGTATATGGTTTGATGAAAGCACATTACCGCAAAATCCAGATGAATTAGTAAAAGAAGAAGTTTCAATGCATGCAATGTATTGTGGTTCGGCAGTATTCCAGATAGGCGGAACAGCAGGAAGTCCAGCAAAAGGATAAAAGGAGGTGCTCTAATTGGAGCAAAAAGAGTTAAAATTGCCATACAATGGCAAAGAAGAGATTTTCACAATCGGTAAAATAGGTTTCGGAGATTTCAACGAAATACATGATGAATGCATACCAGCAGAAATGGTAGGACAGCAGACTAAAGCATCAATGAAAATGGGAAGATTTAGAACATTAACAGTATTGAAAGGTCTTAAGAAAGCACCTTTTGATATAACAGAAGAGAACATCAAAAAATTAAATGCTGACATAGGATTAAAATTATTCAATGAAATAAATATATTCAATACATTCGAAGAGTCAAAAAAATCAAGCTGAGATGGATAATGGAGCATGGGGGACACTGTTCCGATTCAGAGATAATAGAATATATAACAAAGTTTGAATTTATAAAACGAGGAATAACACCATCTCAGTTAGACAATATCCCCAAAAAAGATATTGAAGTATTTTCAATGATGTTCCAAAAACATAACGAAATAAAAAATAAGAAAGGTAATTTAAATGGCTGAATATACACTTGAAGCACAATTAAAACTTGATATGGCACAAATGAGAAGAGATTTAGATAAAGTACAGAAAGATATATCTGACAAAGTAGGAAATGCATTAGGTACAGGCGGTAAAGGTCTTGGTAAAGAAGTAAAAGGGGCACTTGGTTTTATTCCTGGCGGTGGTATAGGAGCAGGTGCAGGTTCTGGTCCAGCAGCAGGAATATTAGCTGGAGTAACAGCAGGAGTAGCACTTTTAAATAAGTTAAAAGATATTCAGCAACAAGCATTAGAAACAATGTCTAAATCTTCAGGATTATTTAAAACTACAAGAGATTTACTTCAAAAGTCATGGAATCACATGATTAGACCATTTGGCGATTTTATAGGTATAGTATTTAGACCATTAGCTTTTATTTTAATGAGACAGGCAAAAGAATTTATAAAGGCATCAAAACCAATATTAGAAGGTGTTAGAACAGGAACAATAGGCGTTAAAGAAGGTTCTGAACAATTAATGTCAAGTTTTCAAGAATTTTTTGGTACTGCTTTAGATGAAGCTGGTTTAAGTTTACAGGAATTTATAGGGATTATGAATAAATTTGGTGTAAGTACAGCTGATGATTTAGCTGGTATAGTAAGTTATTTTGAGGGGAGTCTTGAAAGTATAGCAGCGAGTTTAGGAGCTACAGTTGCTGATATTATTGGTATATTTAAAACAGATATGATAGGTGCTGGAGAAAAAATAGTTGATGCAGCAGGAAATATAGAAGGAGCAGGAGTATCAGCAGATGAGATGGCTACAGAACTTGCTGGAGCAGCAGAATCTGCAGGTTTAGCAAGTGACGCTTTAGGACAAATACCACAAATAATACAAGATATGGTAGGTAAAGAAATAGCAGCATCATTAGTAGTATCCAGTATAGAACGAGGAATGGAAGATGCTATAAGAGATATGGAAAAATATGGAGTACCAAAATCAACAACAAAAGAAGGTTTTGATGATTTTATATCAAGACCAGGTCAATCTCCAGTTTCATTTAGTCCACAAGATACAATAATAGGAATGAAAAGTCCAGGAGCATTAGGCGGTGGAGGAAACCAAACTATAACAGTAACAATAAACAATCCAATGTTTAACGAAAGAGACGAAATGGAAAGAATAGTGGAGGAAGTAAGCTCAAGATTAGGACAAGAATTAAGAGCTAACAATACATATTATTAGGTGATAAAATGACAGGTAGTATAACAATAACCCCAGCATACGGAACTTATAGTGGAACAGCTATTACTTTTAATAATTCAGATATATCTATAAAAAAATCAGCAAATCTGATGGAATTGCCTATGCCTTTAAGTGACTCAAGTGATACAGATGTATTTGATTTTATGGGCTGCACAAAGAAAATAACATTAAACGGAGTATTTGATGCTGCAAATAATGGAAGTTCTGCAATAATAGGATTTACTGGAAGTGTTGATTCTTTAATTCAAGGACAGCAGACTTATTCAACACTAAAATCTATAAATATTGCTGGAAGTTTAATAGTTAAAGCCGATAATTTCAATTATGATTATTTAAGAGGGAATCCTAATTCAATAAGATATAATTTAACTTTAATTCAAACAACAACAACAAGCTGATAAAATGGAAGATAAAATAGACGATATAAAGGATATTTTGAAGGATATCAAGACTATATTATATAACATTTTAGTGATAGAGAAAGAAAACCAAGAATATCTGGTGAGTATAAATGACAAATTGGGTACAGACACAAGTGAAGATAAATAACACTGATGTAACAACAACAGTAAATAACTACAAATACCAAAAGAAATTTGGTGAATCTGTTAGTTCTATCACTATTGAATTTACCAAGACTTTAAAAGATACTATAACCCCAGAAATAGGACAAACAGTAGAAGTATGGAGAGGATGGACAACAGCAGCTGATGAAAAGATATTCAAAGGAACACTGACTCGAAAAAAACTTGAGGGTGGAAAGATAATTATTATATCAGAAGATATGCTTGGAACAGCTAAAGATAAAGAAGTAACTTATTCTTATGACGAAGATATAGACGCAAGTGCTGGAAAAATAAGCGATATATTCAAAGACTTAATAAGCACATATACAGACCTAACAGCAGACGCAGTAAGTGTTCAAGATTCAGGAGATACAGACACATTAAATAAATTTATATGTGACCACGCAGACGTATTTGAAAGATGTAAAACATTAGCTGATATATTAGACTGGCAGTTTTATTATAGAGCAGATACAGATAAAGTATATTTCGAACCCAAAGGATATACAAACAACTCTACAGTTTTAACCACAGGAACACAAATAACAAATCTTCCTAAATGGACATACGATAGAACGCTCTTATGTAATGATGTTACTTTTATAGGAGCAGAACAGCTTGTAGAAACAACAGAAACATTTAACGGCGATGGAAATACAAAGAATTTTACTTTAACATATAAACCACACTCAGTTAAAGTCTATATCAGTTCAACATTAAAAAGCGGAACAGTAGAAGGTTCAGGACTTACAAAAGATTATTACATAGATTATGAGAAAAAGAGAATACGATTTGCCTCAGCACCTGGTTCTGGTTCAGACAACATAGAAGTAAGATACTCACACGCAGTTCCAACACCAGTTAATGTATTTGATGAGACAAGTAAAACCAATTATGGAGAAGTAAAAAAGACATTTATTAAAACAGATATAAGACACATAGATGACGCAGAAAGAAGAGCAACTAAATACCTTGAACAACATAAAAACCCATTTGTTTTTACTAAATTACAATTAAGAAATATCAGTTTAGCAAGTATATCTGTAGGAAACAATATTAGAATAGATGACAATATAAACAACGAAGACAGATTTGTAGTAATCAAAACACATACAATGAGATATCCAAGCAAATTTGACGAAGTAGATGTAGGAGATAAAGAGTTTAAACTTGCAGATTGGGGCTCAAATGTAGCTGAAAACCTACATAGATTAGAAGAAGAACAAGCTAAAAACCAAGAGTTTCTGCTTCATGTAGTATCAGCAGCAGAGCCAATTAAAATACAAAGAGACACAATACAAATATTAGCAAGACCTATTGGGTCTACTTTTATATTAGGTCATGATATTAGTGCTACAGACCCAGGATTGAGCAGAGGAATGCTTGGTTCTTTTGCAGGAAGTTTATTGCCTTTATTGGGCGACCATAGAGGATTTAACTATACAGAAAACCTTAGCTCAACTACATATTATGACAGCGGAAACTCATCATTTGTAGACTGGAACACAGCATCAGGAGCGATATACGCAAGCGGAGTTGCGTCATGGTATTCGGAGTGATTTTATGGTATCATATTGGGACTACAGAAAACCAATCACAATAGTAGAGAACACCGGAAGTGACCTTACAAATATGCAGGTCAATGTAATAGTTGATACAAGCGGTCTGGTAGCAGGAGGAAAAATGCTAAGCACAGGCTCAGACATGAGATTCACAGACACAGATGAGGTAACAAGACTTGAGCACTGGGTAGAAAGCGATATGAATACAACAGGAACATCAGTATGGGTTAAAATACCAAGCATGTCATCTGGAACTTCAGGAACTTATTATATGTATTATGGAGAGAACACCGCCACAAATGTTGAGAATGGCTCTTCTGTATTTTTGTTTTTTGACGCTTTCAGTGGCGGAACATTAGACTCTGGATTATGGAGCACAACAGGAGTAGCAGCAGGAACTACTGCGTCAATATCAGGAGGAAAATTAGTATTAACAAGCGATGCTAACGGTAAAACCTGTTATATAAACACTCAAGATGCTACTGTATGCCAGGCAAACAGAGTAATCACTTATGGAATAACAAATTCTGGTGATGTACATGATTATGCAGGTGGATTAATGGGATACGGAGCAGGACAAGGACCAGGAGATTATTATTTCGGCAGATTTAGCTCAAATACATATTACAGAAATGGAGCAGAAACTTCAATATCAGCAACAAAATGGTATGCAACTGAAACCAAAGTAGTAGTTGAACTTCTTGAAGATACAATGAATTATTCAGACAGCGAAGGAGTAACAGACAATGCAAGAAGTATATCATTAGGAAGCGGATATGACGAAGCATTTTATTTATTCACAAGACCAGTAGATTCATCAAGTTCAAGAGCTGAAATAAACCATGTTTATGTAAGGAATTATGTTTCTTCAGTGCCTACATTTTCAGTAGGGACAGAAGAGTCATCTCCAGGAGCCGTGGGAAGTTTGGGCACAGTTATGTCTAAGCCAGTTTTAGGCTCAAGTTTTTACTATGCTGGTTCGGCTTTTATTAGCGGTGGCGGAACTGCTGGAATAACATGGCAAATAAGCAATAATAACGGCTCAACATGGACAAGCGGAGGTAACGGAACAGAACTTGGATTCACAGGAAGCGGAAATAAGATAAGATGGAAAGCGTTTATACCAAGTGGAGGAAGTATAATTTCGAATGTTATAACTGTGGCAAAAACAAGACAGCATTATTATGCAGATTATAATTAGGTGATTAAATGGATAGATTAAGCAATTACACATTAAATGAAGTCGAAGATAAAGTAGATAAATTAATGGATAAAATTAATGAAATTTTAGAATATATAAATATTGATAAAGAAGAAAAAATAAAAAAATTAACAGAAAAAAAGAGGTGTGAAAAATGTCTGCTGGTTCAATAGTAAACACAGGAAAGAACTTATTATTAAATAGATTATATAATGGTGGTAGTCCTCATGTTTTTGAATTTGCTGTAGGTTCTGGAACAACAAATCCAGTAGTCACAGATTCAGGATTAGAATATCCGATAGCAAGTGGATTAAATTTTGTAACAGGATATCCAAGTTTTGATACTACAAACCAAAAAGTAACAGTAAGAGGATTCATACCAGCTGGTTCATATAACGGAGCAACATTAAGCGAAGTGGGTGAATTTAGCTCAGGCGGAGGAATTATGTTTAGCAGAGACACATTTACAGGAATAAGTAAAAGTGGTTCAGATGAGGTTGCTATTGTCTGGCAGCATCAAGTAGTATAGGAGGAATAATTATGACAACAAGTCCATCAATAAATGACGGAGAATTTTTAACAGGAAGCAAATGGAATTATCATAGTATAGGTTCTGGTCAAGTTCAGAGCGGTACAGTATGGGGTATAAACATAGGCTCACAAACAATAACAGAAGCACACCCAACAGATAGCACAACATTTGTAAAAAGATTGGGTTCAGTTAGCCAATCAGCTAACGGAGGCAGTTTATATTTAGCTGTAGGAAGTGTTTATAATCAATATAGAATACACTTTGATTTAATGGCTAAAGATGAAACATTATTAATGAGAATAAACGGAGCTTACTTTATGCATCCAGTTTATCAAAGTATAACAGATTCAGCAACAGGACAAGGAGCAGCAGCAGGAAGCTCAATATTTCACGGATTAAACGCAAATATTCCAGTAAGAGGAGTAGTTACTCTTGATAGAAGCTTTACAGGCGGAAGATGGTTCTTAAACGGATATTATTCAGAAAATACAGGAAGTATATCTATAGACCAAGTAGCTGGAGATACACAAATAACAGACCCAATAACAAGTATTATGTTTGAAGACCTTGGCTCAAAAACAGCAAGCAATATAGTTGTATATGGAATTGGTAAAATATGATAAAATTCCTAAAAAACTTATTTTGCAGTTGTGAAATTAGTCAATTAAAAGACCTTGATAGTCTTATTGATAAAAGAAACATAACAATAACAAACCAAAAGGAACAAATAGAAAAACTAAAATCAGAACTAAAAAAACAAAATAATATCTCAGGATTTGAAACATGGCTAAACAACAGATTTGAAAATGTTAATCTGATATATACAAAACGATGGATTTACACCAACGATAAGAAATACAAAATGAATATAACAGATTTTATACAGAATTGGGATTCATTACCAATTAAGCAAAGTATAGGAGATTGTTTTAAACATTATATTAGATATGTATATGATAACTATGAAAACACAGGTTGTTTAGATTTCTGGCAAATAGCTCCTGAAACATATATATTAGGTAAAGGTGATTGTGATGACAGCGGCATACTCAAAGCATGTCTCGCCAGAAGAATGGGAAATAACAACGTCTTCTGTGCTCTCGGATTTTATGAGAATACTGGACATCTATTCAATATCGAGTACAAAGTTCGTGACGGAGTGGGGAAGGCATACATCGTTGAAAACACGACCAACGACTACATTCCGTTGGAAATCGACATGGGAAAAATAACAGAAAGACAGCATAAATATAAAATATATTTTATTTTCAATGAAAACCAAAGCTGGAAGATACAAAACGGCTCTAATGTAAGATTTGGGGAAATATTTAAAGATTTTGGTATAAAACTTGAGAATAGAAAAGATTAAAAGAGGTAAAAATAAAGAAAATATGAGGTGTAACAATGTTAAAAGGATATAAAACATACATCGCTTCAGGAATTTTCTTTCTATTAGGACTATATATGATGGCAACAGAAGGAACAATAACTATAGAAGCAATAGAATCAATAATGGCAGCATTAGGTCTATTTGGACTTAGAAACGCTATTCAATAAATATAATATTCATAAAAAATAGGAGGTGACAAGTATGGCAGAAAAAGCATTTTGGGAACAGGACGTTGTAGTTTCATCAATCGACAAAGTATGGTTGATTATATTAGCAATCGTAGCAATAGTCGGAATTAACGCATTCCTTGGTGGAAATCTATTGGCATTCCTAACAGGTCTATTGACACTATTGTAAGTATTGTATGACATCGACATACCGAAAGGGTCGAATATGTCATACTTCACGTGGAGTGCTGAGAAGTGATTCAATGAGGCTTATCCATATTTTTTAGGTGAAACAATGAGAATAATACCAATAATATTATCATTAATAATCGCAGTGTGTATAATTATAGCAGTAAATAATTATAGTGAATACAAATTATCTGATATTAAGAACGATATAGAAGGATTATTATTTGCTGAATATAAGCCTATTTCTTTTAATAGAAAAATAACAATATCAAAACCACTAACACCTTGCGAAAAGGTTTCTAAATATACATCTGATATTTTAAATCGTGGTACATACCAAAGTAGCTGTTTCTGTAGACTCGAAGGAAAACATTTATACTGTTATGATATAATAACAAAAGAAATAAAATGTGAATTAAACTATACAAATCTTTAAAAGGTATATTTATACATAAATATTTATGTCTAAAAGAATTTCTAAGCCACATATTTATAGAAACTACAGCGGAAATAATTATTTTTCTGTACAGTTACCAAAAAAATGGACTAATTCAATAGAAAATTTTAAAAACAAAAATTTAGTTATGAATTTCTCTGGATGTAGAGTGGTGATTGACGTTGAGTAAATGTATTAAATGCGGTAAAAGGTTTATAATAGGATATTCAAAAAGAATTTGTTGGTCATGCGGTTTAGAGTCAATAAGCTGGAGGGATAATAGTGGACAAGATAAAAATAATGATGTTGAGTGATTCGGTAAACACACCTACAGGATTTGCTAATCAAACAAGAGAATTAGCTAAACGATTGTGTAAATGTCCAGATTTTGAAGTAGTTCATATAGGACATAATTACCATGGAAAGAATTTTAAGAAAGTAGTATACGAAGATGGAGAAGAAATAAACTTTAGACAATTAAGCGGCAGTATGCAACCTTATGCTAAAGATAGATTACCTACATATTGGTCACAAGAAAAACCAGATATATTTTGGGTGCTTCTTGATACTTTTATGCTTCATGACTGGATTTATAGAATGCCTTTTACTTTTCAAAGTGTTATGTATTATCCAAGTGACGGTGGGTATTTTCCTAATAGTTGTGAAAATGTATTGAAAAAATTCTCACACCCAATAGCAATGGCTAAATATGCTCAACAGCAGGTTAAAGATTTATTTAACATAGATGCTGGATATATACCACACGGAACAAACACTAAAGATTTCTATCCATTAAAAGAAGAAGAAAAAAGAATGTTAAAATTAAAATATGGTATACCTCAAGATGCTTTTGTATTTGGAGATGTAGCTCGTAATCAAGGACGTAAAAATATAGCAGCAACAGTAGAGTCATTTGGTAAATTTATTAAAAATAATCCTAATTCAAACGCATATCTACTTTTACACTGTGACCCTAATGATATGGCTTCGCACTGTAATTTATTTAACATAGCACAAAGATGGAATATTTTAGATAAATTAAAATTTAGTGGTATGAAATTCTTCCAAGGATTTCCACAAACAGAAATGAATGGTATATATAATGCAATGGATGTTAGAGTAAGTACAACAACAGGAGAAGGATTTGGTATATGTACAATAGAGAGTATGGCGGCAGAAATACCTAATATTATAACAGATTATACAACAACAAAAGAATTAATTTTAGACCACAATGCAGGATTAGGTGCTAAATTAGCAACAGAAACAGTAGGTTCATGGGATGTTAATCGTGGTTTTGTAGATACAAATCACTTTGCCGAACAGATGGAAGTATTATATAATGACGAAAATATAAGAAATAAATTCGGTAAAAATGGAAGAAAAGCAGTTCAAAAATACTATGAATGGGATTCAAAAAACGGTGTATTTAATCAATGGAAAGATAAATTAAGAAAAATAGTAGGTGAGTAAATGCCATTTAAAAAAGGAAATATACCATGGATTAAAGGAAAAAAAGCACAATGGACAACTAATAGAAATAAAAAACAAATAGACAAAAATAATCCAAATTGGAAAGGTGGAAAAAGAAAACGAAGAGAATATATCATGATATTATGCAAAACACACCCATTTTGTGATTCGGAAGGATATGTAATGGAACACAGATTAGTAATGGAAACACATATAGGAAGAACATTATTACCACATGAAGTAGTGCATCATATTAATGGTATTAAAGACGATAATAGAATAGAAAACTTAGAATTACATACAAGAGAAACCCATTCTTTATTCCATTCGAAAAAAATGAAAAGAGATAAATGTGGTAGATTTTATAAGGTATGATATAATGGTGTATTCAACCAATGGAAAAATACTCTCAGAAAAATTGTCGATGCTTAGATTAAAGTTATGGACAGAATATATAAAACAATTAAAAGAAGATAAAGAATATCGAGACTGGTATTATACAAGAAAAATAATAAAAGAAATAAAGGAGCTGAAAAAATGACTAAAAAAGCAAACAAAGAGAAAATCAAAGAAGAAATAAATAATAAATATAGACATGTGATAAAAGAAGTTAAAGACGAATATTTCAAAGGTATTGGTAAAACAAAATATATGCATGATAGTCAAATAAATATGTTAAATGAAATGTTAGAAGAAAAAATGGTCGAGATAAGCAAAGATATAGTTAAAGAGATGAAAAAGCATGGATTCACAGAAGAAGAACTCAAAGCCGAGGCTGAGCGTCCTGATATTAACACAAAATGAGAAAGACTTTTGGCTTGAGGAAACAATAAAATCAGCACTCGAAGTGGGTGACGAAGTAATTATAGTAGACGGAAGTATAGGTTCACAAGATGTAGAGTTTATATTTATGAAATTCGGAGACAATCCAAAACTTAAAATAGTAAGCAGACCATTTTTCAGACCAGAAGAATATTCAAACCAAAGAAACTATGGATTAAGATTTTGTAATGGTGATTGGATTTTAAATCTTGATGCTGATGAAATATTAATTGATACATTTAAAGACAGTATACACGAAATATTAGATAAGCTTGAAAAAGAAAAAGTAGACGCAGTGTCTTGTGAAGGTGTCCATTTTATATATAACTTAGGTCTTTTAGATTCGACCCATGAACAGCATATATTTTTGTTTAGATTATTTAAAAATAATGGGATTATAAAATATGAAAAGAACTTAATGCATGGATTACCTTATGGGTGGATTAAATCAGCTAATATAAATGGTTCTATAATTTGGCATTTAGGATATGTTAAAGATATGAAAAGACACATAATTAAACAATTCAGAAACAATATGAGAAAAAAAGAAATTCATACAGAAGAAGAATTAATAAAATGGAGAAATGACCATTTATTTTCAGATTATAGAGTAAACAGATATAATGGCAAATTGCCTAAAGTATTAAAAGATTCAATAGAGGCTATAGAATGAAATTAACAGTGTGTATGTTAGTCAAAAATGAGGAATTCTTTATAGACTTACCTATAAAATCAACATTAAACATAGCAGATGAGTATGTAATAGTCCACGATGGAGAAGTCAAAGACAGAACTGAAGAAATAGCTAAAGAACTGTGTGGGGATAAACTAAAATTCATAGTAGACATGAAAAATAATGGACATTTTGGAAAACAAAGACAAATGTGTTTAGACAACGCTTCAGGAGATTGGATTCTTTGGATGGATGCTGATGAGTGTATAGACTATAAACTTGAATATTTTATTAAAAACGCATTAACAGATGATATTGATATAGAATGTTTTCATTTAAGATACCAGCATTTTATTAATGATTTTATACATTTAGATAATAGTGAACCATTACACATGGGTTCATGCAGATTATATAAAAATAAAAAAGATATAGATTTAACAGACAGAGTAACACATGCTCTTCCAAAATTAAATAATTTTAATAAAATAACTCTTTTAGAATTTAATTGTATATGGCACTTAGGATATATGAGAGGTATAGAAAAAATATGGGAACGATATGAAAGAAACATGAAAAGAAGCACAATACACCAGCCACATTACCAGCCATATTGGAGAGAATGGCACTTTATTGGAGAATATCCAACATATAAAATATCCCCAGAAGATATACCTGAAATTATAAGAAAAAAGTTTCATATAGGATTAAATATAAAAAGTTCAAGGGAGATGTTTGGTCTTGACTAAAAAGAAAATAAATAATATTTGCTTAAACTGTAAAGAGAAATATTATGGTTATGGTATAAAATTCTGTAGTTTAAGTTGCAGAACATCATATTGGAATAAAATAAGAAACCCATCATCTACTAAAAAAGGAAGAGAAAGAATTAAAAAAATTAATACTGGTAATAAATATAGACGTGGAAGTGGGAACGGTTGGGTTGGTTATCAAGGATATAAACAAATATCAACAATTAAAGGTAAAAAGCAGATTTGTCCATTAGAACATAGAGTTGTATGGGAGAATAAATATGGAGATATACCGAGTGGTTTTATTGTTCATCATATCAATGGTAATAAATTGGATAACAGAATAGAAAATTTAAAATTAATCAATCGTAGTGAACATGCTAAAATCCATTGGGAAAGAGGTGATATTAAATGAGTATATCTGTAGTAATTCCAACTGTATCAGGAAACGAAGAAATTCTAAAAAGATGTATAGATTCTCTTAAATTAAATACAAATATACCTTTTGAAGTTATAGTAGAAAAAAATACATTTAAAGGAACAACAGAGCCAATGAATAGAGGAATAAGAAAAGCTGGACTAAATGATGTTGTAATTATAAGTGACGATACAGTAATTCTTGAACCTATGTGGCTTGAAAAAATGATTAAAAAGCTTAATTCAAATCCTAAATGTTTAGCAGTATCAAGCTCTACAACATTAAATAAAAAACATAAAATATATGATTTTGAATATCATTTAGGAGGATTTAATCCTATTTATATAAAACGAGAAGCATTCAATCGTATTGGATTATTAGATGAGAATTTAATGTGTTATGGTGAAGAAAAAGACTTTTGTATAAGACTTACTTTAGCTGGATTTACAATATTATATGAACCTTTAAGAAATGACCATATTATGGAAACAACAATAGCAAAATTTCTAAATACAGAAGCAATGAAAAACATAAGTGAAGAATATTTAAATAAAAAATGGAGGTTTTTAGATGAGAGTCTTAGTAACAGGAGCTGAAGGATTTATAGGAAAATATGTATGTGATGAGTTAGAACTAAGAGGATATCAAGTAGTCCGATACGATAAAAAATCAAATCCTAATCATGATTTATTATATGACAATGAATTAAATATGAAGCCATTTACAATATATTGTGGTGCTGTAATTCATTTAGCTGCTTTAGTTGGTCTACATCACTGTTATGATAATCCAATAAACGCAGTTCATCAAAATCTATTAGCAACAACAAGATTATTAGAAACAGTTAAAAATTCTAATGTTAAATTCATCTATTGTTCAACATGGGCAGTAGAGGGTAATTTAGAAAATCCTTATGATATCACAAAGAATGCAGCCGAGAAAATGGCTCTACATTATTTTAAGCATAAAGGGGTTCATGGGTCGGTTATTAGATTCGGAACAACTTATGGTAAAGGTATGAGCCAACTCGGTGTGATACCAAGTATGTTAAGTCGAGCTAAAGATGGCAAACCATTAATAATTAAAGGAAGAGGAGACCAAATAAGACAATTCACCCACGCAAGTGATATAGCACGTGGAGTAGTTGATGTATTAGAAAAAGGAGAAGACGGAGAAATATACACATGTGTTTCTGACGAAGTCACAAGTATTAAAGAAATAGCTGAAGCAGTAGGCGGAGATATAGAATACCAAGAAGCAAGACCAGCAGACGAAGATTATAAAAAATTAGACAATTATAAACTAAGAGAATTAGGATGGGAAGCTAAAGTTAAATTTAAAGAGGGTATGGAGGATATGAAATGAATAAAATAATTTGGCTAACAGGACCAAGTAAAAGTGGTAAAACCACAGTAGGTATACCATTATCTAAAAAGCTAAATGCTGTTTTATTAGATGGAGATGAATTAAGAGAATCAATATCAAAAGATAAGGGATTTAGTAGAGAAGATAGATTAGACCATAATTTAAGAGTAGCAAGACTCGCTAAAAATCTATCAAAAAGAACTAATGTAGTTATATCAGTAATAGCACCAATGAAAGAAGCAAGAGACGAAATAGATAAAATATGCTCACCAATTTGGATTTATTGTAAAAGACAAGTTCCTGAACAAGAAGGACATTTCTATGAAGAAGGAGATTATTTTACTATAGATAATGATAATTTTAGTCCAGAAAATAATGTTAATTATATTTTAAATAAAATAAACTCCAGAGCTTTCTATATAGGACGTTGGCAACCTTTTCATAAAGGACACGACTATATTATAAGGCAATCTCTGGAAATGGGCATACCTGTGTTAATAGGAATTAGAGATATGAATAAAGAATCAAAAAATCCACATTCAGCAGATAAAATTAAAGAAAATATAGAAAAACATTTTAAAAACGAAGATGTTAAAGTTATAATCATACCAAATATAAGAAGTGTAAACATAGGTCGTAAAGTAGGTTATGATATAGTTAAAGTAGACGCACCAAAGGAAATAGAGGACATAAGTGCTACAAAAATTAGAGGTGAATTATAATGGTAATAATGGGATTGGGAACCGGACGAAGCGGAACACATAGTTTTTCTAAACTTATGAATAAATACAATATTAATTTAACTCATGAAAAAAGTGGATTTGTATGGGAATTTGACGAAAATAAATTAAATAGATATGTTAGAAAACTTAAAAACAAAGAAACTGATGGAGATATAGCGTTTTTTAATATTAATTATATTGAACCGCTTTTTAAAGAATTTCCAGATATGAAAGTAGTAGTATTAAAACGTCAAAAAGAAAGAGTAGTAAGAAGTTTTCTTGGAAGATGGGGTCATAAAGGATTTTTAAGACCAGGCAACGGCGGAAATTTGTTATTTCCTAATTATGATTTATCTAAAGAAGAAGCTTTGCCTTTATACTATGATGACTATTATAAAAAAATAGATAAACTGATGGAAAAATATCCAAACAATATAAAATTATATACAATGGACGCATTTAATGACAAAGAAACCCAAATAGATATGCTAAAATTTATTGGAATAGAAAATCCAGATGTTAATCTAAATATAAGATTAGACAGAAGCAACAAAAGTGATGGTGAATTAGATTGATAAGTATAATTATTCCGTCTTATGACAGTCCAAAAAACAAAACTCTTAGAGAACGATTAAAAAGAGATATTAAAAAAATAACAGCACCAGACGTAGAATATGAAATAATAGAAATAATAGACAAAAACGGATATGCTCAAGCTGTAAATAAAGGAATAAGAAAGGCAAAACCAGAAAACGATATTGCTATAGTAAGTGACGATGTAGAGCTTAATGACCCAATTTGGCTTAATAAATTTGTATCAACAATTAATTTATATAAAGACCAAAAAGTAGGTATAGTTTCTGCTGGTTTATTAAGAAAAAAAACATTTATTACAAAAGAAGATTTTGAAATTAATTTAATATTAACTACAATAGGATTTGCTGTAATAAGACGAGATATGATAAATGAAATAGGATATTTAGATGAGACATTTAAATACGGAGCAGAAGAAATAGACTGGATTATTAGAGCAGCTAAACGTGGATGGAAAGTTACAAATGCTTCTATATTCCATAGACACCCATATGCTAAAACTATGAAAAATATAAAAGGAATACGAGACGAATTTAATAAAAGTCACAGATATCTTTTAAAAAAGCATAATTTTAAAGATGACGATTGGAACTATAATGATATTGATATAGAAGCTCCAATATATGAACAATATACAAACACTTTTACAGCACAAGATATATTTAAAGACATAAACGATTTAGGGCTTGAAATAGCTAAAAGAAAATATTTGGGGGATTTAGATGAATGATAATGAAAAACTTTATACATCGACCAAAACAAAGTTATTACATCATTTGGACAGACTTATTGAAATACAAAATAGTCATTGGAGACCAATATCGGTACAATTTGCACCTACAGATAAATGTAACTTAAATTGTGATTTCTGTTCAGTAAAGGAACGAGATGGTGATGAGATTGAATTTAATGATGCAAAAAAAGCAATACAAGATTTCAGAGAGTTAGGAGCAAAATCTATTGAATTTACTGGCGGCGGAGACCCGACAATGTATAAACGCATTTATAATCTCATTAATTATTCAAGTGATATTGGATATAAAACAGGATTAATAACAAATGGTATTAGAGTTAAATCTAATATACCACAATCAAGTTTAGATAGGCTTGATTGGATGAGAATTAGCTTAAATTCACTCGACTATGTGGATGAAATTGATGTTCCAGAAATAAAAGGAACTCTTGGATTTTCTTATGTAATTAACGATAGAACAACACAAGAAAAATTAGACCAAGTAGTAGAATATAAAAACAAATATAACGCTGAATATGTAAGATTAGTTCCTAACTGCTTAACTAAAAACACAATAGAAAAATCAGAGAATATAGCAAGAAGGATATTAGACGAGGAAGGAGTATTTTATCAGCAAAAAGAAAGAAAAAAACCAGAACGATGCTGGATAGGATATCTAAAACCTTTTGTAGCACCAGATGGATATATCTATACTTGCTCAGCAATACCTTTAATAAGCAGAAGATTTGATGAAAAGTTTAGAATAGGAAATATTAAAAGCGTTAAATCTATGTATGGAGATAAAATAACTTACAGTTCAATTAAACCATTTGATACTAAATATTGTCAAGACGACAAATG
>Ga0272442_10004116_pt1 | contig 20018 bp, 11 predicted proteins | sample SSMForm2O_FD_200262 | JGI IMG/M metagenome (GOLD analysis project Ga0272442, IMG submission 200262) | Marine sediment archaeal communities from Little Sippewissett salt marsh, Falmouth, MA, United States - SSM-Form-2O | ecosystem: Environmental > Aquatic > Marine > Wetlands > Sediment ... | reverse complement strand
GCGACCATAATGATCCCGGCACAGCGCTTCGTTCGAGAACAGCGGCATCAGCGACAAGGGGCAACAGCGAAGAGGAGACGAGTCCATGTCCGACATGAGTACACGAAGAGAGTTCCTGAAGGCGGCTGCCTTCTCCGTGGCGGCGGCGGGACTGCCACGTTTGTGCAAGGGACAGACGACGCCGAAGCCGCCTAACTTCGTGATCATCTTCCTGGATGATTCGGGCTGGGCGGATTTCCGGCCGTTCGCGTCGCCCGACTACAAGACGCCCAACGTGGCGCAACTCGCAAGTGAGGGCTGTGCCTATCACAACTTCTACGTCCCCCAGGCAGTCTGCTCGGCGTCACGGGCGGCGCTGATGACGGGGTGCTATCCGGGTCGAACAAAGGTCTTCGGCGCCCACCCACCCCGCGCCAGAGGGCTCGATCCGAAATTCGCCACATTGGGCGAGGTCCTCAAGAAACGCGGGTACAGCACGGCCGTCTTCGGCAAGTGGCACCTGGGCGACCAGCCCGACACACGGCCCCCGGCGCGGGGATTTGACGAGTCGTGCGGGCTGATGTACTCCAACGACATGTGGGAGTTCCATCCGGAGAACCCGGAGTACTGGGGCCAGTTCCCCCTGCAATTCTGGGACAATCGGAGGGTCACCATCGAGCGCGTGACCAAGGATCACCAGCCCATGCTGACGACGTGGTACACCGAGCACGCGGTCGACTTCATCAAGCGTCATAAGGACGAGCCGTTCTTCCTCTACGTGCCTCAGTCGATGCCGCATGTGCCGCTGTTTTGCAGCGAGAAGTTCAAGGACAAGTCCGGCGCCGGTCTCTATGGCGACGTGATGATGGAGATCGATTGGTCCGTGGGGCAGATCGCCAAGGCGCTGAAAGACAGCGGCGTCGATGACAACACGATGGTGCTCTTCACCTCCGACAATGGGCCGTGGATCTCCTATGGCAATCACGCCGGCAAGACCCCTTACCGCGAGGCCAAGGGCACCAGCTTCGATGGCGGGACGCGCAGCGCATGTATTGCGAAGTTCCCCGGCCGGATCGAGGCCGGGACCGTCTCGAACAAGACCTTCTGCACGCTCGACATCCTGCCGACCGTCGCGCACCTGGCGGGCGCTGAGCTGCCGGCCAATCCCGTCGACGGCAACAACGTCTGGGACATCATGTCGGGCAAAAGCGGCGCGACGAACCCGAGCGTCTACTACCCGTTCTCAACCGGCCGGAGATTCGAGGGCATCATCAGCGGCGACGGACGCTGGAAACTACACGTGTCCCATCCGTACCGCACCCTGGTCAAGGCCGCCAACGACGGCGCCGCGGGCAAGTACCGACAAGAGACAATCGGTCTGTCGCTGTTCGATATGGAAAACGATCCGTACGAGACGACGAATGTGCTAGCGAAGCACCCGCAGGTGGCCGAGAGACTCCAGAAGTTGGCCGAGCAACACCGCGCGAGGTTCTATCCGAAGCAGAGCACCGGATGACAGACGATTTCGCAATCAGAATAGGCGTGCTCGAAGACGCTGAGACTCTCGCGCAGTTCAACGCGGCCATGGCGTGGGAAACCGAGGAGAAGAAGCTTGATCTGCCCACGGTGACGCGTGGTGTCAAGGGCGTCCTGGCGGACGCGGCCAACGGATTCTACGTCGTGGCGACGAGCGACAAGGAGGTCGTGGGCGCACTGCTGGTGACGTACGAATGGAGCGACTGGCGATGCGGCCGGTACTGGTGGGTTCAGAGCGTTTACGTCAGGCCTGAGCTTCGCCGGCGTGGCGTATTTCGAGAACTGTACTGCTTCGTCAAGGCCAAGGCGCAAAGCGACTCGCATGTTCGCGGCCTGCGTCTCTACGTCGAGAAAGCCAACCACGACGCCCAGCAGTGTTACAGCGAGATGGGCCTGGACGAGATGCCGTACAAGATGTACGAGGAAACGCTGTAGCGACGGCGATCGGCAAACCGCGCCCGGCTGAAAATCCTTGCAACGCCTCGGCTGCCTCAGTAGACTCGGCCCCGGACGATGCCGGATGCATCACCAGGGCCCGTAGCTCAGCGGCAGAGCAGGGGACTCATAATCCCTTGGTCGCTGGTTCGAATCCAGCCGGGCCCATTTTGAGACACGCGGGGGATTGCGGAGATCGATCTCCATGTGACGTTCGGGACGCTGCCCGTCGATCTCCAGGAGGCACGGCATGCCACTGCCGACCGCCCCACCGTCGTCAATCGAACGCCTCGTTGCAGAGCTGCCCCATCGTGCAAGTCGCCACGCAGATGCTGGTGTCGGCCGCCCCGTAGTAGATCTTGACCTCGTCGGGGTCCGAGATGACCGCTCCACACGCGAAGCACACGTTGGGCACGTCGCCGATGCGTTCGTACGGCTCCCTCGGCGCAAGGATGGGGGAATCGCCCCGCTTGATCACCTTCGAAGGATCGTCCAAATCCAATAGAGCGACACCGGCGCGATAGATCGGGCCGGCTGACGTCATGGCGACACCGTGATAGATCTCCAGCCAGCCCTCGGGGGTCTCAATGGGGGTGACAGAAGCTCCAACGCGGAAGTCGTCCCAGTAGCCGGGACGTGGCGTCAGGATCGCTTGCGAATCTCCCCAGTGAATCAGATCGGGAGAGTACGAAACCCAGATACTGCCGACACCCTGTCCGATGGGACGGTCGAATCGCGCATAACGTCCGTTGATCTTTCGTGGAAAGAGCAGACCGTCTTTGTTCCCAGGCTCCGAAACGACAGCGATCCGTTCGTAGTTGACGTAGTCATCGGTCTTGGCCACGACGATGCGGGGACCGCAGTCGCCCACGGCCGTGTACATCACATAGCACGTATCCTCGAGGATCGTCACGCGCGGGTCTTCGATGCCCTTGGTCTCGTGAATGGCAAAAGGACCCTCCCTGTCCGGCAGCATGACGGGCTTCTCGTCGATCTTGAAGTGGTATCCGTTGCCACTGCGGGCCAGGGCAAAGAAAGAATACCCGTGCTGACCCTCGATGCGCAGCAGAAGATAGACCCCGTCCTCGGTTTCGATGGGGGTACCATTAAAGACCGTATTGGCACGAAAGGGCAGATCATCCACCGTCAGTGCCGGGTTCCCTTCCCAGCGATGCAACAAATCACGCCCGCCTTGTCTTCTCTTGCTCATGATCACCAATCGTAGCCAGCCGTCGTCAAATCAGTTCGTCGAAGATTTCATCCAGCGTGGTCCTCCCGATGCAGATGCAACTATCCGACGCCCCGTAGAACAGATGTAGTTTGTCCCTGTCATCCAGGTACGCTCCGGTGCAGAACACCACGTTCTGAAGATCACCCAGTCGCTCGTATGTCTCCCTCGGCGAGAGTATCGGCACACCCGTCCGACCGACCACTTTGGTCGGGTCGTCCCTGTCCAGCACCGCCGCCCCGATACGATAGATCGACCCGGCCGAAGTGTCTTTGACGCCATAGTAGATCAGCAGCCATCCCCGCTCAGTTTCCATGGGGACCGGCCCGACACCGATTCGGTTGGAATCCCAGAACCCCCCGCGCGGCATCATGACCAACTCTGTATCGCCCCAATGGATGAGGTCCCTGCTATATGACACCCAAATACTGCTGCCACTGCTGGGTCGTTCGAGGCGCACGAAACGATCCCCAATCTTCTTGGGGAAGAGTGCCCCGGCCTTCGTGTCCGGCTCAGAAACCATCCCGATCTTCGTGACCGACTCAAAAGACGCGGTCTGCGCGATGCCCAATCGGTAGCCGTGCCTGCCCAGGGCAACATACATCAGATAGTATACGCCGTCCAGGCAGGTCGCGCGCACATCCATGACACCGCGTGACTCGTGCTCGGCAAATGGTGGATCCGTCGACGGCTGCAAGAACGGCTGGGTGTCGACCCGGAATACCCCGTCGTGCTGGGGACGTGCCAGGTGGATGCACCGCACACCGGAGAGAGATTCGATGGTCACCAGAAGGAACAGTTGACCTTGGAATTCGATCGCATTGGCGTTATGAATGTCGGAGACCTGGAAATCCAGGTCATGAATGGTGATGTACGGGTTGCCCTCCCAACGATGAACAATGTCGCGCCCCTGGCGCCGCTGGAACATCCCGCTCAAGTCTACGGACATCCTTGACTCCGTGCCGATTCCGTTCCGTCTCTCGCGCGTCTCTGCCGAGCAGACGTGACTACCATACCGGCAAAATCCCGGCCAAGCAAGTTAGATCAATACTAATCTGAGCCGGTTATACTTTTTTTCGATCGCCGCTTCGGATCGCTGGACCCGGTTCAGACAGCCCTTGGACCCTGAACCAGAATTAAGTGCTTCGTTGTCGCAATATTTATTTGACGCCGGCCTCGCGCCTCGGTAAACTTGCACTCATAGTCTCGCTAACCGTCTGATCTACGGGCCGCATAGTCTCGCTTCCTCTCCCTCTTCTATGGCCCCAGACGGGGGCAGGTACCTACCTTAATCTGCTTCGGCAGTGGTACCTGTCTATCCACACTTCGGCCATACCCCGCCTTCCCCCTCGCCTCACAGGGATTTCTCCTCGAGCCCCTGGCTGACAACGAGACCAAGATTGCCGCCCCTTGGGTCTTGATAGGAGACCTGGGCAATCGGTATCATAGAAGCGTTGCGCGCAGATGCACCCCAGGGAACAACCGCCGATGGGGTTTCCCAGCGCGGCAGCAAGGCGGTACGCAAGGAGTCAGGACCATGAAACGGCACGCCTTCACACTGATCGAGTTGCTCGTCGTGATCGCCGTCATCGCCATCTTGATGGCGCTGCTGATGCCCGCCCTGAACCTCGCCCGCGACCAGGGGCGCAAGATGGTCTGTGCCAACAACCTGCACAGCCTGGCCCTGGCCAACAGCCTTTATGCCACCAACCACGACGACTGGGGCATCCCCTGCCGCGATATCACCAATCCGAGCGAGGTCGTATGGACAGCCAACAACACGTTCCGCAAATACATCGGCTACGAGGGCGCCGAGGACACGCCCGACATGTCTGACGTGCAGACGCCGAAAAAATACAAATGCCCGAGTGATAGGCAGAAAGCCTGGGAGCACGCTTACGGCGTCGAGGACGGCAGCGAAACCGGGACCCTCGTCAGCTACGGCTTCAATATTGAGGACTGGTATCCCTCCGTCGGCGCCCGCTCCTGGACCAATGCCATGGCCTTGCCATTGCTGGGCTACAAGATGTCGAGCATCAAGCAACCGGCCGAGAAGCTCCACTTCAACGAGGCCCACGATTGGTGGAGCCAGTGGCGCGGCGCCAACTTCATCGCCGGCTGGGACGTGCTGGGTCAGGACGGTACCGTCAACGAGTACAAGCAAGCCGGCTGCGGGGGCCCCACCATGTACCGCCACAATGAATCCGCCAACCTGGCCTTCTACGATGGCCACGTGGAAGCCCGGCGCAAGGACAAGGTCTGGATCCCGGAACATGTCGAAGAGCCTTATCAGCCGGGAATGTGGGTCGTCAAGCGAGACGTGTGGGAAGAAAATGGCGGTGGCTCATAGCACGCAGCCGAACGGCCGCAAACCCAACCAGGGTCGAAGCCACCCAAGCCGCCTCTAACACGCAACTAACAATAAAGGCCAAGCCAGTGGCGCGTGCCATTCAGGTTAATATCTCTTCTTTCTGACAACCCAACAACGCTTGTTGATTGGGCAACGGCCGCGTTTTCTCGGACGTCGCACGCAACCCGCTCGCCGAGGCAACACGGCGCTTGCCCGGATGGCTTGCCGCCTGTAGACTATTGAGTTCGGTTCAACTGCTACGGTCTGCCCCGTCCTGAGTGAGTCCAGCAGACGTCGGGGTGTGTGTCGGAGTCAAGGATGATCGCCATCGTTCGTCAACGAAGCAACGTTCCCAACTCGCGGTCTCGGCACAACAATCCAGGACATGGAGGCGCTGCCCGATGCCTCTAGTCTCACTGTGCTTTCGTTTACATGAGCCGTTCCGCCTCTCGCCCGACGGGGCAACCTTTCTCTGGGACGACAAGAACCAGGCACTCTTCGCGCAGCGAGCCGAGCGATGCTACATCCCGACCACCCGACTCCTGGCCGATCTCGTGCGGAGCCACGTTGACTTCAAGATCAGTTACTGTCTTTCAGGAACGTTTCTCGAACAGGCGGCACTCTATCAGCCGGAGGTCATCACGGCCTTGCAGGAACTCTTCGACGCCGGCCGACAAACCCGGCAGGTCGAACTCCTCGAACAGACCTACTACCATTCGGTCGCGTCGTTCTTCGCCGACCCAGGCAAGAACGAATTCAAGCAGCAGGTCTCGCTTCACAGGCAGAAGATGTATGACATCTTCGACGTCAAGCCCACGGCATTCGTCAACACCGAGCTGCACTACGACAACGAGATCGCCAACATCGTGGCCGACATGCGCTATAAGGCCATCCTCTGCGAACCCCACGACTGGATGATCGACGCGCGCGCGGGTCGTCCGATCGCCAGCAACAAGGTCCTTCGCGCCCGGGGCCGAAAGGGGCGTGCGCGAAAACTCGCCGTGCTACCCAGAGATGCGGCTCTCAGCCGCTACTTCGTGCGATGGATGGACGGCTCGGCGCTGGCCGCGCGCCAGTGCGCCGAGCACATACACGAGGTTGGCGGCGAACTCGTCCTGATCGCCTGCGACTTCCCCTTCACCGAAGCCGGCACGCCGCAGTACATTGACTTCGTCGGCTTCTGGCGCGCCCTGCGGGATGCGTTCGCCGAGCAGCCCGACGTCGTGCCCGCCAACCCCAGCGAAGTGGCCGAATGGTTCCAGATCACCGACTGTCCCATGGTCGACTGTCGACTTCCTGAGCAATCCTCGCCGGACGTCACCCCAGCAAACCTGCCTGGGATACTGCAATCGCAAGCCCAGCGCATCCTGCTCAAGAACGTCGAGAGCCAGGAAGCCCTGGCGACGCTGGCCGGCGGCGAACTGCTGAAGCAGTTCAGATATCTGACGGCCTCCGACCACTGGCTCTACCTGGCCGATCCGAGCAGCGCCATCCAGCCGACCTGCCCGGCCGCCAGTCCCTATGACTCGATCACCACCGCAACCTACGCGCTCACGCACGCAACCGACGAACTGTTCCATGCCGTCAAGAGTTTCAACATCCTCCAGAAAAGCACCGAGACTCCCGTGATCATTGTCACGCCGGAGACGGCCCGTCTGCCCTCGGAGGGCATGGGCCAGTTCGCCCGTTACGTCTCGGGCAAGAGCGGCGGGCTTGGCGAAGTCGTCTCGGCCCTCTGCAAAGGCCTCCTTGAACGGCACATCCCCGTCCATCTGATCACGATCAACCTGACCAAGCGCTTCCGCGAAGAGGCCGGCCTGACCGAAGCCGAGTGGATACAGAAAAGGCAGCAGCTCAATCCTGAGAACGTCCACCTCGTTAGCTCGTCCATCTTCGAGGGCTATCGCAGCGCCTACGACGGCCAGCCCCTGGCCAACGCCGCCGAGTTTCAGAGGCAGATTGTCAATACGTATATCAAGGAGATCCGCAGCAAGTACGAAGGACGCGGGATACTGCACACCAACGACTGGATGGCCGGTGGCGTTGCCGTCGCCTATGCTCGCCTGCGCAAGATCCCCACACTCCATACCGTTCACAACACCCACACGGGTCACATCCCCTTGAGCATGTTCTATGGCGTCAACGTCGGGAAACTCTGGGACGCGCTCTATCTGTCCCGGGAATACCTCGATCAACGTCTCGACTCGCACGCCACCGCGATCAAGAACGCTACCCTGGTCAGTTACGTCGGCGAGAAGTTCCTCAGAGAGGTGGTGGAGGACTACTTCCTCGACCGCTCCATCGTGCCCTGGAGCGTTCGGGAAGAGACCAAGATCAAGTATCACAACCGCGCGGCCCTGGTCATCCCCAACGGCATCTCGCCCGACGTGTTTCCCGAGAGCCAGGTCGAACAGCCCCATCCGGACAAGCCCGGCCCGGCCAAGCGCTACGGTCCGTTCGACAACATCCTTGCCGCCAAACGGACCAACCTCCTGAAGTTCCAGTACCAGATGGGATTGCCGTCCGATCCACGAGCCATCCTGCTCTATTGGCCTTCCCGACTCGATCCGACCCAGAAGGGCGTGGAACTGCTCGAAGCGATCGCCCAGCGGTTTGTCGGCTTCCATCCCGACATTCAGATGGCCATCGTCGCCGACCCCGTCGGTGGCGACAACACGCACGCCGATATCATGGGACGGATCGCCTGCGCCTCAGGTGGACGCATCGCCTACAGGCGCTTCGATCAGCATCTCAGCATGCTGGGCTACGCCGCGGCCAGTGATGTCTTCGGGGCCTCGCTCTACGAACCCTTCGGGCAGATCGACGTCGTCGGCAATATCCACGGCGCCACAACGACCAACCGCGACACCGGAGGGTACACCGACAAGATCACACCCCTGAACCTCAGGGCCTGGGGCGCTCCCATCGACAGTGGCAACGGCGTCCTCTTCCGCACCTACGACGCCGACGGACTCTGGTGGGGCCTGGCCCAGGCCGTGAAGAATCACCGCTACTTCCGCGAGCATCCCAAGACGTGGGAAAAGCAAATGCACCGCATTATGTTGCAGGCCCGCAAGACCTGGAGCCTCGACAACATGGTCGCCCGCTACATCACCACGTACGAGCAACTCAACGATGGCAAGCCACTCGTCTAGGGCCCACGCTCCTCGTCACCCTACTGTACTTCATCCGCCGGCTTTCTCCAGGACAATAAGGGACAGCGCGAAACGCGGCATTTCGAAGTCGAGCAAGACACGACCGTTCTCCACCTCGATCGCGCTGGCCGGCTCCAGCGTCTGAAGCTGCATCGCGGCTTTGAGTTTGGCAAGTGCCTGGTCATCGGGAGCCTGTGGACTGCCCAATTCCAACCATTTCGTGTACGCATTGCTGTGCGTATCATCGATACGGTAATGCGTCACGCGCACGGCACGATAGGCGGCCGGCAATGTCACACCCAGCTTGATCGCCGCCGGCTTGGTCTCGACCAGGTCATCGTGGTAGTTCCACAGCAGCACCTTCACGCCCTGCTTGCCGGCCACCGCCATGCCGTTGATGTCCGGCTTCTCGCGCACGCCACGGCCAAGGATCGTGTCCAGACCCAGTGCCCCTTCGCTTGTCAGGGGAACCGCATCGCCCGTCAATTGCCCCAGCATCTTGAACGCGTTCAGCACGGGCTTGTGGATCCCATTGGTCGCCAGCGTGCGAAACCCCTCGAAATAGGGCCGGCCGTCAAACATGAAGGCCCACGTCAGAACACCGCGCAGATTCACGCCCTGCTGCCTCGCCAGGTCCAGGGAGTACTTCATTGTGGCAACCTCGTACGCCCCATAGGCAGGCACGTTGCGATAAGCGCGTTCGGGGAACTGGATCGAGGGGCAGCCGGCGCAGCCATCCGGGTCCGCCTCGCCAATGATGATCGGCGTGTCCCGATACTGTGGGAAATCCGCGACGATCCCAAACCCGCGGCGATGAATGCGTAGCTGGTTGCCCAGGTTCATCCGGACATGGCCATTCTCTCGCGAAACGCCCCCTTTCGCGTGAAACCCGATATAGTCAAGCCGCGTGCCCTTCTTGCCGGAGACATGATTCGTTCCTTCGCTGCAATGGGCCAGGAACCGGCGCAGAAACTCCGGCGCGCCGGCCGTATGCGGACCGCCAAACACCGCTTCGGGCAGTACCTCATGCACCGCCTCTTCTGTGTGGTCGAAAAGCTTACAGTACTCCTCGAACGCCCCCCGCCAGTAGTTGATGTTCGGCTCGTTCCAGAGTTCCCAAAGCCAGTCTTCCTCCACGTTCTCGTAGCGCGCCGCGCTATGCCGTACCCATTGCCGAATCAGCTCCGCCCATTTCTCGTAATCCTTCGGAGGATAGAAACACCCGCCGTCGAGTCGATAGGTATCCGAGTTCCGGTAGGGCTCCGGCCGACTGGACAGCGCTTGAGGCATGAAGCCGATCTCCACCAACGGCCGGCAGCCCGAGGCGACCACGGCGTCCATGATCCCGTCCATCAGCGCCCACGAACACACCGGCGTCCCGTTCTCATCTTCGCTGTAGACGTTCGTCGAGCCCCACTTCAGCGCCGCCGTCCCGTCACCGCTGTTGAGCAGGAAATGCTGGCGAAGATAGACCGGTTCAGCATTCATCTTGGCTACCGCTTCCATGAGCGAAACGCAATCCGCTGTCGTCGTGTAGTTGCACTCGTCGTAACCATAGTAAGGCCACACGTGTTTGAGCGGTCCCCGTCGCTGTGTGGCATCGACATGAATCGAAACGGCTGGCGGCTGTGCCCGGATTCCGCTCACGCAGAAGCCCAGTAGCAAAACGAATGTCAAAGCAGCGTTGACTCGGTTACGATCACAACTCATGATCAGCCCTTTCGATACGATTCTCCGCAGTCCGCATACCTTCGGGTTCCCGAAACAGCTCGCTCGATCAACGTTCGTGAAAAACTAAGCCGGGTCCGATGGTCTCATCCACCGGGCCCGGCCTGTATGCATCACGGTATCGCTCAATGGCTACCGTCTCCTTCTACCGCGGATAATGGCGTCGGCACGCCGGTTGACCTCGTCGGAGATATCCAACGCGCGAACTTTCTCGGCCAGCGCCCGCGCCGCTTGCCTGTCGCTGCGCATCGCCCGGCCCGCCAGTTCGACGGCCGCCATACCGGCTTCCGTCTTGACGCTCTCGTCCTTCGCCAATTCCAGCAGCCGCTCGGCCACCTTCTCACTGGGCAGCGACCCCATCGTCGCCACGGCCAGTTTCTTCTCGACATCGCGCCGTGCATGGTCGAAGGCATGGAAACACAGCGCCACGCGATCGTCAAGCGGAGCCGCTTCACTGGTGCCGATCAGACGCAGTGCGCCGCGCATCGCCAGGACATAGTGGGTCAGCGACGTCTCGGACTTGGTCGCGATGCGTAGCAGATCTTCGGCCGCCTCGAAATCGCGCCAGTTGCTCAGCGTTCGCACCGCCGCGTCCTTCAGCTTCTCATCCGACGACCCAACCGCATCTACAACGGCCTCCACAGCCACAGTCCCACCCAGGGCATCCAGGCAACCCAGCAACGTGATCTTGGCATCTGCATCCAAAGCCTTCATCTGACTGACAAGAGCCTTCGCCGTGGCGTCCTTGTCGATAGCCTTGCCCAAGACCGCTCTGAGAGCCGCGACCCCGCTACGGCGGACACTTCGGCTTTCAGCCTTCACAACCAGCGCCGCCAGCATCTCAACATCCACCAGGTCCGCCACGTCCGCCAGGGCCTTAAACGAAGCCGCTCGCACATCGGCGCTGCCGTCAGCCGCGTAAGCCAGCAACGTCTCCGTCGCCCCCGGAACGCGCCGCTTGCCCAGAAGTCCAATCGCCACGGCCCGAGCCTTCGCATCGCCCGAAGCCGCTTGAGCCACGATCATATCCTCCACCCGAGGCCCGACCATCAGCGCCAGGCCGTTCCGCGCGGCCTCCTGCATCGCGCCTTGTCCGTCGATCGCGACCTCCATCAGCGCTTCAGCGCCCGCATCCGTGCCCACAGCCGCCAACGCCTTCACCGCGGCCACACCAACGCCTTCGTCGCCGCTGGCAAGCGCCTTCTTCGCGTACTTCACATGCGACAAATCACCACGATCCGCGACCAAACCGAGAATCTGAATCTGATCATAGGGATCGAGATCGGACAACACCTCGCACAACGCCTGCATCGGCGCCTTCGTCGGCGCCAGTCTGGCCGCCTGCACGGCCACCGCACGCACCTTCGGATCGTCGTCCCGAACAACGTCAACGATCATCTCCGCCAGCTCCCCCGGTGCGGTGACAGCCAGACCGTTCAACGCCGCGGCCCGAACGTTGAAGGGATTGATCTCATGCGCCTCGCGCGCCCGCTCCGTCGCCCCCTCGTAAAGCGCTCCGTACAGCGCCGCCGCTTCGCTATAGTCCTTCTGCCCGGCCAACGCCTCGGCAATAGCCACCAGCGATTGGGCCGCCTTCATCAGCACCACCCCACTGGCATCCGTATCAAAAAGGTCGATCAGCGCTCGTTCGCTCCCCGCTCCCCCGATGTTCCCCAGGGCGCTCGCCGCCGCCAGCGCCACCCGCGGATCGGACGAATGCAGCGCCTGCGCGATGGGCCCCACCGCCGCTTCGGCCCGGCGCTGTCCCAGCGAATTGATCAGGCCGATCTTCCACGGCGAATCGCCCGCGCCACCCAGGGCCTTCAGCAATGCCGCCGTCGCGCTCGCGTCCGGGTTCTTCTCCAGGGCTCGCCGGGCATAGTCACGCATGTGCCGGTCCTCGTCGGCCATAAGCGTCACCAAGGCCGGGACGCACTCACCCTTGCCGATCCGCTCCAGTTGCAGCACGAACCAGTGCCGAACCGTGGCAGGCATCTTCGCCTCCCGCAAGTTCTTGATCATCACTTTAGCCAGCGTCTCACGCTCCAGTTCCGCACCACTCCGCCCGGCGTGCGAGCCCAGGTCCTGAAACATGATCTGGTAGTCGTACCGCGACCCCACATCGTCCGCGGACATCCGCGGCAGCAGATAGTCGATGGCCTTCTGATAAGCCTCAGCCAGCTGGGCGGCGTTCCGCGTCGGCGCCTCAGCTTTGCCGCGCAGTTGATTCACCAATTGGTCCACGTCCGCGGCGCCGCTAATCGACGTCGTCGCCAGAACCACCGCGACCATCGCGGCCAAACGCGTAAGTTTCGAAGGTCTGCACCTCATTGAAGTATTCCTTTCAAGCAACGCTTATCTCTCTATGAAGCATCGGTCGGTCGTATTGTCGCGGCCGTTCAAAGCACGTACGGAGCGCGACGAGGCCGGTCGAACCACCGCGCCGCCGCCGCATCGTCCAGGATATTCTCCTCGACGGGGTCCCACTCGATCGGCCGCCCCAAACGCTCAGCGATACCGCTGAGGTGGCAGATCGTCGCCGTGCGATGCCCAATCTCCACATCGCAGATCGGTTTCCGCCGCGTGCGGATACAATCGATCCAGTTGCTTTCGTGACCGTTGGACTCATACAGGTGGATGTCACTCGGCAACAAGGGTCGCTGCGCTAATTCCACGGGCTTCGTGTCGAGCCGACCACCGCGACTGACCATGACCTCGCCCTCGGAGCCGATGAACTGAATCATATGCCCTCCCCAGGTGTCGTGGTCGCGCAGTACGCGAATGCCATTGGCGTAATAATGCGTCTGGTACTCACAGCCGTTCCAACCCTTGGGAACGAACTTCACCGGGCCGGAATTGTCCATGGCGAGGGCCCACTGAATGATATCGAAATGGTGGGCGCCCCAGTCACCGTTCTTGCGTGAGCCGTATTCCCAGAACCGCCGCCACCCACCGCCGTAGTTGCCTTTGACCCGTTCCTCGTTATAGGGATACCATGGGGTCGGACCCAGCCAGCGATCATAGTCGAAACCGGCAGGAATTGGCTGCTCGGGCAGCGTCGCCGGTGGTGCGAACTGTCCCAACCGGGTATAGACCGTATGGACCTTGCCAATCCATCCGTTACGCACGATCTCACACGCCTTCCGGAACGCCCACTCCGACCGCTGCTGCGAGCCGACCTGGAAGATCGTGCCATACTGCTTGCACGCGTCGCTCATCAGCCGCCCTTCCCGGATGGTCAGCGTCATCGGCTTCTGACAGTACACGTCTTTGCCCGCCTTGATAGCCGCCAGCGAGCACATGGCGTGCCAATGGTCCGGCGTCACCACGTACACCGCGTCGATGTCCGCTCGGGCGCAAAGCGCCTCGTATTCCAGATAAGCCGTGCAGCCCTTATAGCTGCCGCCGGGCGATTTGTCCGCGTACGCACGCTCCGCCTGACGCTTGGCGCCATCCCGTCGCCGCTCGTCCACGTCACAGACCGCCAGCACCTGCACGTCGCTGCGCCCCAGCGCACTGCGGAAGTGCCCCCCCATCATCAGGCCCATGCCGATCATCCCCATCGTGATCCGGTTGCTGGGCGCCGTCGCGCCGAAAACGGTCGAGGGCACGATAGTCGGAGCCAGGGCCATCCCACCGACAGCGGCCGCCCCGCGACGCAGGAAATCTCGACGGTTCAGGTCATGCTTCTTCTTCATCGATCGATTCTCCTATTATGCAGTGATTCGTCGTCCTCGCGCCGGCCGCACCCAAAGGCACCGCCCGCATCGAGTCGTCAGGTACTCCTAATAGAGATACCGCGCCGACGCCAAACAATCAAGCGTCGATGGCCACCACCGCCCCCTACCTGCTGCGGAGGATCTCTTTCCCCTCTCTCAACACGCACACCCGCGTCCGCTGATCTTCCCCCACCTCGAACAGCAGACGATCGGCCTGGTCCTCCCACTGAAGCCCAACGGCTCCGGCGCCGCCACCGGCAACAGTCTTCGGAAGAACCTCCCCCATGCGCAACGGAATCAACAGAACGCGGAACCTCGGATCGATCGCTTCGGCCGAGATGATCGTCCGTTCCCGCTCCTGGCTGTTTTCGAGTTTGCAGGGCGAAGGCCCGACCTCGCGGATCAGCAACATCGGCGTCCCGGCCGGAACGTTCGGCCCGGGTACCGTCGATAGCACGAGGTCCTCCGGGCCAAGACCGGGCAAGCGCACCGTGTGAAAGCCCCCCATCATCTGCCAGGTATAGTCGCGAGCCTCACCGTCCTTGCGAATGTCGTCAACAAGAAACGCATAGGGATGCTTGCCCCGCACCAATCCGACACAGCGAAAAGCGTACTCCACCGGATTCAGCGACGCCCGCAAGGTGGGAAACCACGGATTCGTCAGAGGCGTCTGCCAATAATTGATGCGATACCGCTGTGTCCCCTTGAAGATCTTCACCACCTCCGCGTCCGGCTCCAATTCCCATTCGTACCCGGCCGCGTGAGGCGCATCCCAGCGCGTAATCCCCGTCGTCCAAACGTAGTCGTACGCATACTTGATATCCACCGTGGCAACCGCACCCTGCTTTTCCGTCACCGCCCCCAGGTACTTGGCCTTCACCGGCATCTCACCCAAATCACCGTCCTGCCCCACACCATCGATCAGGATCACCGAATGATCCTTCGACGCCCGCCCCTTGGGCGTGAGACTGTCACGACCCCAGGTCACGCCATCGGCCTGCAGATAGAACGAGCCCGCGTCGTGATGCATATGCCCCGCGCCCAGGTACAGGTCCGGGCGAGCCTGTATGTTGACCCATAGCGCCGCCTCGCCATCGTCGCTGCGCGACGAGAACATCCCCTGCACCGGATCGCTGAAGTCCAGCGGCAAGTCCAGTTCGTCCCGCGCCGCGCCGGCCCCGTCGGCGTCATACAGAAGCGTCTTGGCCATCCCCGGATACGTCGGCCCGGGCAGCCGTAGGCGATTCGCCTTCTCCGACAACTGGCCTCGATACGCGGCCGGATCGAAATTGTGGGTCGAGCCCGCCGAACCCAACAGAAAATCAACGCACTTGTCCTGCGGATAGAACACCTTGAACGTCGTGACCGTCTGGCGATCCAGCGGCCTGCCCCCCCACGTCCCACGCGAGGCCGTGACTTCGCCATTCGGAGCCATGCACTGCACCTGCGCCTCCATCAGCTTGCGCCAATGAGGATGGCCGAACATGTTCTCCCCGCGCCTTGCCAAGGCGACCATCGACAGAATCTGAAACTCGAACCCTCCCCCCGTCTTGCCGTTGGGCTCGAATGGCACGCCATGCTTGTCGATGCCCCACTCGAGAAACGCCCGGACCGTGTCCAGACCCGACTCGTGGATCTCACGGTCGAAGCCCTCTTCACCCTCGATAGCCAGGTTCGCCAGGAAGATCGTCAGGTCCCAGGTCACCCAATTCACGTCGCGCGTCCGCACCGGCCCGTCCTGACCGTATCCGCGCCGACTGCCCACCGCCTTGCGAATGACCCGCCGCATCACTGCCTTCTGCTCGTCGGTCATCCACGTTGCCGAGAAATCGTATGCCAACCCCAGATCCATATGAGCCACCAGCTCGTGCATCCCGTGCCAATGCGCCAGAAACACCTCTGCCCTATCGTTGAAGCGGTCGATCTGTGGCTCCAGCAGCTTGTAGTAGTGATAGATCGCGCTGGCCGTTCGCTTGCCCAGTTCCTCGTCGTGCGTCAGCAGACAATAAAGGGCCATCGACGTCAGACAGTTCGGCATGTAGGCCACATGAGAACTGAAAATGCCCGGCTCCTGCCCTTTGAACGTGTGGCCCTCCAGCACCAGATCGTTAACATCTCCCGCCGCAAGCTTCGCAAACACCTGACCGTCCGACGTGTTCGGATCGAGGAAAGTCTTGCCAAAGAGATACTCCATTTCAACCAATGACATCGACCCCGTGACAGAGGCGCGCACGCGGCTGGCGATCGTCGGAACGTCATCAGGCCCGAACAACACCCGTGGATGCACGCCGGCCGCCGGCACCTCCGATACCAGTTCCTGCAGCCGCACGCCCGAAAGATCGTACGTCTTCTTCGCAACCAGCTTCCATTCCGTCTCCGGGCCCTCATAGGCTTTGAGTTGCTCGTCCGTTGCCTTGATCTGGTTGCCCAGCTTGCCCCAGGCCTTCAGCGACGGGAGGTTGCGATACGCGATCTGGGGATCGGCGAACTTCTCCGGCGTGTCAAACAGAGTAATGATCGTGTCGATTAACTGCGAATCGCTCAGCGTCAGCGGCTCCTCCGTGACGAGCACCAGACCACGCTCGTCTGTGAACACTTGCTTCTTCTGCTTGGCCGCCACATCCGCCAGCGCCACCATCTTGCCCTTCTGGGCAATCCCCAGGCCCAGCCAGGGCAGATCCTTCAGATCAAAGGCAGCCAGCGCGAAGCGCTCGGGCACCATCACCTTGCCCTTGACGATCGTCGCCTCGGCGCGCCACCGATCCGGATCGAGGCTGACACGCTCGCCCTTGATGTACCCGTGCCGTCCGCCGGCAAAGACCGCCACCAGCGCATTCTTCAGTCTGGCCTTTGCCGCTTCCGTCGCGTCCCGGCTATACACCCCCAAATCCGGGTCCTTGCGCGCCTCCGGCGACTGGGTCGCCCCCGAGGCAATCACCGTCGTGCCGAGCAGCAACATAGCCAGGATCACGCTGCAACCTGGAGCCGTCGACCTCATTCTCCGTCCAATCCCCGAATATGGGCGAGATGATGAGCCATCTCGCTTCGATCAATCCACCCCAGGATCGCACATTTCACCCCCCGTGTCGAGTCATTTCTGACCGAAATCCCCCACTCGCATGACGGCCCGACGCAGCTAAACACCACCAGCTACTCCGTTTACAACCGCCTTCGCAGCCCGGTGCCCCGCGGGGTCTCAGTTTCTCGGCCGAGCCGGCCGCGGGCCAACGGTCTTCGGGATCGGCATGACAGTCGTATTCCTCGCGCGCGTCGCGGCCCCCCTCTCCAATTCTTCTTCTGTGAGCTTGCGGATGGTGAACACGACCTCGACCGTCTGACCGTCACCCACCTCGACCCGGTGGTTGCGCGGACTGAAGGTGGCCGTTCTTCGACCCCATTGCCCCCGCGGTCTCAACTGGATACGGTTGTGCCCCGGCGCGACACGTATGCGGAATGAGCCGTCGTCCCCGACAGGAGAAGATGTCACCGCGGCGCCGCTCTCCGGACGAGAGGGCCCGGAGATGGCCACGTTCGAACCAGCCCCAGGCTTCACGGGCTCGCCGCTCGCTTCGTCGACGACCCTACCCCAGATGAACCCCCCTTCCACCAGCAGCAGATCCGGCGCTTCCCGAGTCTGCCCTTGCTTGACGTCAAAGGAATCGAGAGCCACCACAGTAAGACCTTCCGCCAGTGCCCAAACGTTGTACGTGTTGCCATGCAGGGATTCCAGTCGATACCGTCCCTGCTCGTCCGTCACCGTCTCTTCGAACTGGCTGAACCGCTGCGTCGGAGATGAGCTTACTGTGATTGTCTGGCCCGGCACTCTTGTTGCCGACCTCGTGGATGTGCGTGTCCGTCCACCCGGGACCGGAGACGTTGGCGCCCCCCGACCCCTTGGTGCCCCACCGGGCGGGGCAAACATCGGTCCCGTTGGTCCCAGAGGAACCGGCATCCTCGCGGTGGCCTGCGCTTGGACCCGCACGTTCGCCGCCGGCTTTCCCGTCTTGCCGTGTAGCACCCGACCTGTGATCGTCGCGGCCGGTTCTAAGTCGATCCCCGCCTCCACACCGGGCTTGACCTGCACCATGGTCTTGGCCCAATCCCGATGCGCAACGACCACCTCAACGGTCGCCCCCTTCGGCAGATCTTCGATGCGAAAAGAACCATCCGCCCCTGTCCTCGTAGACCAACCCGGCACGGGCGCAACCGCAGAGAAATCGTTGCCACGTGTCACCGGCTTGTCCGTCGCCTCCGGCGGGATGACCCGGCGCACCCATACCCGCGCGCCAACCACCGGCTCAGAATCCTCCGTGCGAATGCTGCCAAAAACGTCCTCGGGTTCATAAGCCATCAATCTCAGCAGAGACATTTCCGGCTCGGCCGTGCGAATCCGCTTCCATGCCGGTCCGCCGCCGCCCGCAGGAACGAGGACGATATGCGTCCTTTTCCCCTCGTCCTCAGCCGTCAGCGCCCGAATCCGGCCTAGGCTGAAGTAGCCCTCTCTGTTGGTTCGACCCTGTGCAAGTGGCGTCACGCTTCGCGTGTCGTAGTCCTCGCACAGGACCAGGATCCGAGCGTTGGGGATGGGTAGCCCACGGGGGTCGAGGTACTGTCCCTCAATCCTGGTCTCTCGTTCTGGTTCAGCGGCAGCGCCCGTTGTCGCAACAGCGAAGCCAAATCCCACGATGAGAAAGATGCACGTCCTGGTCGACATCATTCGAGTCTCCCACAAGAGCCAATCATTCGTTACTCGGGATTTCCCATTCTCCCGGCGCATTGTGGTGCGCCGTGTCCCTCCGGATTTCTGCACGTCCGAACAACTCCCGTATGACAGTCATTGGGTTCTCCCGCCGCCAAGGGTCCCAACTCGCGTGAACAGTCGCTACGGCCTCTATCTTGTCAGGTTCTTGCCTGGTTGAAAGGACATGTTTGGGAGAACTCCCGGCCCTCAGTCCACGAGCTGGCGCTCGATATCCTCCAGCGACTTGCCCTTCGTCTCAGGCAGCTTCTTCCAGATCACTACGAAGCCCACCACGCAGATGGCCCCGTACAACCAGAAGGTCCCATGGGAACCGAGCAGTTCCTTGAGGAAGGGGAACGTGAAGGTCAGCGCCGTGCACCCCGCCCACAGCGAAAAGACCGCAACCGACATGGCCGCCCCGCGAATCCGGTTGGGAAAGATCTCCGCGATCACCACCCACGTCACCGGCGCCAGCGACATCGCATAGCAGGCAATGGCCGCAACGACCAGGATCAGCATATGGACGCCCGTACTCTGCTGATAGTAGCCCATCCCCAGAATCGCGTAGATACCCGCCAGCCCCCCCGCCCCGATCAGCATCAAGATGCGCCGCCCGAACCGATCCACGGTGAAGATTGCCACAAAGGTGAATACCAGATTCACAACACCCGTGACGACAATGCTGAACATCAGGTCACCGACCTCGTAGCCGGCCGCCTGGAAAACCTCTTGCGCATAATTGAAGATCACGTTGATCCCGCACCACTGCTGAAACACCGCCAGGAACACGCCCAGCCCAATGATCTTCACCAACCTAGGCTCCACCAGATCGCGGAAATTCACCCGCGCGATTTCTTCCTGAGCCAACGTGGCTTTGATCTCCGCCAGTTCCGCCTCCGCATGCGCCTGCCCTCCGACACGGGTCAGTGTGCGCAAGGCCTCCTTATCCCGCCCGTACTTCGCCAACCAGCGCGGGCTCTCCGGCACAAAGAACATCAACAGAAAGAACAGCGATGCCGGCACCGTCTCAGCCCCGAACATCCACCGCCACCCCGCTTGCCCGTTCCAGGACTCTCGAATGAAATCCAGCGTCGCCTCGTCCGGCACCGCCTGGGCGATCTGCCAGTTGACCAGTTGAGCCGCCAGG
>Ga0272442_10004115_pt1 | contig 20021 bp, 17 predicted proteins | sample SSMForm2O_FD_200262 | JGI IMG/M metagenome (GOLD analysis project Ga0272442, IMG submission 200262) | Marine sediment archaeal communities from Little Sippewissett salt marsh, Falmouth, MA, United States - SSM-Form-2O | ecosystem: Environmental > Aquatic > Marine > Wetlands > Sediment ... | reverse complement strand
CGACCAATGAGATCGATCCGAGAATTGAGCGCACTCGCTCCAAGGTGCTGGCGGCGACCATCGAGGTCGTCGGCGAACGGGGATTCTCGGCAGCCTCGATCGAGGCCATCGCCGATCAGAGCGGGGTGGCGAGGTCGACGATCTACCGCCACTGGCCGAACCGAACCGGCCTGCTTCTCGAAGCGGTCCGCGACTTGCTCGCACAGGCAGTGCACGTCACGTTGGCCGACCTGCGATCCGATCTCATCTCTATCCTCACGGCGCTCTCGGCAAGTCTGACGACCGAACCAATCGGGACGATCGTGGCGTCGCTGGTCTTCGAGGCTCGACACGATCCCGAGATTGCCGAACTCCGCCGACAGTTCGTGAAGCAACGGTTCGGGCTCGCAACCGAGGTGATCACCTCAGCCATCGCGCGTGGCGAACTGCCGGAGTCCACCGACGCCTCCGCGATGGTCACCGATCTCGGCGCACCGATCTTCTTCAGGGGCCTCGCGCTCGGGGAACCATCCGATCCGGCGTGGATCGAATCGCTCGTCGATCGCTGGATCGACACGTATCGGGACGACAGAACGCCCCACATCGCCATTTGACGCCAGGCCAACGACTCTGAGCCGTCCATTGCCGGCATCGTTATGTTTGGCGGCCGGCAAGGCCGTGGCATTGTTTGTACTTGCGTCCTGATCCGCACGGACACGGCTCGTTGCGGCCCACCTTCGTCACCGTCAGCGCGCGATCTGGCGCTCCAGACATTCGCTGCGTGCGGATCCGGTGCTCCCATGCGGCGAGGTGAACCTCCTTCCTTCGCAGTTGTTCGGCGCGGATATCGAGCTGCCGCTCCCGGGCATCAAGCCGGGACGCCCGCTCCCCCACCTGGCGTGCGACCTGCTCAGCGAAGACATCACTCACGTCGCCCTCGCCGCCAACCACGGTCTCGAGCTCATGGGCAATGAGCCCCGCCACGCCCTGACCCATCGAAACGCCGATCGCCTCGCAATAGCGCCGCCACGTAGACCACGCCGCATCAGAGACCGGGACCTTCACCGCCTGGACACCACCAGTGTGCGCCAACTCGGCGAAGACCCTCCGGTCGATCCTCGACAACGTCCCTCGGTCCAGTGCCATCAGCATCACCTCAATCGGTTAACCAGTTGACCGGCCGCAACTTGTTGCACGTGCGTGTGTGATTTGGGGGTCTCTGCACGCGTTCGCGACGAGGCGGCCGATGTCATGGCCATTCTTCGGATCGTTGCTGTCCTGGATGGCAATCGCGGCGCTCCGATTCTGTTCCGGGGGTTCTCGATCGTGGGATTGCCGCTCCATGTCTAGGAATTGGACACGCCAACCCTCTCACCAGAGTGTCAGTAGCCCTCTCACCAGAGTGTCAAGAACCCTCCAATCCCTGTCGTGGACGACGTTTCCGGACCGTCGGATCACGAATCCGCCGACGTCGAGTTTCTGGCGGATGACCGTCGAGTTGGAGGGTTGCTGACACTCTCGCGACAGGGTCATCCGGCATCGTCATCACTGAACCGGTCCCGAATCGCATCGAGGGAGCTGTCCGTGGCATCAATCCGCAGAGTCGTCCACCGGACCGGCCGCATGTCGTGGCAGGCCCGGTGGCGCGACCCGACCGGCAGCCAGCACTCAAGGAACTTCGGTCGCCGTATCGACGCCGAACGGTTCCTCACCACCATCGAGGCCCGCAAACTCGCCGGCACCTACATCGACCCGAGGGCCGGACGCATCCGACTCGGTGAGTTCACCGAGCAGGCGACCGCCGGGTGGCTGAACCGCCGCGACTCGACCAAGGCCCGTGACGAGTCGTATCTGCGTAGCCTCGTCCTGCCCGTCTTCGCCGACATGCCGATCGGCGCCATCAAGGTCTTCGACGTCCAGGAATGGGTCTCGGACCTTGACGCCGACGGCTACGCCCCAGCCACCATCCGCAAGGCCTACCAACTCCTCGGACGGATCCTCAACGACGCCGTCAACGGCGGACTCATCACCCACACCCCCTGCCGCGACATCACACTGCCCAAGATCGAGGACACCGAGAAGCGGTTCCTCACCCCCGAAGAGATCACCCACCTCGCCGACACCATCGACCCCCGATACCGAGCGTTGGTCATCGCTGCCGCATACACGGGCTGTCGCATCGGGGAACTCATCGCCCTCGACACCGACCGCTACCAGCCAGACATGCGGACAATCCGCATCGAACGGTCCCTCGCTGAAGTCCGCGGCCACCTCCGCTTCGGGCAACCAAAGACCGCCGCCGCCCGACGAGCCGTCTCGCTACCACAGTGGCTGCCCGAGGCCATCGATCAACATCTCGACACCTACCCGCCGGGCCCGGACGGCCTGATCTTCACCGCCCCCGAAGGAGGACCCATCCGCCGCAACACGTTCCGCAGCCGCTTCTGGCTCCCCGCCGTCGCAGACTCGGTCGGCCAACCGATGCGGTTCCACGACCTCCGCCACAGCCACGTCGCCCTCCTCATCGCCCAAGGTGCCCACCCCGCCGTCATCGCCTCCCGACTCGGACACACCAGCGTCAAGACCGTCCTCGACGTCTACGGACACCTCTACGAAGGCCTCGACCGCAACGCCGCCGACACCCTCAACCCACCCTGGGACCCATCTGATGTGGACGCATCGTGGACGCGACGCACACGAAACAGGGACGAAGGAAGGGGGCTGAGCTAAGAAACCCAACAAACACAAGGGATCCTGGAGTGGGCGCTACTGGGATCGAACCAGTGACCTCTGCCGTGTGAAGGCAGCGCTCTCCCGCTGAGCTAAGCGCCCGGAGGCGGAGAGTGTAGCGGTGGTCGGATCTAGGCTCGGGCAGATGAAAGCACTTCCATGGAGCGAGAAGTGAGCCTCGCATGAACCGAGCTCAGTTCTCCCGGGCTGTGGACGACACGCTTGCCGAGCTGCCCGAGTGGGTGGTTGAGCGGGTCGACAATCTGGTGGTCGACATCGAGGACTGGCCAACGGCGGAACAAGACCCGGAAGGGCAGGGTCTCCTTGGTATCTACGACGGTGTCTCGCTGGCCGACCGGGGCGTCGACTACTTCGGATTCGCGCCGGACCGGATCGTCATCTTCTACCAACCCCACCTCGAACTCGGGCTCAGCGACGAAGAGCTACGTGCCGAGATCCGCGTGACCGTCCTCCACGAGATGGCTCACCACCTCGGCATCGACGACGACCGTCTGCACGAGCTCGGCTGGGACTGACTCGGAGCCCATCCGGCCACCGGGGTACACTCGCAAAGCACGACGAAGGAGGGGCATGGACGAACTCATCGCACAGATCATGGAGAAGACCGGCGTCACCGCCGACAAGGCCAAGGAGATGCTTGGAGTTACTGCGGACTGGATGAAGGAACGCGTCCCCGACGACGTGGCCGACCAGATCGGCTCGATCCTCGCTGGCGCCGGCGAAATGGCCGGTACGGCCACCGGAGCCGCAACGGGCGCTGCTGCCGCCGCAACCGAGGCGGCCTCAGGCGCCGCCGCCGCCGCAACCGGGAAGGCCGGCGACCTGTGGAGTACGGCGAAGGGCACGGTCTCCGGCCTCGTCCAGAACGACGATCAGTAGCCTGCATGCCTGCCGTCTGGGATCCTCCGCTGAGCGACGAACCACCATGGCCGGTGCGCGGCGATGGGCCGTTCTTGCTCCTCATCGACGCCGAGTCGACGATTGAGCGCGAGCTGATCAAGGGTTGGATCGAACGGAACCAACCTGAAGGAGTGCGCGTCGACAAGGCCTACATCCCTGCTGGCCGCATGCTCCGACGCCGCAAGCGCACCGATCCGCGCCTGGAAGCTCGCCTCGCCCAGGTTGATGACCCGATCATGATCCCGTTGCGGGTGGTATGGCTCGCCGGCGAACAAAGCGGAGGCCGTCGTGTCTCACTCAAGGACGTCCTCGTGTTTGGCGACCCGCGCGACCCAAACGTCCTTCGGCAGCGCTGGGTCCGTACGATGCACCCTGATCGGATTCGGATCATCGTCGCCGAGCCCGGCACCAAGTCCGATCTCGAAATTCGATGGCAGGATCCAAGCGGTCGTGGCCCTGCAGAAGGAACGTCGCTGGCCGAGTTTGTCGCGCTCAAGGCTTGGATCGCACTCGAGCGGGCCGAGCGAACGCTGAGAGGTGCCCGATACAAAGTGCCCAAGTTCCTCGCTGAGGACCTGTTCTGGTCCCGGGGGTTCCAGAAGGGGGTCGCACGCCTCGCAATCGACGAGGGCGAATCGCTCGGCTCGATGCAGAAACGAACGGGCCGCTACCTCAAAGAGGTCGCAGCGACGCACACCCCGTTTGTCATTGACATCGTGACCAGTGTCATGGCCTGGGTGCTCAGCCTCGGCTATCGACAGCTGGTCTACTCGGCCGACGACCTGCGCGAGCTCTACCAGGTCGGCGAGAACCACCCCCTCGTGTTCCTGCCGTCGCACAAATCGAACTCCGACCACCTCGTCCTTCAGTACGTGCTGTACCAGAACGAATTCCCGCCCAACCACACCGCGGGCGGTATCAACATGAACTTCTTCCCGATCGGCCCGTTGCTGCGTCGATCCGGCATCTTCTTCATCCGTCGCGAATTCAAGAACAACGCCCCGTACAAGTTCACGGTCCGCCAATACGTTGACTACCTCCTCGAAAAGCGTTTCCCGCTCGAGTGGTATCTCGAAGGCGGCCGGTCGAGAACCGGGAAACTCCGTTCTCCCCGCCTCGGCATGCTCTCCTACGTCGTCGATGCCTACCTGCGTGGCCTCGTCGACGACATCGTCTTCATCCCCGTGTCGATCGCCTATGACCAGATCTCGGACCTCGGCTCATACGCGTCCGAGCAACGCGGAGGAGAGAAGGAGAAGGAGGGCTTTGGGTGGGCGCTGAAGTTCATTGGGAACCTTCGCCGGCGATACGGCTCGATCCACGTTCGTTTCGGCGAACCGCTGTCTCTTCATGCGACCCTTCCGATGGGTACAAGCCTCAAGACCGAGCGCGGGCGCTATGTCGTCCCGAAGCTCGCATTCGAGATTTCCAACCGGATCAACGATGTCACACCGATCACGCCAATCAGCCTGGTGACGCTTGCGCTCCTCAGCCACCCGTCGGAAGGCTTGACGGTGGATGAGACCGTCGTCGCGCTCGAGCCGTTCGTCGAGTATGTGCGTCGGCGTGACCTGCCGACCACCGCTACGCCGGGAACCGAACTCAATCCCGACACCGTGCGCACTGCCCTCGACGAGCTGGCGCTGAGCAAGGTGGTGTCGCGTATCGAGGGGCTCACCAGCGTGGTGTACGTCATCGAGAGCGATCAGCACCTCGCCGCCGCGTACTACCGAAACACGATCATCCATTTCTTCGTCAACCGGTCGATCATCGAAGCCGCTATTGCCGGGATGGCGCGCAGCGGATCGATGGGGATGGAGGAGCTCCTGGCGCGGGCGTTCGGATGGCGCGCAATCCTCAAGTTCGACTTCTTCTTCGAGGGACGAGCCCACTTCCGAGACTCGATCATCGAGGAATTGGAGCTCGCATGCCCCGACGGTGTCGATCTCGTGAACAACGGCGACCTGGAAACCGTGGCCGAGGCCTTCGACCCACCCGTGAGCCCGGCCGTGCTGCTCCCGTTCCTCGAGGCATATCGCATCGTCGCTGCGGTGATTGCACAAGCGGATCCGAATGAGACCCTGGACGCGAAGACCATCGCTCACCGCTCCCTGCTGCTTGGACGTCAGGCTGCAGCACAGGGCAAGATCACCACACCCGAGTCGCTGTCAACTGAGCTCTTCAACTCGGGAATCGCGCTTGCCGCCAACGCTGGACTCCTCGGGCGGGGTGATCAGGAGGCACGGGACGAATTCCTCGCCGACATCGACGACGCACTGGCCGATCTCAGGCTCGTTCAGATCACTGCGCAGGCACGAGTGATCATTCCTGAAACACACGAAATGACTAGTTGACCACGCTCTGTAGTCGGTGATACACTCCTCGTGGGCAGTCGGCGGCAGAAGAGGGCACCCGGAACAGGATCTTCGGGAGCTCGCCTATGCGCACAGACGACGATTACGACCGCTTCCCGATTGCGAAGCGCGGCTACGACCCCAACGCCGTCGAGGCGTTCCTCGATGTAGCGACCGCCGAAAACGATCGGATGCTCAACGAGGCGGCGACTCGGATTGCAGCGCTCGAATCGGAACTCGAAGAGGCGAAGCGGCAAGAAGAGGCCGTCCATCTGACAATCCTGGCCGCAACAGCTGCCAAGCATGACATGCTCGAAGCTGCCAAACACCAGGCCGCAGAGCTGACTGCCAACGGACGTAAGGAAGGCGACCGCATCGTCACCGACGCCCGAATGCAAGCCTTCGAGCTGGTGACCGGAGCCAGGAAGGAGGCTGAGCTCGTTGTCAGCGAAGCTCGCGCCGAAGCCGCAGCGGTCGCCCGCGTTGACGGCGAGGCTGCTATCTCACTCGATGATCCAACCGAACGCGAGAAGGCGCTGCAGGAGCGAATCGACGAGATTCAGCAGGTCGTCGCAGCGATGGAAGCCGAGCTCAGCAGCCGACCGACAGCAGCGGAAACAGAGGCGGCGCTCGCCGAAGCAAACACCGTCGACGAACCTCCCGCGAGAGTCGCCGACAGGATCGAAGAACCCTCAACGCCTGCGACGACAGACGACGTCGCTCCCCCGACCCCAGCGGCGGAGGACCACGACGAGGACATCGAAATCGTCGTGACCGACACGCCGCCGGTCGAGGAGCCGAGCGAACTCGCCCTCGAAGGCACGGAGATCGCTGTTGATGATGTCGCCGTCACCGTCGAAGCGAGCGCTGGATCAGCCGAGTCGGAGGACTCAGGCAGCCCGGATGCCAGCATCACGGACGCACGGACGCCCGAGGCTGTGCGCCGGTCGTTCTACTCGCGCCGCTCTGCACGACTTCCACGTATCGGGGCCGAAGGCGGGCGTGACACGATGGCGGCGATGGCCGGCCTACGCACCAACTTTGTGGCTGCCGATGCGGCAGCGGACGCCGATCCCGAGGACAAGCCGGCGTTCGAAGCTGTCTGAACAAGTTTGGCGGGGGCGGCACCGACGCTCGGCTGCCCGCCCGGACCGACGCCCAACCGGCGCCGTCCCCGTCAATGCCTCACCGGGACCTAGAAGTACGGGTTCGCGCCCATTGAATGGTCCGTTACGTCGACGACTTCTGTGATCTCGGGCACAGCCGAGAGGATTGCCTTCTCGATCCCTTGCTGAAGCGTCACGGCGGCCAAGCCACACCCTTGGCAGCCGCCGCCGAGTTCAAGCATGGCCCGTGATCCGTCGACCCCGACGAGATTGGCGATACCGCCGTGGGATGCGATCGCAGGATTGATCTGCTCAGTGAGCAACTGGCGCACCTTCTCCTCGGTCGTGCCGGTCAGCTCAATATCGTCTCCGAGGCCCAAGCCGGGGCTCGGCGTGTTCGGGTTTCGAATCACGAGGCCCGCTGCCGGACCGGTGGATGAAAGGTCGAGAACCGCGCCCCGAAGGTCATCGACGGAACCCTCTGCAATCGCGACCGGGAGACCGTCATGACGCTCGACGTGATCAGCCGGCATCACGTCTTCGGGGCGGAGGAAGGCGGTCTCGTAGACGTAGCCGTTCGCTCCAACGCCGCTGATCCGCAGCGCCAGATGAAGGTCGTCGATCGCTTCGCCCTCACGCAATTCGAGGATCGTCGCGAGCGCTTCTTCGGTGATCTCTATGACAGGTGTTTCGGTTTCACTCATGGAAACGCGGATGCTACCGGTGGCAACCCGGCTAGCGGTACAGGTCCGCGATCTCATTCTCGAAGTGGTCGACCACAACATTTCGAGCGACAATCCCGGTTGCAGAAAGCTCACCTTCCTCGGCGGAGAGCGCTCGTGGAAGCAGCCCGACCTTCCTGATCTGCTCCGCCCGCGCAAAGCGTTGATTGACCTCTTGCACCCGCTGCTCGACATGTGCCAGCGCTGCTTCATCGCCCAGACCGTCCACCACCGAGATGAGCACGCCGAGTTGGTCGAACCCGTCGCCGACGATCACCGCGTCGATGATGATCGGATCCTGCCGAAGCCGTGCTTCGATCGGTTGAGGACAGATGTTCTTCCCGCCGTTCGTGATCACGATGTCCTTCTTTCGACCGGTGATCGTGAAGAGACCGTCTGAACCAATGGAACCGAGATCACCCGTGTAGAGCCAACCATCACGCAACGCATGGCGCGTCGCCTCCGGGTTGTTGAGGTAGCCGGCGAATACGCTGCGGCCTCGCAGGATGATCTCGTCGTCTTCGGCAAGGCCGGCTTCAATGCCGGGGAATGGGAACCCAACCGAACCGTATCGAGTCGCCCCCTCCTGGGTGATGATCGATGGACCTGACGCTTCTGAGAGCCCGTAGACCTCGCGAATCACCAGATCAAGCCCCGAGAAGTACTCGAGTGTTTCCGGGTCTGCGGAGACTGCGCCGCTGAACGCCAACCGCAGGTGGCCGAACCCAACCGCTCTGCGCACCTTGTCGGTGAAGAGCCGTCGAGCGATGGCCACCGATGCTCGCCCGACCAGCGACCGCCGCCGACTGGTGTTCCTCGCCGCGATGTCGGCCGCCGACACCTTCATCGACCACCCGGCGATTCTCGACTTCCATCCCTCCAGGGCGTCGATCTTTGCCCGAATCACCCGCTCGAATCCCGACCACACGAGCGGAACGCTGAAGAAGATCGTCGGTTGGATCTCAGGAAGGTCGACCCGGATCCTCCCAATCGATTGGGCAAACGCAACGGCGTAGCCGGCGTGGGCGGCGATGTGGATCGTGAACATCTGCTCGGCCACGTGGGACAGGGGGAGGTATGACAGGACCCGGTCGTCGCTCGTCGGCTCGAATACCTCGACGGCAACCCCGGAGGCGAACACGAGGTTGTCGTGCGTCAGCACAACGCCGAGGGCACCTCCAAATCCCGTGGCGGTGAAGATCAAGGTTGCGGGATCGTCTGGGTGAAGGCCGGCGAGACGTGCGTCGAGCATGCCGGCCGGGATGTTGTCACCGCGCTGAAGGAATGACTGCCATGACAGACCGCCGACCGGAGCGTCCTCAACACCGACGACAACATCGAGCGATGTGTGCGAAGTGGCGTTGACCTTGGCGGCGAGCGCATCCGTTCCGGCGAGAACAATCCGCGCGGCCGATTGCTCGAGCACGTCGGCGATCTCTTCCTCAGAACTCGAGAAGTAGATGCCGACCGGGACCGCGCCGACAGCCATGGCGGCGACGTCGAAGATCACCCATTCCGGCGTGTTGTAGGAGAGGATCGCGACACGATCCCCGACCTCGATGCCTGAGCCGATCATGGCGTTGGCGGTGCGGATAACCGCCTCGGCGTATTGGCTCCACGACATCGCTACCCACGCGCCGTCGACACGCCGCTGCAGAGCAGGTTTGCCCGGAAGTCGCTGCGCGTTGGCCAGCACGAGATGCGGGATCGTGTGCACAGCTTCTCCTCGAGTCGGAACTGCGACCACCACATGTACACAATGGGGCCATGCAAGGACTCCGCAGCGGCGATCGATCTTCGGGCGTCATCCTACATCCGACTTCCCTCCCCGGCCCCTTCGGGATCGGTGATCTCGGCGCCGCTGCCCACGGATGGGTCGATCTCCTCGCAGCAACCGGCACCGGTCTCTGGCAAACCCTGCCCGTTGGCCCGACCGGCTACGGTGACTCGCCCTACCAGTGTTTCTCCGCCTTCGCCGGCAACATCAACCTCATCGCCCCAAATCTCCTCCTCGACGACGGCCTCATCGAACCACCGGATGCGCCGGACTTCCCCGACGAGTTTGTCGACTACGGAGCGGTGATTCCGTGGAAGCGGAACGTCCTCGCTTCGGCGTACTCCCGATTCCGGCATCGGGAGGGCGATCCGACGATCGCCGAAGAATTCGAGCGGTTCAGGTCCGAGCAGCCCTGGCTTGACGACTACGCACAATTCATGGCGATCAAGGCTGCACACGGCGGCGGCAGCTGGCAGGACTGGCCCGACGAGCTCCGCCTGCGAGAGCCGCCGGCACTCGCTTCAGCTCGACAACGCCTCTCGTACGCGATCGACCGCACTCGGTTCTCTCAGTTCCTCTTCTTCCGCCAATGGGACAAGCTCCACAGCTATGCAACAAGCCGCGGCGTGCAGATCATCGGCGATGTCCCGATATTTGTCGCCGGCGACTCGGCCGACGTGTGGTCGAATCCCGATCTATTCCTGCTCGACGAGATGCGTCGCCCGACGGTGGTCGCAGGCGTTCCGCCCGACTACTTCTCGGAGACCGGGCAGCTATGGGGCAATCCCCTCTACAACTGGAATCGCCATGAGGAGACGGGATTTGCGTGGTGGATCGAGCGGCTCCGCTCGACGTTCACCATCGCGGATGTGGCTCGCGTCGACCACTTCCGAGCGTTCGCCGACTATTGGGTGATTCCGGCGGGAGCCGAGACGGCCGTTGAGGGCGAGTGGAGAGACGGCCCGGGCGTTACGTTCTTCGAGGCCGTGCGGGCCCAACTCGGCGACTTGCCCATCATTGCCGAAGATCTCGGCGATCTCTCAGCCAAGGTCCCGCTCCTGCTTGAGCATGTCGGCTTCCCCGGCATGCGCGTGCTCACGTTCGCCTTCTCGACCGACGAGTCCGACTCGTTCCTACCGCACAACCATCCGATCGAAGCCATCGTGTACACGGGAACCCACGACAACGACACGACCCTCGGCTGGTGGAAGACGGCACCGGACGGCGAGCGGGAATTCGCAGCCCGCTACCTGGCACTCGATGAGGGTGATCCGGTGGCGGGATTCCTCGACGCTCTCTGGGCGTCGCGCGCCATGGTTGCGATCGCACCGCTGCAGGACCTCCTCCGGCTCGATTCGTCGGCGCGGATGAACATCCCCGGTACCACCGACGCAAACTGGCGATGGCGCGCCACGCGGGGCCAGATCACCGACGAGCGAATCGCCACACAGCTCATCGACTTGAACAACCGCTATGGGCGCACGTCGGGAAACCACGTTTCGCGAGGTTGAAGCCACTGAAGACCGTTCGGCGCTCGCCGCGCGGGCGTCACCACAGCCGCTGAAGCCCTACCGGTTGTGATCCCCCGGCGATCTAGTATTCCTTGCGGTCTCCGACCGGGGTGCCCTGCCGGAGTGCGACGTTCCCGAATCCTGAACTCGGTTGGCCGGCGTCTATGGGCCGCTTCGACCGACGCTCAACCTCGCTCGCGTTGCTCGACCGGCCGTCGGGTCCGATCATGACGAACGCGAGCTTCACGTCTTCTTCGAGCGGTGGTATTTGGGCGCGGCCGATCCAAGGGAGATCTTGCGCTGCTGCTTGGATCACCGAACTTCAGTGAGTTCGTTTGTCCTGAGATCGAGAACCCGTTCGAACGGGCTGCCTGCATCGGCGATCCATCGCGCCAGTGCTTCACCCGGAACGCGGACGATCCACCACGCCACATCGGTGCTCCCTGATGCGCGGAACGCCTTCCATGCGCTCCGGCCTGCCTCGATCGCAACAGCTTCGACATCGAAGACACCGAGCACCCGCTCACGTGTCCCAGCAAACGTTCCACCTTCATGGAAAGCAGGTTCGATGAACTCCACCAGTTCGTATTCACTCATACGCACCCCCTCCTGTACCCGAGGACATGATATCGCATCGGAGGCATCCCGTGGCGTAGGATTATCTCCATGCAATTCGAATCCCGCTTCAGTACGGACGAAATCGCCGAAGCTGTCGGACGAGTCGCAGTTGAACTCTCTGCCGACTATCAGAATGACGTTCCGCTGCTCGTTGGCATCCTCACCGGGTCGTTCATATTCCTCGCCGACCTTGTGCGGGCAATGAGCGTTCCGGTGGAGATCGACTTCATCCGAGCCCGCTCGTACGGCAAAGGCACCGTGTCGTCGGGTGCCGTCGAGATCACCAAGGACATCGAGCACGACGTGACCGGCCGGTCGGTCGTGCTCGTAGAGGACATCCTCGACACCGGTCTGACACTCGACTTCGTCACAGACCGGGTTCGAGCCGGTCACCCGAGTGAAGTCAAGACCTGTTCCCTGCTCGTGCGAGAAGGCGCCACTCCCCCGGACTACATGGGCCTCTGGATCCCCCAGGGTTTCGTTGTCGGATACGGCATCGACTACGCAGAGCGCTACCGCGGACTCCCCGACATCAAGTCTGTTCCGGGAACCTGACCAACGACGGCTCGATCTTCCAGCACCTACGGTTCAAATCAAGGAGGCCCCATGTACGTCGTGACGTATGCAATCAAGGTGCGGCCCGATCAGCGCCGGCTGTTCTCTGTGTGCTGGAGAACGGTCGCCGAAGCCAAGCGAGATCACTGCGGCAGCCTCGGCTCGCGCCTGTTCGCCCAATCGGACGGAACCTACGTCGTGTTCGAGGAGTGGCCCGACCGGGCATCCCATGAGGCGTGTGTACTTCCCGACAACTATCGAGACCTCGACTCCGACGCGCGCGGACTGTGCGAATCGTGGGAAAGGACCGGTGAGATGGAACTCGCCGAGTCGGTCACTGCCGGCTGAAGCCATCCCGCGCTCCGGAGCGCTTCAAGGGCCTCGGGCTAGTCATGTTGGAAGTGCGCTGAATCCATCTGGACGACGCGGCTGCCTTCCACCAAGCTGTGCTCGGGAATGGAGGGCATGTCTACACAACACCCCACGGGGTTCATCTGCTACATCTGCGAGGGCATCGCCGTCGTCGAACTCGACGGCCAGTTCCTCTGCGCGGAACACGCGATCGACGCGATGACGAGTATCGAGATCGATCTCCGCGAAGAACAACCAGCCGTGTCAACCGCTGCCGAATAGGCGACGCCGTGGTGTGGTCCCAGGGTGCCCCACCAACGATATTGCCTGACGTTGGGCAACGGCGGGCTACGACGCGCGCGTCAAACCGGCCTCGAGTTGCTAATCGAACGGTGACGACGGCGCTTCCGGGTTGGCGGCACTAGTCCCATCGTCAGCGGGCACAACCATTCTGGACCCGCAACGGTCATGGGGCCATGATGCTGCCAGGAATGGAAGACATCTACAGGCGACACTCACAAGGCCTCACGCGCACGGCGCGTGAGGCCAGCGCGTCCGCCGACGCTCGAAACGACCGCAGCGACGTCGGGCGGGATATTGCGGCGGCGACTGCCTCACCGGCGATCTCCGCAGCGCCAGAATCGGTGGGCCCCGTCAACTCGCCTTCCCCAACGACGTAGTTGGCGGGGCTCACCGTACACCCCTCGGCGCTCACAGATTGCTGACCGAAGGCCAGCGTCCGTTGACGTTCACGGCCCGCCGACACTCCGTTTTCGCTCGACACACAACGACCCAATCGATCGCGGCTTCGCCGCCGCGCGCATCAAACGCGCCAGGTAAGGTTGGATTGACGCCCTCGGCCTGTGTCTATCGCTGGCACGCAGACGAAAGGGGAATGCGCACACGGGCGAGCCGACGTTCCTGACCAGGCCGAATCTCGGGCGAGACGCGTATGAAAGGGGAACCATGTTCCACGATCGATCCACTCGCAGACCGGGTATGAGGGCTGTCCTCATCGTGGTCGCGATGCTGGCGGCCCTCTTGGTCGTCGCAATTCCAGCGGCCCAGGCAGACCCACCGGACGACTACGACACCGCGCCCTTCAAGCTCACGGTCCTCCACAACAACGACGGCGAATCACAGCTTGTCAACGCGGGGAGCGACTTGGAGACCTACGGCGGTGCGGCGCGCTTCAAGGCGCTGGTCGACACCCAAAAGGCGGCCGCTGCGAACGTGCTCATGATCTCGTCCGGAGACAACTTCCTCGCGGGACCTGAGTTCAATCTCGGACTCAAACACAACACCGATACCGGCGAGCCGATGTATGACACCGTTGCGATGGCCTTCATCGGCTACGACGCGGTGAATCTCGGGAATCACGACTTCGACTTCGGTCCGGACGTGCTCGCGGATTTCATCGAGGGGTACCAGGCTCCGATAGCGGGGACCACGTGGACCACGCCGCCGTATGTATCGGCGAATCTCGACATGTCGGCTGAGCCGAATCTGGCAGCGCTCGTTGATCCGCTCGGACCCATCACCACTGTGGTCGATCCGCTCAGGCCGATCGCCGAGAGCACCGTGGTCACGGTTGGAGGAGAAGACATCGGGATCATCGGACTGGAGACGCCCAATCTCGCGACCATCTCCAGCCCCCGCAACGTCGTCATCGACCAGGCGGTGGTCCAGGTCGTCAAAGATCAGGTCGCAGCCCTCTTGGCTCCGCCGTACAGCGTGAACAAGATCATCCTGACCAGCCACCTCCAGGCCATTGACCTGGAGAAGGCGCTCGTCGCCGACGTGACCGGCGTCGACATCGTGATCTCGGGCGGCGGCGACGAGTTGCTCGCCAACGCCGGCGACACGCTCATACCCGGAGACGAGGACGACGTCTATGGCGACTACCCCCAATGGGTCCAAGACAATGCCGGCGTCTATGTCCCGATCGTCACGACATCAGGTGAGTACAAGTATCTCGGCCAACTCGAAGCCGGCTTCGACGCCGCAGGCAATCTCGTCGGGATCGGCGATGACAGCGGACCGTTGATGGTCTCCACCAAGGCAGGGAACGATGCCGACATGCAGGAGTATGTCGTCGACCCAGTCGTAGCAGGATTGGCTTTGTTGGACGCCGACAAAGTGGCAACGAGCGAGGTGCCGCTCGACGGTCTCCGCAACTCGGTTCGCTTCATGGAGACGAATGAGGGCAACCTCATCACCGATGCGTACTTGTGGCAGGCCAAGGAGCTTGCCGCCGACTTCGGCGTCGACGTTCCCGATGTGGCACTCACCAACGGCGGAGGGATTCGCAACAACACGATCATCCCGGCGGGTGACCTGACCGTGCTCGACACGTTCGATATGGTCCCGTTCCCCAACTTCCTTTCGGTCGTCGAGAACGTTCCGATCGCGCACTTCAAGGAGATCCTGGAGAACGCCGTGTCCCGAGTTGACGGCCTCACGGGCGGTACGGGACGCTTCGCACAGATCGGCGGGTTCACCATGATGTACAACCCGGATGCGCAGGCGCAGATCGTCGATGACGACACCGGCTTTGTGCTCACTCCGGGTAAGCGGATCCAATCGGTCGTGCTCGACGATGGAACCGTGCTCATCCAGGACGGCGAGGTCGTTCCGGGCAAGCCGACGGTGGACATTGCCACCATCGACTTCCTGGCCCGTGGCGGGGATGCGTACCCCTTCCGGGGTGCCCCGTTCACGACGCTGGGAGTGACGTACCAGCAGGCTCTCGAGAACTACCTCCGGAACCTCAAGACGGTGACAGCAACCGACTACCCCGAGGGCGGCGAAGGCCGCATCGGCATCGCGCTTTTCGAGTCGCAACTCGGCCTTGTTGACACGATGACCGGTCTCTGGAAGGTCGGTGGTGGTGCGTTCTACTACGGCGATCCCGGCGACTACCCGTTCGTGGGTGACTGGGACGGCGACGGTGTCGACACCCCAGGCCTGTATCGACAGTCGGACGGGTACGTCTACTTGAGGAACTCGAACACGCAAGGCATTGCGGATATCAAGTTCTTCTTCGGTGATCCCGGTGATGTTCCGATCGCCGGTGACTTCAACGGAGACGGGTTCGACACCGTATCGATCTACCGGCCGTCAAATCAGACGTTCTACATCATCAATGAGCTCGGATCCAACGACACTGGTCTCGGCGCTGCCGAGTACAGCTTCATGTTCGGTGATCCGGGTGATGAACCGTTCGTCGGAGATCTCGACGGCGACGGCATCGATGAAGTTGGTTTGCATCGTGACACGACCGGTCTGGTCTACTACCGGAACACGCTGACGACCGGCATTGCCGACGCCTCGTTCTTCTGGGGTGATCCGGCGGACATCGTGTTCGCCGGCAACTGGAACGGCGACAACACCGACACGGTCGGATTGCTCCGTCCGTCGGATTCGACGTTCTACTGGCGCAACACGAACACCCAGGGCATCGCGGATGGAAGTGCCCTTGTTCCTGGTGGGAGTACGGACGCTCCGGTAGTCGGAACGTTCACCAAGTAGCAACAACGAGGGCACGGCCTCTCGCTGTGCCGAAAACGCGATTGGGGTCCGGCTCGCAGGAGCCGGACCCCAATTCATGGAGACGGGGTAGCCTCCCGCCCGGAGGTGCCGCCGTGGGACTGATCGAAGACCTCGACTACGCCATAAAGCCGGCCAACCGTTTGCAGAACACTCTGCAACGCGCCGCGGCGCGCCCGTGGGTCAGCTCAACGCTCCAGAAGACGCTGTATCCACTGGACAAGGCCCTCCATCGCACTTCGGGTGGACGTCACACGGTTGCGGGCCTGCTCGCCGGAATCCCTGTGATCATGTTGATGACGACCGGGGCCAAGACCGGAAAGGCTCGTTCGACCCCCCTCATCGGAATCCCCATGGAGGATCACCTTGTCGTGATCGGCTCCAACTACGGCACCAAAGCAACTCCCGGATGGGTCCACAACCTCGAAGCCAATCCTGCCGCGGTGGTCACCTACCGCGACCGCCGTGCCGCCGTGGTGGCCCGACGTGCCACCGACCAGGAAACGGATCGAGCGTTCGAATTGGCGGCAGCCGTGTATGTCGCATTCCCCGCCTATCGGGCTCGGGCCGCCCATCGAATGATCAGAGTTCTTGCCCTCGAGGCGGCGACGTGACGGCGCACTCTGGCACGCGACTCAGACGCTCCGGGTGATACCCCCATCAACTCGGATGTTTTGGCCGGTGATGTAGCTCGCACGGTCGGATACGAGGAATGCAACGGTTTCGGCGACCTCCGTTGCGCGGCCGTAGCGACCCATCGGGATTCGGGCCCTGCGATCCTCCGTCTCGGGCAGGCTGTCGATGAATCCCGGCATCACATTGTTCATGCGGACCGCATCGGCCGCGTACTCATCGGCGTACAACTTGGTGAAGGCAGCAAGGCCGGCCCGGAATACCCCGGATGTTGGGAACATGGCCTCCGGTTCGAACGTGGCGTATGTCGAGATGTTTACGATCGAGCCGCCGCCCTGCTGCTGCATGCGCGGCGTGACGAGCCGAGCGATTCGGATGACGTTGAGCAGGTAGACCTCCATGCCCACGTGCCACTCTTCGTCGGTCATCTCCAGGATCGGGCCCTTCGGGCCATGGCCTGCGCTGTTGACCACAGCATCGACGCGGCCCCATCGGTCGAACGTCGCTTCGACAAGCCGTTCGAGGTCATCGGGAGATTGGTTCGACCCGGTGATTCCGAGGCCACCCAGTTCGCCGGCGAGTGCTTCACCCTTGCCGGACGAGGAGAGGACCGCAACCTCATACCCGTCCGAGGCCAGAGTGCGCGCGACCTCGGCCCCCATGCCACTTCCAGCAGCGGTGATGACGGCGACACGGACATCAGACACGGTGTGACTCCTCGTTTGAAAACTTGGGACCCAGGCTACGCCCCGTGTGGTTCCGATCACACCGCTCGACGCGGTTCGTGCGTAGATCGCACCGCCGGAACGAGAATGCACAGAGAACCCAGCGGTTCGGCAATACTCCCGGAATCACAACTCATTGGCTTGGGTTCCGAAAGGAAAGCAGCTTGACACTCATCGCATGCCCCGAATGCGGCCGACAGGTATCCGACCAGGGTCCTTCGTGCGTCCATTGTGGCTATCCCCTTGCATCCACCGCCCCGCCCGGCGGCCCCACGCATCGGCCTGTATCGACAGAATCCGTCAGCCCCGGGCTCTCAAATGCAACCGGTGCGGCGCTCTGGGCCACCTCCGGGCTCTACGTGATCGCGGCGGGCGTCTTCTTCTGGTACCTCTTCGTTTGGAATGATTGGGCCGCCCAACGATCCCCTTCTGCCGCGGCCACCCAGAGTGCGCTCGACGCAGAGACTGCCGCGTTTGGCTTCCTCGGTATCGGATTCATCGGATACGCCATCACTGGGGTGCTCTTCATCGTCTGGTTCTTCCAGGCGTACCGGGCGGCAGCGTCACGGGGAGCGACCTTCCGCACATGGGCCTCGGGGTGGACGATCGGGGGATGGTTCGTTCCTCTCGCCAACTTCGTGATCCCGAAGCTTGTGATGAACGAAGTCGACCGGATGTCGAACCCGGAGGCAGGTGATCCTCCAATTGAGGATCGGTGGAAGCGCCTCCCACGACTCGAGTCGTCGGACATGTGGTGGGCCCTTTTCGTCCTCGGGTCTCTGTCCACCGCGATCGGTTCGAACTGGCAAACCTACCTCGACATGACGACCGCGACCCCTGCAACCGACGCCATCTCGGGCTACTCAACGGCCACCGTCATTCTGGCGTGCGGACTGGTGGCAATCGCCGGCTCCGGCATTGCAGGCGCTCGAATGGTCAGCAGCATCGGAGAGCGCTTGCACGAGCCTCAGCCGACGTTCTACAGCGTTCCGGATTTGGCCGGAGAACAGCCGCAGGGCACGATCAACGTCACCGACGACCAATCGTGGATCCGGGGCTACGACTGGACCGGCTACGAGGAGCAGACGCTGCGCTGCCTCAGTTGCGGCAAGGACGTGTCGTTCCCATCCGAGCAGAAGAGACACAGCACCCACAAGATCGCGGCGCCGGACCGGCTAGCGGGCGACTGACCCACGCGGGTGGTTCGGGCCGCGCTCCGTCAGCCTTCTTCGAGCACAACCACCCAGGTGAGCGCGTCGAGGTCGATAGGTCATTATGAGAACAACCTCGGTGTGGGGTGTTGGCCGGACATTGGGTCAGGCTCCCACCCAGATCTCATTGGAGGTGTTTGAAGGTTTCTCTCGCGACGTAGGTCTTGAGACAGCGGATGATCTCCCGGTTGGATCGGCCGTCGGCTCTGGTTCGCTCCGGGCGTGTTGGGTAGCGTTGTGTGGGGCCTCGCTGTGGATTACTGTCGCTCTGAGATTCCCGGATTCCCGTAGGAGCAGTATGTCGGAGTATGCCCATTTCCACCCAAACGGTAGGGAGCCGTCCGCGTTCACTCGCGCATTTCAGGAGGAGCAACGTCGCCGCCTGCCTTTCGACGACGACCGCGATTTCGAGGAGGCTCGGCGGGGATTCATTGCGCGGCCCGACTACGACAAGATCATGGCCGACGCCGGCAATGTGGCGTGGGACATGGGCCGCTACGAGTTCCTGCTCGAGGGTGAGGACTTCGACTCGATCCATCCTTCGCTGCAGCGCCAGGCGATCCTCAACATGGCCTATGGCGTCTATGAGGTGATGGACGGCATCTATCAGGTCCGCGGATTCGACCTCGCCAACCTCACGTTCGTGCGCGGAGCGACGGGATGGGTCGTATTCGACACCGGCACGACCGTCGAAACGGCGAGGGCTGCTCACGCCCTCGTCAGGCGACACGTGGAGGATCTGCCGGTCAGTGCCGTGATCCATTCACACTCGCACATCGACCACTTCGGCGGCGTGCGCGGACTCATCGACGAGGCCGATGTCCGGGCCGGGACAGTACCCGTCATCGTCCCCGAGGGCTTCATGGAGCATGCCGTCGCAGAGAACGTGTACGCCGGGAATGCGATGCTCCGGCGTGCCTTCTTCCAGTACGGCGGGCTCATGCCTGCCAACCCGTACGGCCACGTCGACCAGGCGATCGGCAAGAACACCGCCGCAGGGCGACCGAGCCTGATCCAACCTTCGCTCGTGATCACCGACGATGTCGAGCACCACACCGTCGACGGCATCCCAATGGTCTTCCACAACACGCCGGGCACCGAGGCGCCCGCCGAGATGAACACCTACCTACCCGACAAGAAGGCGTTCTGGGCCGCAGAGAACATCGTCGGCACCATCCACAACATCTACACGCTGCGTGGAGCGCTCGTACGCGATGCACTCGTATGGTCGAAGAAGATCGGTGAGGCACTCCACCTCTTCGGAAAGGAGGCAGATGTG